>Ga0116146_1004621_pt1 | contig 10514 bp, 6 predicted proteins | sample AD_JPNHG2_MetaG_FD_89748 | JGI IMG/M metagenome (GOLD analysis project Ga0116146, IMG submission 89748) | Active sludge microbial communities of municipal wastewater-treating anaerobic digesters from Japan - AD_JPNHG2_MetaG | ecosystem: Engineered > Bioreactor > Anaerobic > Digestate | place...
TTCAGAAATAGAGCAGCAATTAACTTTATTACAAAAAATAATTAATTTTGATCTTAATTCAATAAAAGAAAAGTATGGAAAAACTACATTTGGAGATAAAATACTATTAAATCAAATAACAGATGAAAAAATTCTGGCTAAGTTGCTTGAAAATTCAGATGAATATCCCGACATAAGATGGGAAGATAGTTATTATCGTTATTATCCTTTTAATCAATCTATGTTTCATCTTTTAGGATATTTAGGTTCAATAAATCAAAACGAACTTATTTATCTATCAAAAAAAGGATATGATAGAAATGATTTAATAGGTAAACTTGGTCTTGAAAAATATTATGATGAATACTTAAAAGGTAAAAAAGGGAAAAAAGCATTAAAAACAAATGCATTGGGACAGATTATAGATTCAAGTATTGTTTATGAACCAGAAAATGGGTTTTCACTTAAACTATCTATTGATTCAAGGCTTCAAGAAGCAGCTTTTAAACTACTTGAAGGATATAGAGGGAGTGTCATTGTTTCAAATGCTAAAACTGGAGAAATCCTTGTATTAGCATCTTCACCATCAATAGATCCAAATTTATTTATTACTGGAATGACTTCAGAGCAATTTAATCAGATAAACAATAATCCTGATAATCCTTTTCTATTCAGACCTATAAGTGCTGAATATCCACCTGCATCTACATTTAAGATTTTTATGTCAATTATTGCACTTGATTCTAAGGCAATTGATACTAATACAAAATTTGTATGTAATCATATTTTTCAACTTGGGGATAGAGAATTTAAATGTCTTGGAAGACATGGACTTTTAGATCTAGAAAATGCCATTAAAGAATCATGTAATATATTTTTTTATAACACAGCTCTAAAAACATCTATAAACACAATTAACCAATATGCAAGAATTTTAGGTTTTGGTAAAGCAAGTGGTATAGATTTACCAGGAGAATCCAATGGCTTTATACCATCTTCACAATGGAAAATAAACAAATACAATGAACCATGGTTTGACGGAGACACTTTAAATATCTCGATAGGGCAGGGATTTTTGCTTGTAACCCCTCTACAGATGAATTTAGCCACTATGATGATTGCAAACGAAGGATATAGTTATCTTCCACATGTTGTCAATGAGATAATTGATTTAAATTCAAATAAAGTTATTCATAAAATAGAACCAAAAATCTACGCAAAGGCTAATATCGCAGATTGGGTCTGGAAATATGTAAAAAAAGCTATGAAGAAAGTTGTTGAGGAAGGAACAGCAAGATATGGTGGCACAACAGCAGAAGTAGAAATAGCTGGTAAGACTGGAACGGCTCAAAATATGGGTCTACCTCATTCATGGTTTACTGCTTTTGGACCATATGAGGATCCGGAACTTGTTATAACCGTAATGGTTGAGAATTCGGGTTATGGAGCTTCGGTCGCTGCTCCTATTGCATCAATTCTTTTCGATATGTATTTTGGGAATAAATCTTTAGAGCAAGCAAGGATTGATATTCAAAAAGCCTGGTATAAGAAATATTTAAAGTTAATAGCAAAAGGTCTTTCACCAACTGATGATGAATAATAGTGTAAATTATAAAAATAAAGGTTATAAAATAAATGTAAAATAAATAGATAACGATTTAGTGCCAGGAATAGTAAGTATAAAAATACTGTAGGGTTAGTATTTAAAGGATAATCAAAATATAAATTATGAAAACTTAATATTCAAAGATAAAAAGAAATTGAATAGAAGTTGTTAAAAAAACAAAGATAAAAAATTTAAAAAAATAGCAAATTAATAATATTAAAAAAATAAAAAATAGAAAAAAAAGAATATTCAAAAAGTTGAAGAAAAAAAATAGTCAAAATATAAAAGAAATTAAATAATAAAAAAATATTTTAAAAAAGAAATTATATATGAGTGATAGAAAAATTAGAATATCTTACATTGATTGGACTCTTTTATTAATTTTAATAATATTTTTAGTAATTTCAGTTTTATTTATTTATTCTGGTACTAAGAATATTAATAGTTTGAAAAATAGATTTTTAAATCAGATCATTTATGGAACCTTAGGATTAGTTTTTGGGATATTCCTATTATTAATAGATTTGAAAAAAATTAATGATATTTCTGAATTTATATATTTATTTGGTATTTTTCTTTTAATATTAACCTTAATTATTGGAACAAGGGTAAGAAGTTCAAAAAGCTGGATTAGATTTGGTCCTGTAGGCATTCAACCATCTGAATTTATGAAGATTTTCTATATTTTATTTATATCAAAAATAATATCTTTATATCAAAATGATGATAAGTATAGAAGATCAATAAAATTCTTTTTTATAGCATTATTAATAACAATCATTCCAGTATTATTAATCCTTAAGCAACCTGATTTTGGCTCGGCTTTTATATTTTTACTAATATTTATAACTATTAGTTACTTTGCAGATTTAAATACAGAGATGCTCATATTAATGATAGTAATGGGTATATTTATTTTTTCATTACCTCTTCTTAGAGTATATATTAAGATTGTTGATACTTCTGTTTTTATAAAAAACATAATCTTTTCTAATAAATATTTCTTAATTATTAGTCTTCTTTTAATTATAACTGGAATAATAATTTTGATTATTTCACTAAATTTTGATTCAAGAATGTTAATGAGAATTTCAATTGTTTTTATTGGCATTGGGATTTCTCTAATACTTAGTATGATAGCAGATAAAATTTTAGCAGATTATCAGAAAAAAAGGCTTTTAGTCTTTATTAATCCTGAACTGGATAGACTTGGATCTGGTTACAATATAATACAAAGTAAGATAGCGATTGGAGCGGGTGGATTATTTGGCAAAGGTATTTTTAAGGGGACTCAGAGTCAATTTGGATTTTTACCAGAAAGAAGTACAGATTTCATTTTTTCTATAATTGGTGAAGAAGGTGGATTTTTATTGTCTTTTGCAATATTGGTAATGTGGGGAATTATCTACTATAAAATACTTAATTTGATAAAAGTTACTTCTTCCTATTATTATAAAATGGTTTTATCAGGTATATTTGGGTATTTTTTCAATCAAACTATTTTAAATATTGGAATGACTATTGGTTTAATGCCTATAACTGGAGTACCTCTTCCTTTTATCTCATATGGAGGCTCAAGTTTAATGACTTCAATCTTTGCATATATGATTGTATTAAATATTTCAATGAAAAGATATTCGGTATCATAATGATAAATAAAATAGACAGTAAATTTTTAAATCAAAAATATTATAAAAATAATACATATAAAGATAAATTCGAAAATATTTTGCAAAAAGTATTTAAACCAGCTCGCTATATCGGGGTAGAACCATATTCAATTCATAAATATCGACCAATTGAATTAGAAGAAAAACTTTCAGAAAATATCAATAATAAAATTTTTCAAAATGATCATTCAACTTTAGATGGCAAAAATTATTATTATGTAGCATTAACTTATCCTGATATGTACGAAATAGGGATGTCCAATCTTACAATAAAATATTTTTATTATTTTATCAATGATATAAAAAATGCTATCTGTGAAAGAGTTTTTTTGCCAGATGACGATTTAAATAGATTATTGATTGAACAGGATATTCCACTTCTTTCATTGGAAAGCTGGACACCCATAAAAAATTTTGATCTTTGGGCTTTTACACTTCAAACAGAATTAACATATTCTAATATTCTTTTTCTTTTTAAACTTGCTAAAATTTCACCTTTATCTTTTCAAAGAGATGAAGAAGATCCTATTATAATAGTTGGAGGGGTTTCTAACTTTAATCCTTTACCATTATCTCCTTTTGTAGATCTATTTTTTCTAGGAGAAGGTGAAGAAGCCATAAAAGAAATTGTAAATTTAGATAAGAAAAATAAAGAAAAAAGATTATCAAGAGAAGAAAGAATAAAAAAATTAACTGAAATAGAAGGAGTATTTTCATTTAATCAGATTATTTTAAATCATTATAATGATTTTAAAAATAAATATCCTGGTCAAAATAATGATTATTCATTTGATAAAGAAAATAAAGAAAATAAAGAAATAAAAAATGAAGACTATTTATTTGACATAGAAAAGAAAGAAATAAAAGATGAAGATTATTTGTCTAATAAAGAAACGAATGAGATAAAAAATAAAGATTATTCAGCTGATAATGAAAAAAAAGAAATAAAAAACGAAAATATTGCTAATATTAATGACTTCGATCTAAAATTTTTTGAATTTTTAAAAGATGAAGTTAAATTTCCAGATTTCAAAGAAATTAATGTAAAAAAAAGGATAGTTAAAGATTTAAATAAAGTAGATTATCCACTTGTAAATATACTTCCTTTAGTTCAGCCAATTCAGGATAGACTATCGGTTGAAGTTTCAAGAGGATGTTTAAATGGATGTAGATTCTGTCAGGCTTCCTTTGTCTATCGTCCATATAGGGAAAAGGATCCTATCGAAGTCGCAATTTTTGCTGCAAAATCATTATTTCTAACAGGTTATGAAGAATGTAATCTAACAAGTTTATCTATTTCTGATTATTCAAATGTGAAAGAACTTATTAGATCGATGGAGAAATATTTCAAAGATAAAAATATTTCGATATCTGTTCCTTCTCTGCGTGTTGCTTCTTTTGATCTTGATCTTTTTGATTCCTTGAGTTCTGTCAGAAAAGCTGGCTTAACTTTTGCAGTAGAAGCAGGTTGCGAAAAGATTAGAAATAAGATAAATAAGGAATTTGATGAAGATAAATTTTTTGAAATAGTTGGAAGTCTATATACCAAAGGATGGAAATTAGTTAAATTATATTTTATAATTGGTTTTCCAGATGTTTTTGATGAGGAAGATGAAATTATTAATTTACTTAAAAGAGTTAAACATAGTTTTCCCAAACTAAATGTTAATGTAAGTATTGCTTTACTTATACCTAAACCTTTTTCACCTTTTTCTTTTGAGACCCAGTTGTCTTTAGATTTATTTATTTCAAAAGTACATAAAATAAAAAATGCTTTCAGAAATTCAAATATTTCTGTAAAATATCATGATCCATTTTCTTCATTTCTTGAATATTTTTATGCAAATGGTTCTTTTGACGCTTCTTTTATTTTAGCAAATGCTTATAATGTCAATATATCTTTTGATGCATGGGATGAAAAAAGAAATAAAGAATTCTATCAAAATATGAATTTATATATAAAAAAGCCATTATGTACAGAAGAGAAATTTGATTTAACTTCTATATTTGAGGGTAATGTATATTCGAATTATATTAAAAATGAAAAATTTAAATATGATAAAGAAGAATTAACAACAAGTTGCTTAGATGGAAAATGTAATGGATGTGATATTTGCAAGGATGATGTAAAAAATATAGTATCTAAAAAATATAATGAAGAAGAAATATTTAATGCATTACAAAATGTTGGTAAAGATTTTAAGTATGATAGTTTAATTAGAACAGATAAGAAAAAAAGTTATTTACTAAAATTTTCTAAATTTAATCAATATAGATATGTTGGACATCTGGATTTTTATCGAACATTTATAAGAATACTTAAAATTTCTGGAATTGACTTTGAATATTCTCAAGGTTTTAATCCGATGCCAAAAGTTTTCTTTCCTTTTCCATCTTCTATTGGAATGGAATCATTCGAAGATTTACTATTATTTGAATCATATAATGATATTATTGATAAAGAAAATTTTTGTAAGTCATATAATCAGTTTTTACCCGATGGATTTAGGTTTGAAAAGATTATAGAAACAGAATCAATTAAATCCTGGAGAAATAATGCCAATGTTAAGCAGTTTTTAATTATACCTTTTGAAATAAAAATATTTGATAATTCTAGATCAAAAATTTTAGAAGAATTTTTAAATAATGAAATAATTTCAATATTAGCTGAAAAAATAAAAAAAATTCTTTTAAATAATAATATTAATATTTTGGAAAATGAAATTGATATTAGAAAAGATAATGGGAATAAAACTCAAACTGTTAGTGGTAAATTAAATATAAAAACAGAGCTTAAAGAAAATCAAGCGAATATTGTTAAATTACTTAATACTTATGAGGAAAAAGAAAGATTTTTTACTCAAGAAATAAATATTAGTTTTAGCAATTTTGTTAAAAGATATATCAATATAGAGTAATGAAAGAAATACAAATAATAATGGCATATATTTAAATGGCAAACCTGGATAATTTTGAAAAACTAAGTAAGAAAAATCAAGCCAAAAAAATCTTTTTTCTTATAGATAATATTCTATTAAAATTAAAGATAGAACAAAAAGAAAATATAGAAAATAAAAATATAAATAGCTTAAAAGATGAACTTCAAAAGTTAATCGAATATCTCAATATATATAAAAAATTCGGTGATTTAAATATTGAAATATTTAAGCAGATTCAAAATAATGATATACTGAACTTAAAACATAGCCTTTTAGAATTAAGGTATATTATTATAACTAAAATTGGAATATCTGAAGCAGAATCAGATTATATAAATTATACCAAATTTGGTGGACAATATAATAAAGAAAAAAGAAAAGATAATAACAGTTTAGCAGTTATTCTGGATAATATTAGATCTCCTTTTAATGCGGGATCTATAATAAGAAGTGCGGAAGCTTTTGGTTTTGATAAGGTAATTTTATATGGGATTTCTGCTAAACTTCCATTAGAAAAAATTTATAGAACATCTATGAATGCCGAAAAATTAATTGAACTGGTTTTTATAAATAATAAGGATAATTTATTAGATATAATTGATAATGAGAAATATAAATTGGTTTTAATAGAAAAAAATAAAGATTCAAAAATATTATGGGAAACAAAATTAAATGGTAAATTGGCTTTAGTTTTAGGAAATGAAGAGTTTGGTATCAGCGATGAGCTATTAGAAAAAGCAGAATTAACTTTGGAAATACCACAATTTGGTATTAAAAATTCAATAAATGTGGCTTCTGCTTTTTCAATAGTTGCTTCATATTTTGCATATTATAAAGAAAAAGAAAAATATCTTTAATTTATAAAAATTAAAATAGAAATAAAAATAGAAGTTTTACTATGAAAAAAAAGATTTTTAAAATTTTATTTTTAATGACTATTTTTTTTATTCTATGCATAAATTTAATTGCACAGCAAAATAGTCAAAATATTACTATAAATAGATCATTTCAGGGAATAAATCTTGGTATAAATAGAGCAGAGTTCGAAAGAATAGCTCAAGAAAAAAATATAACTATTCAGGGTGAACTTGATGTATATTTTAATCAACCCGATAAAAGTGTAATAGCGACGATGTTTCCTCCTTATTTCAGGAAGATACTTTTCTTCTTTTATATGGATAAACTATCCATGATCATTTTCTTTTTTGAATCAAAATATATAACCTTATATGAAGAATATTCAAGACTTTATTCAAAATATGGAATGCCTATAGTAAATCAAAAGCAATTTATATGGGAAGATGAACAAACACTGCTAATTTTAGAGAAAGATCCATTCATTGTAAAATTGATAGATAAAGAACTTTTCAATGCACTAAATGAAACAACCAAGAATCTTGAAAATATAATTCAGCAATCTTTAGATTCTTCGTTAGATACACTATAATTTAATTATATTTCAAACTTATAACCAATCCTGAAGACTGTTTTTATATATTTAGGATTTGCAGGATCATCTTCAATAAGTTTTCTTAAATTAACTATATGTGTATCTATATTTCTAGAAGAAATAGCACCTTCAGCTTTCCATACAGATTCTATGATATCATTTCTTGTAACTGGTTTATTTTTATTCAATATAAGAAATTTAAGTATTTCGAATTCATAAAATGAAATATCGACCTTTTCACCATCTTTATAAAAGATACCCTTATCAAAATCAATTGTAAAATTTTTAAATGAAAAGCTTTGAATAGTTTCAGGTGTCTTATTATATCTTCTAAATATTGCTTTTATTCTTGAAACCAATTCTCTAATCTGGAAAGGTTTTGTAATATAATCATCTGCTCCAAGGTCAAGACCTTTTATCTTATCAATCTCCTCGGATTTAGCTGATACTATTATAATAGGAATTGATGGATGAGTCTTTTTTAATTGTTTGATAAAATCATAACCATGCATCTGAGGTAGCATTAAATCAAGGATTATTAAGTCGGGATTCTCATTTCTGGCAATTTCAAGACCTTTTACTCCATCTTCAGCTTCAATAATGCTATAACCTTCATATTCAAGGTTATCTTTAAGTACATTTCTTATGCCTTTTTCATCTTCAACCAACAAGATTTTCTTTTGATTCATTTAATAGCCTCCTTTTATAATTTTTTTGTTTTTTTGGTAATATAATTGTAAATTCAGTACCAACTCCTTCTTGAGAAGAAACTGTAATCTTCCCTTGATGCATATCTATAATAGATTTGGTAAGACTTAATCCAAGCCCTGTACCAGGTATAAAATTAGTCTCACTTCCTCTATAAAATTTTTCAAATATATAGGGCAATTCTTTACTATTTATACCAATGCCATTATCTTTAAACCTAAGTTTAACATTATTTTTTTCATCAGTTACAATAATTTCTAATATTTTTTCATCTTTACTATATTTATAGGCATTATCTATAAGGTTATAAAAAACCTGTTTCAAAGAATGAGCATCTGCTTCAATAATTATATCATTTTCAGGAAAATCAATATATATTTTCATAAATTTTTTATCAATTTTAAAAAATTCGATTACATCGTTTAAAACTTTTTTAAGTTCTACATTTGAAATTATTATACTTTGTCTATTTTTTTCACTTCTGGAGTAAATTAAAAGATTATTTATCAAAAAAAGTAATCTTTCTGTTTCTTTAAAAATATTTGTTAAATATTCTATTTTTTTATTATCATTTAAAGATTGAAATCTATCTATAATTGTCTCAAGCATTAACTGCATTGCTGTAATAGGAGTCTTTAGTTCATGAGATATAATAGATATAAAATCAGATTTTAATTTGTTTAAGCTAAATTCTTTTAATGTAAAAGAAAGTAAAATTAAAATAGTAATAAATATCATTAAAACAAGAATTGCAAATGCAATATTAGTTATTCTATATCTTTTTTGACTTAGATAACTTAATAGTTCATTATTTCTAACATATAGAGCCATATACAATTTTCTATATGTCCCTATAGCTATATCAACAACTCTAAATAGAGTATAAGATTCATTTTCTTTAGAAAACTCATCAACATTTAATGAAAATTTAAATTCATAGGATTTTAAATTATCTAACATAAGTTGAGTTAAATAGATTAGATCAAAAGAATAAACAATAGATACTATTTTGGAGTTAATATTAACAAAACTAATATAAATTGAGTTATTTTGATCCAATAAGCTAAAAAAATGAATTCCAGTATTATTTACTGTTGATTTTAATGTTAAATATTCTTTTAAGAATGATTGGGAAGTTATATAATCTAAAATAAATTTCGATTTTATTTCATTTTTCTTGTTAATATTATAATTTTCTGGAATTTCCAGATTTAATATCTTTGAAAACAAGTTTGCCTGTATTATTAAACTTTTTCTTATATTTACATTTTGATTTATATTGTATAAAACTTCTATTATATCGATAATAAAAGATGTTTTTATATTGTTAATTAAAAGGTAGGATAATGCTTTATTAGCATAAATAGAAAGTTGAGATTGATTATCAGTTTCTTGATAAATATTCAAGAGCAATTTATATGATTCCAGTGTGGTATAAATAAAATTTCCTTGAGTCTGAATATTTTCAAGTAAATAAGACTCAGCAAGGGCATATTTTTTATTTTCATAAGCCTGTAATGCAGATAAATAGCCAAGATAAGCATCCTGAGTAATCTCTTCATCAATTTCTTTTTGAGTAATTTCTATAAAATCATTTTGTCGGGGTATGACAATAGCAAAATTTATAAAATAGTTTTGTTCAATCTGGTTCAATATCAAAGAATAAAATGGTTGATTTGATTGAATATCTAATTTTAAAGATAATATTGATTTTGAAATAAAAGAAGCTGTACTATCAACTTTTGTATTAAAATTCGCGATAATTCTATTTTGAAAAAATATTCTTTCTTCTTTAATAAGACTATTATAAAAAAATATTGAGATTAAAAGAACTATTATAATTATTACTGCAAAAATAAAAAAAGACTTTCTTTCATTTAATATAAAATGAAAAATTTCATTTATATTATTTTTCTCATTTATCATTTATAACCTTTAATATATTTTTTTTAAGTATCCATCCCATTTTCCCATCAGGAAGTTTTATTAAAACAAAATCATTGTAATTTTTCATGATCTTTATTTTAATATATTCTTTTATCGTAAAAATAGGGGTTGAATTTAAAATAGGGAAATTAAAAATATCAGATTGACTAATTGAAATAGCTTCATTCCTATGTATATAATAACTTGTTTTTATAAAAAATAAACAAAAAATTAAA
>Ga0116146_1004623_pt1 | contig 10504 bp, 8 predicted proteins | sample AD_JPNHG2_MetaG_FD_89748 | JGI IMG/M metagenome (GOLD analysis project Ga0116146, IMG submission 89748) | Active sludge microbial communities of municipal wastewater-treating anaerobic digesters from Japan - AD_JPNHG2_MetaG | ecosystem: Engineered > Bioreactor > Anaerobic > Digestate | place...
CAGATACTCACCGCCATCTATGAAGGTCTTTTTGTCTACGATCCGTATTCAATGGATCCCCAGCCCGCGTTGGCCGAAACCTGGTCGGTTTCTCCCGATGGTCTCGAGTGGGTGTTTACGATCCGCGATACCGCGATGTTTTCAGACGGTACGGCAATTACCGCGCAGACAGTCCGCGATTCCTGGATCAACCTTCTGGATCCCCGCATTTCCGCGCCGTACGCGTCCATGTTCGACAGTATCAGCGGGGCGTACGCGTACCGGTCCGGCGAACTATCCGATCGTGACAAAATCGGTATAACCGCTGTTGACAACCGGACCCTCCGTGTAGCTCTCACAAGCCCGGCGGAACACTTGCCGAAAATTCTGTGCCATCATGCGTTCAGCATTGTACATCCTGCCGATTTTTCGCGGGTCACCGAATCGAAACCCGATCAGTTTGTCCTTCCGATATCGAGCGGCCCCTTTGTTATCGAGTCTTTCACGGCGGATGAAATCCTTCTCAAGAAGAACCCGCGGTACTGGGACGCCGATAACGTTTCCCTTCCTTCCCTCAAAATACTCATCAGCGATGATGCTGAATCCATAACGGCGCGCTTTAATCGCGGAGAGATCCACTGGGTTTCAGGCGCGGTACTGGCCAACCGGGTTATCGATCCCGCCTCCATCAAGATTACGCCCATGTTCTCCACCGAATACTTCTTTTTCCGGGGAACCTGGGGGCCCTGGGCAACAAGCGAAGTGCGCAACGCGCTCCTCCTTTCGGTTCCCTGGAACGCGCTCCGCGCCAATTATCTCATACCGGCAAAAACACTCGTATTTCCGATTTCCGGTTATCCGGAGCTCACGGGAATCGAACAGCATAACCCGGAAGAAGCGGCAAAGCTTCTTGAAAAAGCCGGACTTACCGACTTTGCATCCATACCGGCCCTGGTTATTCGCATACCGGAAACCGATCACTTTTCCGGTATGGCGGAACTGCTGAAATCGGCATGGGAAGCACTCGGCTTTACGGTACGGATAGAAGCCATTCCCTACGCGGAATACTACTCGTCGCTTCGCAGTGATGATTATGCCGTAGGCGTAACTTCCTGGATCGGGGATTTTGCCGATCCGCTGGCATTTTTGGAAATGTTCCGCCCTGCCTCGTCCCTGAATGATTCGGGATGGCAAAACCGCGAGTATGAACAGATAATCACGGACGCTTCTGCCCAAAAGTCTCCCCTCCGCCGGTACGAGAAACTGGCCGAGGCCGAGAAACTGCTCCTGGACAACGCGGTCATTCTTCCCCTGTCCCATAATCCTTCGCTCAATGTAATTGACACAAACGGCCTTGAAGGCTGGTATGCCAATGCCCTCGACATACACCCCTTCAAGTTCATAAAATTCGTCCAGAAACAGGCATTGCCGGGTGTTGCGCTTGCACCGGCGATGCGGTACGGGCTTTGACCAGTGTCCATATTTATGCTATAGTGGTACGGATATGAGGCAGTCAACAACCTTCAAGGTTAACCAGAAAATTGTGTACCCCAGCCAGGGTGTCGGAAAAATAATGGAAATCAAGGAACGCAGTTTCAAGGACACCATGATCCTGTACTACGTTATATACCTTGAGGTTTCGGACATGACCGTCATGGTTCCCGTACTGCGGGCCGAAGAACTCGGAATACGGGCCATTGTTTCAAAAAAGGAAGCTCAAAAGGCGCTTGAGCTCATTTCCGAAGATTTTGAACCCATTCCTTCAGACTGGAAGCTCCGCTACCAGATGAATCTTGATCTTTTAAAAAAGGGCAGCGTCATCGACATAGCGACCATCGTACGGTCCCTGTACCACCGCAGCAAGGTCAAGGAACTGCCCATACTTGAACGCAAGCTGTATGATTCGGCGCGCAAACTGCTTGAAGACGAAATAACTTATGCCCTCAATATACCCCGGTCAGAGGTTGAAGGGCTCATTCATACCCATCTTGAGCCTCTCGTAGACGAGATTGACGAGAGCGACGATGAACCGGACAATCCTGTCATTGAAGACGATGATGATTTCCTGGACCCTGATCTTTCCGAAGATGAGGATGATTCCGAAGACGATTGATCCATGACTCATACCCTGGTACTGACTGCTGCGGGGTATTCCTCGCGGATGGAAATAACCGGAAAAAAGGAATACCTTCCTCTCTCCGATAACGGCGAGCGTACCATTAGTGTTCTCTCTTCTTCTCTACATGCGTTTCTGGAAACCCGTCTTTTTTCCCTGGTAATGATAACCGTTCCTCCGGGTGGCGAATCCCATGCCCGTCGGGTTATTGATGCCGACACCAGGATTGCCCCACTGCTTGAAGAAGCTTCATGCCGGCTTCTCTTTACCGAAGGGGGCAGCACCCGTCAGGATTCCGTTCGTCATGGTCTTGAATCCCTCTTTCTGCATTCAACAATCGGCCGGGGATCTCCGGCAACCGTCCTCATTCATGACGCCGCGCGCCCCTGGGTTTCAAAAGAACTCATTAATGCGGTCCTCTCGGCAACCCTGGAGCACGGGGCGGCAGTTCCGGCCCTGCCAGCGATCGATACCCAGAAGGAGATAGATGATACCGGTTGTATCATACGCCATCTGGACCGATCACGGATTGTATCCGTGCAAACGCCGCAGGGTTTTCTCTTTCAGGAACTTCTTGAAGCACATCGTCTTGCAGCCCAGGACAGCATACTCTGTACCGATGACGCGGAAATTTGGGGGTTATACGTGGGAAACGTTTTTACCTGTCCGGGTGAACGGATAAACAAAAAAATCACGTTCCGGGAAGATATCATATGATACGTACCGGAATTGGTTACGATCTGCATCGTCTCGTTTCCGGCCGCCCGCTCCTGCTTGGCGGTGTACACATTCCCTTTGATAAAGGAGAAGACGGACATTCCGACGGGGACGTCCTTCTCCATGCCCTTACCGACGCGCTGCTCGGTGCGGCAGGTCTCGGCGACATCGGCGAGTTTTTCCCGCCGGGAGATCCCCGCTGGAAAGACGCGGATTCTGCACAATTGCTTGCATCCGCATGGGCAGCAATCAAGGACAAGGGCTGGCAACTTGAAAACATCGACGCGGTTGTAGCGCTTGAAAAACCGAAATTTCTCCCCTGGCGGGAAGCGGTTCGCGCTTCGATAGCCGGAATTCTCGGAGTGGATACTGACCAGGTTTTTGTGAAAGCGAAGACCGGAGAAGGATGCGGGGCCGTCGGGCGGAGCGAAGCAGTCGCCGTCTGGGCAACCTGCCTGCTCTCCCGGTAAACCCGCCTTATTTTTGGGGCAATTCCAGAATCAGTTCAACCTCGCCCCGTGAAAGATGAAGCGCACGGGCTATTTCGTCAACCTTCCATCCCTGATGCGCGAGTTTCACGACATTTTCACGGATACCGATGGGCGGGGCGCCACGGGTTTTCTTTGCGGCGCTATCCTGTTTCAACAGATCGCCGAGAAGCTTGAGCTGGTCCTGGGACTGTTTCGAGATTTCCTCCAGACGGGTTTCCGTCCGCGCGAGCCACTCCCGGGCAGTCTGCATCTTCTCGGTCCGCGCTTCCACGTCTTCCAGAACCGAATCAAGCGTTTCCAGTTTTTCAATCATGAACGCAGATTTTTCACGGCTTGCCATAAGGACATCGAGTGTTTCGCGGATGGTTTCAAGCTGTTCCGGAATGCCGGAAACGCCTTCTTTCCATTGTTCGAGCGATTTTTCAAGATCCCGGAGATTCTCGAAGGCATGGTCAACGCCGTCCACCGTTTGGTCAAGGACAACGGTTTTCTTTTCGAGCCGTTCATAGCGTGTGTTGACTTCGGCGATGCTTTCTTCAAACCGGCGTATCTGCACCTGGTATTGCTGGAGATCGTCATTTGTAAGGGTAAGCTCGGATATTTTTCGGTCAATGGAATCGGACAATGCAAGAAGGCGGGTAAAGTCCGACTCGAGGATATCTATGCGCTTTTTCTCCGCCATGAACTTCGAGAGCTTCTGGTTCGCTTCCTCTTCAAGCTTCCGTACCTTACCGTACTGTGTTTCAAGCGTATTCATGGTTTCACGGTAGATATCGAGACGGGAAATTTCATCCTTGATGTTTTCTATACTCGTCTCGAGCGACGCCTTCATCTCGTCCGCACGGTCATAAATTCTGGTTTGCGCAATGAACGCTTTTTGCTTTTTGTCAATTTCTTCAATGGTCTGATTCAACGACTGGGCATCGCTCTGAACCTTTCCGAAGAGACGTTCCCGGGTCTGATCAACCGACTCGCGGATATCCTGCACCATGGATTTGAGGGAACGGATTGTCTGGTCGGTTTCCGCGGCATGCTCCCGTACACGGAGGGCGGTGCCCGAGGTCATTTCTTCGTACGCCGCGTTGAACTCTTCCAGCGCTTCCACTGACCGCCGCCTGAAATCTTCCATGGAAGACGTTATGTCCCCGCGCAGAGCGTCGAGAGACGCACGGATTTCCCGGCGTTCTTCGGCGGTATCGGCGATAAAGTCGCGGTAATTGGTCTGATATCCTGCCTCAAGGTCGGCAATCGACGAACGGACGGAATCATCAAGAGATACGATGCGGTCATCGAGCATCCGTTTTGCTTCGGTGAACTGCTGTTCATTCCGTGTCTGCCAGGTGGTAAAGTCCGCCCGGATGCCTTCGAGCATGGATTCGGCCTCGGTACGGGACGACTCGATGGAATCGATGAACTCTTTGGTTCGGGATTCAAGCTCCCGTTCCTGTTTTCGCAGTATTTCCTGTACGGTTATGGCATGAGCCGAAAGCTCGTTTTGTACATGGAGCGATGCGGTATCCTTTGCGTGGGCAAATTCCTGCCGCGATTGCTCGACAAAGTCCAGAATGGACTGATCGCTCGCGGTAATCTTGCCGCGTAGCTCCGTCTCGATCCCGGCAATCTGTTCTTCCAGCCGTTTTGTCTGTGCATGGTACTGTTCGGCGATATCGGCGAGCCGCTCCTGGAGACGGGCGGTGTACTCCGTTTCGAGGTCGCGCCGTTCCGCTTCGTTTTCGGCGGAGAGGCTCTCCAGCCGCTCGTCGACACTGGACTTCCACCCGTCGAGGGCCGCGGTAATGGCGTCGCTCCGCTTGGCGAGATCCGCGAAGAAGTCGTCTTCAAACATCTTGAGTTTTTCGGAAACATTGTCGTACGCACGGGACTTCAGCTCATTCAGCCCGGATTCCAGCGTATTCATGCGTTCCGTCATGGAATCGGCGGAAGCGAACAACGACTTCTCGAATTCATCCTGACGGGTTTTTTGATCTTTTACATACAGGTCAAAGGTATCGGTAACCCGCTGTTCCGTATCCCGCAGGTTGAGCCGGAGTTGCTCCTCGAGTTTGTCCGAATCCGAGAATACATGCGTCATCTTTTCCAGACGGTATTCCACATCCGTGCGGTATACCTCGAAGGACGAATCAATCGCCTTCGAAATTTCATTGATCCGCGCGGCCGCAGTTTTGCCGGCCGTATCAATTGCGCGGGTAACGGTGGAATCGAGTTCACCGAGACGGGTTTCAATAGTGGAAAGCCGCTCCGACGCGCCGTTTTCGGCGCCGGCAAGCCGGTTCTCGATGGACTGTTCAAAAGACTCGATCTTCTCGCGTGAAACGCGGGCGGTTTCGCCGATACTCTTGTCGAGATCTGCCTCGACACGGTGAAGTTCGGCCTCAAATTCTTCAAACCGGGCGTCGGCAAGCGATTCGGCTGAGGACAGTTTTTCACGAAGGGCGGCAATGGATGAAGAACTTTCATCGTCGAGCGAGCGGATTTCGGCCCGGGTTGCCTCGAGGAATTCGTCCGCTTCGGCCTTCCAGTTTGTCTTGAACTCCTTGACCATCTGCTGGGTTTCAATAATGCGGGTCTTCGCCTGCTCATGCAGTTTTCCCACTTTTTCTTCGAAGGAATCCTTGAAATGAACCAGCCGCTCGGTCGCCTGTTCCTTGAGTTTCTGGAAGGCGGTATCTTCAAGGGCATCCGCGCGCCGCACGGCTTCATCGGTCGCGCGGGAGAAAATGCGATCCAGTTCAGCCCGTGAGGAATCCACCAGGGTGGCGGATTCACGGCGCGCCGCGTCAATCCGGCTCTCGAGTTCGCCAAGGGTTGCGGTAAAGGTTTCAACCGTGTCGGCATACACCGATTCAAGGGCATTGCGGTTTTCCCGGGAAAATTCATCCCGAAGCGCCGGGATGCCGGCATGTATTTCATGGAGCTGTTTTTGGGACGCGGCAAGCGTTCGTCCCAGCTTGTCCACAAACTCGGACTCACAGGTAATTTTCTCGAGATTGATTTCAGCCTGTCTCGTCATTTCAAGAAGACGGGAGATTGTTTCATCATACGACGCGATCTGTTTTCCGAAGGAAGATACGGCCTTTGTACGCTCAAGAAGGTCCGCTTCTTTTTTTTCCAGGTCGGCCCGGATAGCCTCGAGCCGCTTGACCGCGGCGACCGCTTTGGTTTGCTGAACGTCCAGCGCGAGCGAGGATTCCTCGAGCTTCGCGGTGCGTTCCTTTAAAAACAGGGCCAGATCATCCTTGAGTTTGTCTCCGAACCGCTTTACCTTCTCGATGGAACGGTTTCCCTTGTCCATCTGCCGGTAGAGCACCAACAGGACAATGGTTATGCAGAGGGTAAGTATGTTTCCGGGAGTAAAAATCATTACCGGCCGCCCTTTGTAAACAGAATATGTAATGAGTTATTTTAGCACATTCCGGGTCAATTTGCGATAGGAAGAAAAAGAAATGTCCGCACCGGGAATTCGGTATCCTGCGGTGAGCGCCAGGGGATGAACGACGCAGGCCGTCTTCATGCCGACGGCGGAAGCGCCTTGTACGTCGGAAGAAACCGAGTTTCCCACGTATAGCATACGGTCGGGAGAGACGCCGAGTGCGTCGGCAAGAGCCAGAAACGGAACCGGAGAGGGCTTGAGCGCGCCGGTTTCTTCCAACCCCATGACCACGTCGCAGAGCGGGGCTACACCCCATACCGACCCCTTCTGGGAGGGGAGAAAATCCGACAGAATCCCCAGTTTCAGTCCGGCGTCGCGGAAGGCAGTAAAACAGGTGTGGATATGGGGAAAGGGGCGGACTTTTGCGAACACCGGTTGCCAGCCCTCGTAAATACGTTCCCTGATCGTTGTTTTCATGGCCTCAACCGGTCCGCCGAGACGCCCGGCCATGAGGGACGCCTGCCAGGTGAAGAAGTCCTCGTGCGCTTCGCCGGGATGGGCTTCCTGCCAGAGGCGTATTTCACGGCGGACTTCGCCGAACGCCAGCATGAAGCGGACATTGGTCAAAAAAAAGGGAATCATGCGCCGGTACAGGGCTGAATTCGGATAGAGGGTGCCGTCAATATCAAACGCAACGGCGTCGATTCCGGATATCATTGTACTGTTATACTATACAGGAACCGCGCCTGTCCATCGTCGCTGCCGCGTTCAAACCGCCAGGTTGAAAACTCGTTTTTAAGATAATTCTGAACCTCGGGCGGTAAAAGAGCCGAGGGGCTGAACCGGACAAGGGAAGCCGGAACCGAGCCGTCCGCACGGACAACAAAGAGCACCGTTACCGATCGGTCCGAATCAATGAGACGCGCCAAATGGGGAGGGAGAATGATCCCGGGTTTCGCGGGATACAGGAGAAGGCGGGCAGTGCCTTCAAAGGTTATGGGGCCAAGCGTGCCCGGAGTACGTGTCGCCGCAGCGGTATCAGCGTTGTGGCCGGTTGTCGAAGCGGGTGACGTGGAAGCGGTACCTTCCGGAACGGTCACACCGCCCTCATTGCCGGCACGGATCCGGTCCAGGGCCTGGAGCGTTTCATCCGAAGCAGCGGAAACGCGGCTTCCGCCCTCCACGGTGGCGGTTCCCTGCCGCGCGGCCGGTTCGTCAACGCGTGCCGCACTGCCCTCAAATTCGCGGAGTACCGGACCGGGTTCCTGGACCGTCTGTTCCCGTGGCCGATCGCTGGAAAAATCAAGATATTCTCCCGAGGGCGCGGCCGCTTCCCGGCCGGACGTACTCTGAAAATCCGGGATTCCGAGCCCCGAAGACGTTTTTTGCCGCACCGGCGGCGCGTTGGCGGGTTTCTGTGCGGATTTTTCCTGCCGCGCCGCGGCGGGACGTACGGCCGGTTCGGCTGAACTCGTCGCCGGCGCTACCGTCCGGGTTTGTACCGGCACCGGATCTTCCCGGTTCAGCGTGATGCGCACCTCGGGGAAAGCGCGTTCCTCGGGGACATCCCGCATAACCGGTACAAATGCGAAAATAATCAGTATGACGAGCCAGACCGCTGCCGCGATGATCGAGCTTTGGGCAAGTCTGTTTTTGTCCCGTGCGTCCAGTTCAAGCATGCGGCTACCTGTCCACGGTCCGGAGGTTTACGCCCGTAAATCCGGTTCGCCGCAGCGAATCCAGAATCTGCACGATCTGCCCGTTCGGGACAGCCGCGTCGGCTTCCAGACTGACCGGAACCTTTTCGCGGGCGCCGTCGACGGCGACAGCCATGAGCGCTTCATCCAGTGCCTCAAGGGCAACTTCGTCAGAATTCACGTAGAGCTGCCCTTCACGGGACACCGAAATGGTAATTCCGTTGGTCCGGGTGCTTTCCGCCGTGGACGATACCGGAAGATCGAGTTCAATCCCCGGCAATACCGCGAAGGTCGTGGCCACCAAAAAGAAGAGAATGAGCTGGAAAACAACGTCGATCATGGGAACCAGGTCTACCCCTGCCCGTGCTTCGAGTCTCCGTTTGAACTTCATGAATTCCGTTTCCCCGCCGCGAGCAAAAGGACAAGATCACTGACGGAAGATTCCATTTCGGTGATCATCCGGTTTACTTCGGCAATGAAGTAATTATAGAAAATAATGGCCGGGATCGAGACTATGAGTCCGGTAGCCGTGGTAACCAGCGCCTGGGCAATGGCTCCGGCGAGTACGGCCGGATTTCCCATGGTTCCCATGTCGCCGAGTACTCCGAACGCCTGGATGTTACCGGTAACCGTACCCAGAAGACCGAGCAGTGTCGCTATATTCGCTATCGTCCCCAATGTGGAGAGATATCGCTCCAGCCGCGGGATTTCACGGTTCGCCTGGTTCATGACGGCTTCCTTGATGGCCGCCTCGCTGTACTCCCGGTACGCGATACCCGTTTTCATGAGACGGGACACCGGGCTTTCGACCGTGTCGCAGATTGCGGCGGCCTCGTCGTAATGACCCTTGTCCAGGGAGCTTTTAAGGCGCGGAAGCAGATCCCGCTGGCCTTTCTTTATTGACGAAAAATACCTGACCCGCTCAATGATGATGACCGTGGCGATCAGCGCGCACAGCAGGATGGGTATCATGGCGGGACCGCCGGAAATCAGAATTGCTATCATGGGAACCTCCATTCCTCGTTACTGTCAGAATTCAAACCGGGCCGAGAGGAGCACCGATCCGCTCCGTTCCCGGTACAAGTCGTTAATCATGCGAACCTCGTCGAACAAGGACGGCAGGATGTCTTCAAAGGCGAGCGTTACGGACAGCCGCGGCAGCGGGTAGACGCGTCCGGAGAGGCCGGCGCGCGGCAATTCGTCCGAATCGGGCATTACCACGAGCGTAGCTTCTGCTGCCCAGAAGCTTCGGGGAGCCGGATCATGGACCGAGACCGTCACGTTCACTTCATGGAGATGCGACGCCCACAGTTCGTCCATGAGCTCACCGTGGTATCCTGTTTCAACCGAGAAAAGTTCACCGGTATACATAATACCCGCGGCGACAACCAGGCTCTCGCGGTCGGCGAGCGTCCAGAAAACCCGCTGGTCAGGAGTAAACGCGTCCGTGAGAACCGGATAGGCCCGGTTAAAAGCGGTCTTGCGGTAATCGACAGACGACGAGAGGCGGACATCGGTGAGCGGCTTGACCGTCACACTGAATGATCCGAACCAGTCGGCCGCGTGAACCGGCATACCGCCAAGGTAGACAAAGGGATCTTCGCGGGCAAGATCGAACACCGTTCTCCGTTCCGAACGGAGCCCGCCGGAAAGGGAAACCGGGCCAAAAAGACCGTCTTCCGGATTCCAGTCGAGGCGTGCGAAAAAAGGTATGAGATACCGTTCTTCGGTATCACTGTGAAATTCCGCACCGGCGCCCAGATCAAGCGAGCCGAACGCACGGAACGCGGAAAACGATGCCGAAACGGCATGAAGATCGTCCAGATCAACCACCGTATCAAGGGCATAGGTAACATCCAGGAACAGGCGGAATTGCGCCGGGGTTATGGTAAGGCGGACTCCCGGGGAAAGATAATATCCCTGGTAATCATCGATATCAGCACCCAATTGCGGATCCGCGTACCCGCGTTCGGCGGTCGAAGAAAAAACCTGACTGTCCAGAAAAATCGACAGGAGCGGACCGTTTTCTCCAAAGGAATACAGATCGACTCCGGCGTTTACCCCGGCAAGCCGGCGGGAAATGCTTGAATAGGCGGGATGAACTCCCTGGAGA
>Ga0116146_1004624_pt1 | contig 10504 bp, 12 predicted proteins | sample AD_JPNHG2_MetaG_FD_89748 | JGI IMG/M metagenome (GOLD analysis project Ga0116146, IMG submission 89748) | Active sludge microbial communities of municipal wastewater-treating anaerobic digesters from Japan - AD_JPNHG2_MetaG | ecosystem: Engineered > Bioreactor > Anaerobic > Digestate | place...
ATTCAGTTTGCGGGGCCTGGTCGAGCGCGTGAGGCGCATCCGCTGGCTTGGCCCACGCGTTCGCGTAATCGTTCGCCGGAGTGGGTTTTCGGCAACCGCGGCGGACCTTTCTTGTCCGCTTGGACCGCACAACCTAAACTCACCTCATGGCGCTCGATCCGCGCCCAAGCTCGAGGTGTGCGACTTTCTGCGGGCTGCTCATGTTTGTGACCGAACCCGCCCTTGGAGCAGGAACCCCCACGAATGCGGCTCGTCGGCCTGGCCGCCGCCCCGTCAGCTTCAAGGGTGGCGACACCCGATGGTGCCAAATCGAATTGCGCAGTACTCTATCCGCTGGCGCTGGCGCGCCGGCTCGGCGAGGAGCAACCTCGCAGAAAAACAACGGATTTGGAGCATTTCCATGCTGGCAATCGGCGATATTCATGTGTACGTGAGCGATTTTGCGACGGCCCTGGATTTCTGGGCCGGCGGCCTGCAATTGGAAGTCGCCGAGAAAGAAGAAAGCGAGCATGGGGCGTTTGCCCGGCTTGATTTTCCTGACGGTGGCCCTTCACTGGTGCTGATCGCCCCGGTCGAACCGTGGGATTCGGAGAGTCCGGAGCCCAGCACGGCTCCGGGCTTCAGCTTCGACCTTACCACGACGGACTTCGACGGAACGCTGGCGAGGCTTCTGGAAAGAAATGGCCGGCAAATCGGCGAAACCGAGACGTACAACGACCTGCGCCTGGCCACAGTGGCCGACCCCGAGGGCAATACTTTCGAGTTAGTCGAGGTGCCCGACGAGTTAGTCGACGTGCCCGAGTAAGCGCAGCTTACCCATGTCGGGCCGGAGTCGAGGCATTGTTCCTTTAATCCCCTTTACCCCACGCTCAAGGGCGTAGGGGCGGAGAAGAAAAAAGTGATTGTGGGCCTTCTGTCCGACACCCACGGTCGTGCCGAACTTACCGCCTTCGCCCTGGATGTTCTCCGCCAAGCCGGCGCGCAGGTCTTCATCCACTGTGGCGACGTCGGGGGCGAAACGGTCCTGGATCAACTCGCGACGGTGCAAGCGCACTTCGTCTGGGGCAACACCGATGAGCCTGATACGGCATTAATTGCCTATGTGCGGAGCCTCGGGCTGACGCCGCCGGCCAGCATCCCGTTACGCTTAAACATCAGCAATAAGGCGATCTCCGTCTTTCACGGACACGAGCCAGAGTTCGCGCGGCTGACGCATCTGGCCAACGGCGTCGACCCGGGCCGATTCAAGCGCCAGGTGGGAGCGGATTACGTATTCTTCGGACATCGCCACGTGCCTTATGACCGGCAGTGCGGGACGGTCCGAGTCATCAACCCCGGCGCTATCCATCGCGCCCAGGTTCGCACCGTGGCCACAGTTGATTTGAAACAAGACCTGCTCCGATTCTGGCTGGTAGACCCCGAGCGCCCGGCCGGGTTGCCGCCGCGTGAGTGGGCCGGCTGAGACGTTTTGCGTACGCGCATCGGTATTGCCCGCTTCTCACCGGCCAGCTAAGTTGCCGACGTGAGTACGGCCGACGAACACCATTCTGACGCCGCTCCGGTCGCCACCGAACAAAATCGGCCGGCGACTCCCGCGGCCGACTCGTACCGGGGTGGGGCACTGGTAGTCCTGCTGCGTTTGCACTGGTTCGTCCGGCTGCGCTGGATTTTCTTCGGCGTCGCAGTAGCGGTCCTCGCGGCTGAACGCGTGATCTTCCCTGACGTGCGGCGGCCGGTGCAGTTGGCAGCGGCCGTGGCGGGCGTTGGCGTCCTGAACGTGATATGGACGGCGCTCTCTCGCGCTTTGCGCAAGCGTTTCGCCGAGCCGGGCGAGGCCGTTGAGGGCGACGTTCGGAGCGCCCGGCTGTTCGCGAACGCCCAGGTGGCCTCCGACCTCGTCTTGCTGACGGCCATCCTGCATTTCACCGGCGGCGTTGAAAACCCAATGTCCGCCTTTTACCTGTTTCACGTGACTATCGGCGCGCTGCTGCTCACGAGGGGGCAGGCGTTTCTACAGTGCTGTTTGGCCATTGTGCTTTACACGGGCATGGCCGTTGCGGAGTGGAGCGGCAGCCTGCCACATTTCGCGCTATCACCCCAGGTGGCCGGGCTCGATTTGTATCGGCAACCGGCGTATGTCGCTCTGGCGGTTATTGTGGTCGCTTGTGCCATCTTGGGGGTGTTCTATTTTGCGTTCCGAATTGCCACGCTGCTCGACCAGCACGAAAACGAGCTGAAGCGTGCGAACGCAGCCCTCACGCAATCGCGGCAGGCGATCGCAGATCTTCAGGCTCGCCGGGCGCGCTTCATGCAGACCGCGGCCCATCAATTGAAATCCCCGCTTGCAATCGCGCAGACGCTGGCCGCCCTGATCCGCGACGGGCTGGTTACCGAACTGCCGGAGATTCAGAACACTTGCGTCAAAATCATCCGCCGCTGCCAGGAGGGCATGGCCCAGGTTTCCGAGCTGCTTACGCTGGCCCGCGTCCAAGACGCCGATCCTGACCGCCATCGCGTCAGCCGCACCGATGCACGCGCCGTCGCTACGGAAGTTTACAACCGCTTTCGTCCGCTGGCGGAAAGTAAGCAGATTGAGCTGACCTGCTGGATGCCGCCGGCCGGCGACTTGATCGTCCGCGTGGATCCGCGCGATCTGCGCGATTGCATCAGCAACTTGCTCGACAATGCCATCAAGTACACCAACGGCCCGGGGCGCGTGCGTCTGATTCTCACGGTTCGTCACGTGCGTGGCCGGGCCACCTCACTTGGCATCCACGTGACCGACACGGGCATCGGCATCGACCCGAAGCTGCTACGCTCCGAGCATCTGGGCGAGGAACCCGTCTTCGAAGCGTTCAGCAGGGGGCCTAATGCGCTGGCGGCCGGCCTGCCGGGGACCGGGCTCGGCCTTTCGATCGTGCGCGAAATCGTCGAACAGGCTGGCGGGCGAATCTGGGTCATGTCGCGTTTGGGAATCGGCTCGAGCTTTACCGTGACGCTTCCGCTAGTGGACGGCGGCCCAGGCGAACCGCTGGTACGTAATACACGCAGCACAGACGTCGTGCTCGAAACGGACGGGCCAAGCCACGAGTGAGTTTTCGCACCCAGGCGCTTTGACCAGCCCGGCCAGCTCACAGCCCACTTGTTCAGCCGCATACCGCGAGCTACGATGTGTGGGTTGGAGCGCTTTATGTTCGTACGAAGATTTTGGACGCGTCTGGCTCTGTTGCTGATCCTCACTCTGCCTGTCGGCATCGCGAACGCGGCAGACGACGACGACGATAGGGGCCCCTGGTACGACGTTCCTGTCAAACCGTCCCGCACGAACTGGGTGCCCTGGGTCGTCGCATCGGCCTTTATCGTCGGCTGCGTCGGGGTGGCCATGAAAAACCCGCATCGGACGCACCTGGATTGACCCTGGAGCTCGATTGATGCCCAAGAACGTCTGGCTGGCGGCCCTTATCTGCGCCAATGTTGTGTTGCTTGTGGGCATAGTCCTGGTCACGTGCTCATTGCCGGCCGCGCATGCCCAAGGGGTTGGCGCCGGGAGCGATCTGCTCGCGGTTTCGGGCGAAATTCAGGACAAATACGATGCCCTGTATCTGTTAGACACACGCGAACACACGTTGCACGTCTTCATGTGGGACAAGAGCACGCGTCAGTTGCATTACACGGACTGGCGCGATCTGGATCGCGATTTTCGCACTAGCCGGGATTAGGACATGCACACTCCAGAAACAAAGCCAATCGAAACGGCTGACGCGCGTTCGAGCGATGCGATCCCGGCAGGCTCCGGCCACGCGGCGCCGGTACAGGTTGCCTCGATTCATTCCGCGCCGCTCGACGGAAAATCGCTTGCGATCGGTGTTCTCAGCGTCACCGCGGCAGTCTTCCTGACAGCGTTCCTGCTCCTGACAGCGCTGCCCAAGCCGGCCCACGCCATCGGGATGGTCGATGCGGGCGGCGACTACAAGATGCTGACGCAGCAGATTTCCAGTTCGCAGGAAGGCATCGTGGTCATCGATCTGGTTGCGCAGCGCATGGCCATATACGGTTTCGATTACAGTCGCCGGCAACTCGTGCCGCTTAGCGGGTTCGAGCTGAAGGAGCTCAAGAAATCGTTGCCGGCCAAGCCACATCCAACGCCGGGTCCGTGAGATTTTGGGCTTAAACGGCCGGGGAAGTGGGTTTGAGCGGAAACTGTTTGCTGCGGCGCGGCGAACGCAACATAATATATATTATAGGACCTTGGGTGTAGCCCCCACAAAATAGCCGGCAAGTCGCCAAACTGCGTCATTCGTCCCCACGCCCAACCTTTCCTCCGAACGCCCAATCTTTCCTCCGAACATCATCGTGCTTATCGCATCGCACTATCACATCGCATTCCGCGCCGGGCGCGCGGATTACTTGGAATTCTCCCTGCGCAATGCCTCGGGCGCGTAGCATTCAGTGTCACTGCAACGCGGACTATGGCCAAGCGTGTGTTCGGGCGCGGACGCGAAACGCGTACTCATGGTCGCTGCACCAGGCGACGTTCGTGATGTTGTTGGAAAATCTCGCTCCGGCCACCACGCACTTTAAACCGCTATCGGTCACGTAAAACCGTTGTCGGTCACGGGAAACCGCTGTCGGTCGCCGTTGTCGGTCGCGGCGGCGATAACCGGCTCTACGCCGAAAGGAGCTGAAAACATGCAAGTCTCATTGCTCAACCGGTATCGAAAAGCGCGGGCCGGCGCCTGCTGCGTGCTGGTCGTAACCCTCATCGGCCTGCTTGGAGTAAATGGTTGCCCGCTGGATTTCCAGTCGCCGGTCTTCGACGATGGACCCGTTCAGGCGTCAATCGACGTGTTGCTGAATGGCAAACAGATTTTCCGGCATGACACCTTCGGCAGCGAAGCGTTTTGGGGCGGCGAACTGCTCTTGCACGAGGCGATTGCGGGCGAGGCCAATGGCGGCGTCGGCCCCGGCTTAAGCCCGCGTGCGGCCTTGGACTTGGGGTTGAAGGTGGATCGCAACGCCCTGCCGGCTGAGCTGCAAACCGCCTTGGCCAACAACGAGGTGGACCTCGACGATCCCGCGGTGACGGTCGAGCTGTTGCGACTGGACGCGGTCGTGGGCATCAAAGGCTTCTTCAATGACCAGCAGCAATTGAGCGCTGTTGGCATACACTGCGCGCTGTGCCACTCCGCGGTCGATGATTCCTTCAGCCCCGGCATCGGCAATCGGCTGGACGGCTGGGCCAACCGCGACCTCAACATCGGCGCCATCGTGGCACTCGCGCCGGACCTGACGCCCTTTGCCGAAATCCTGTCCGTCTCAGTCGACACCGTCCGGACCGTGCTGAACAGTTGGGGACCCGGCAAATTCGACGCGGAGCTGATTCTCGATGGCAAAGCCTTTCAGCCGGACGGCCGTTCCGCCGCGACCCTCATTCCACCAGCTTTCGGCATGGCGGGCATCAACCTGCACACCTGGACCGGCTTCGGCAGCGTGCCGTACTGGAACGCCTTCGTGGCCGTGCTTGAAATGCACGGTCAGGGTACGTTTTTCGACGAACGGCTCCAGAACGCCGATCAATTCCCGGTGGCCGCTGCCAACGGGTTTTTCGATGTTCGCCCGGCGGAAGATTTGGTGACATCCAAGCTGCCCGACCTGCATTTCTACCAGTTGGCGCTGGACGCGCCGCGTCCGCCGGCTGGCAGTTTCGACGAGCAAGCCGCCCAGCGTGGACAAGCCGTTTTCAACAACTTCGGCTGCGCGCGCTGCCACGTGCCGCCGCTGTTTACCGAGCCGGGCTTCAACATGCACCTGCCGGAAGAGATCGGGATTGATGACTTTCAGGCCAACCGCAGCCCGGAGTTCCGCTACCGCACTTCGCCTCTGCGGGGACTCTGGACGCACACGAAAGGCGGATTTTTCCACGATGGCCGCTTCCCCACGCTTCAGGCCGTGATCGACCACTATGACGACTTCTTCAATCTTGGCCTGTCGGCGGAGCAAAAAGCCGATCTGGAGCAATACCTGCTGTCGCTCTAAGGTGTGGGCGCCAGGCGCGGGTGCCAGCCAAAAGCGCATAGGGATCAAGGGATCAAGGGATCGAGGGATCAAGAGGGATCGGGCAATCGAGAGTTTGAAGCGCGGGTGCCATGCCCAAGCTCTAAGCGCGGGCATGCCCATGGTCGGAAGAGTGCCGTTGCGCCGGCATGCCATTGGTCTGCGGCGGCATACGGGGGCGAACACGTGGGCATGCCCGCGCCGCTACGCGGCTTGGGCATGGCACCCAAGCCGTCGCCCCGCCCTACCTCATCGCTCCCAGAGTGCTCAACGGGTCGGCCAGCAACTCGGCGGCTGCGACAGCCTGCTGCTGCCCGGTTCGCATGTCCTTCACCGTCAATTGCCCTGACTCGGCCAGCTCGGCGCCGACTACGATGGCCAGCCGCGCGCCGCGCTTCTCGGCCTGCGCGAATTGCTTGCCGATGGCCTGCCGCTTGTAAGAAAAATCGCAGGCGAACCCGGCGCGGCGAAGCTGTGTGGCAAGCTCAATTGCCTTCGGGAACAGCTCCGGCCCGGCGTCGATCACGAAAACATCCAAACCCGTTGAAAGCGCCGGCAACTTGCCCAATTCGGTCAGCAGCTCCAGCACGGGGGCATCGCCCATGCCGAACCCGACGCCCGACACGCGCGGCCCGTCCAGGAGCTGCGTCAGATTATCGTAGCGCCCGCCGCCCAACAGCGCGCGTAGCCCCCCCTGCCGCGCACTCAGCTCAAAAACGGGCCCCGTGTAATAAGCTAAACCGCGGACCACCTTCAGATCAAACGCGCAGTAAGAATCCACCTGGAATTGCCGCAAGCGTTGCCACAACTCCTCGAATTGTCGTGCGGCCGCCACACCCGCCGGGCCGGCCGCCTCGGCCAGGCTCAAACTATGCTGCAGGTCTGTCTGCTCAAGGTGCGTTAAGAGTTGGTCGCAATCTACGGCCGGCGCGAACTCCTGCCACTGCCGCCGAAACTCATCGCGGCCCAGCTTCTCGTACCGGTCGATGAGCCCGAACGCCCGGTTGGCCTCTTCGTCGGAATTTATGCCCATGCCCGCCAGCACGGATGCCGCAATCGGCCGGCTGCTGACGCGCATGACCACGTCGCGCTCGCTCAGCCCGATGCGCCGCACGAACTCGACCGCGACTGCGATCACCTCGGCGTCGGCCAGGACGTCATCCACGCCCAGGATGTCGACGTTCCACTGGAAGAACTCGCGCAGCCGGCCGCGCTGCGGCTTTTCGGCACGGCACATGCGCGGCGTGCTGAACCACTTGATAGGGCGTGGCAGCGCGTTGGCCCGCGCGGCGACCATACGCGCCAGCGTGGGCGTCATCTCGGGGCGGATTGCAAAACGGCGCTCGCCGCGATCCTCGAAATTGAACAGCTCCGATACGATTCCAGCGCCGCTCTTGAGCGTGTACAAATCCAGGTATTCGAAGATCGGCCCCTCGTACTCCTCGCAGCCGAAAGCTCGCGACACTTCGCGCCAGTGCTGGAACAGCCAGTTCTGCAGCCGCATTTCGGGCGGGTAGAAGTCGCGCATTCCCGGCGGAACTTGAATTTTCATGGCCGCCCCTCCGGGGCCGAGGAGGCCCGGCGCGGCCGAGCGCGCCCCGCGGGCCGGTTGACCGCCCTACCACCGGCCGTCCCGTCCGTGGCTTTATAGGATTTCTTTGTTTTCTGGTTATTCATGGAAGTCCGGTTATCACCATTTTTCGAGGATTTCGAGGTTTTGGAGAGAGAGCGGGCACGAAGGTACTCCTCCAGGTGCTCGGGACAGGTGAAGTGCGCCTCCCAGCCGTAATCGCCCGAGTGATAATCGCAGTTCTCGGTCGTGTACTTGCGGCAGATGCGCGGCCGCCGGGGGTAAATCAGGCAGCGCCCGTCCGGCGCGATGTGCCGGCAGCTCGTCTGCATGCTGATGTACCAGTCGCCGTCTTCGACGAACACTGAAACGTTCTCATGCAGCAGGTACCAGCGGATGTCATCAAAATCCGACCGCTCCGTCGGGGTCTCAATCGGCAGCGCCACGTAGCGGCAGCACGCCGCTGTGCAGTGCTCGCACAAAATCCCGGGCATAAATACCTCACATCGCCGGCCGCACGCCGCACCCGAACCGGTCGGTCCGCGCACCGGCGGCAGTACGATAGTCGTTCGCGGGCGGTTGGCAAACCGCCCGCGTTTGCGCTTCCCACGGGCGTTCCCACCAGGCGCCGCCGCCCTTATGCTACCGCGCTGCCCCAACGCCGCCGCGCGGGCCCGTTGGCCCGCACGCCTTGAACTCGGGGGCCCGGATCGGAATCAGCAGCCCATGAACCACCCGGTAGGTCAACTTGCCTCGTTGCTCGCGGCCCTGGCCTGGGCCGGAGCTCTGGTGCTGTTCAAACGCAGCGGCGAACGCGTCCCCCCGATCCCGCTCAACCTTTTCAAAAACGCCGTCGGAATCACGCTCCTGGCACTCACGCTGCTCGTCACCAGCGGGCTCGACTATTGGTGCGGCCTGTTCGGCGGAGCATGCGATGCGGCCTTGTTTCTTCGCCTGAGTTTGTACGACTATCTGATCCTGGTTGCCAGCGGAATCATCGGTATCGCCGTGGCCGACACGTTTTTCTTCCACGCTCTGAACCTGATCGGCGTCGGCCTCGTCTCAATCGTCGATTGCTGCTATAGCCCAAGCGTGCTGCTGTTCGCCTGGTTGCTGCTGGGCGAGGACCTTTCCCCCTATCACTACCTCGGCGGTGGGCTGATTCTGCTGGGGGTTTTAATTGCTTCCGGACACGCCCCGCCGCCCGGCCACACCCGCGCGCAGATTCTGCTCGGCATCTGCCTGGGCATGCTGGCCATCAGCTCGATGGCGTTCGGTATCGTCATAGCCACGCCCGTTCTGAAACATGTGCCGCTGGTCTGGGCAACCACCGTTCGCCTGATCGGCGGCAGCGTTGCGTTGCTGGCCGTAACGCCGCTTCTACCGGGCGCCGCTACCCATTGGGCGATCTTTAAACCGGCTCGCGTCTGGTACCAGGCGATTCCGGCCGCCTTCCTCGGAACGTACCTGTCACTGCTCGCCTGGACCGCGGGTTTCAAGTACACGTACGCCTCAGTCGCGGCCGTCCTGAACCAGACTTCGATCATCTTCGCTCTGATCCTGGCCAGCATTTTTCTGCGTGAGCGCTTCGGAACCAGAAAGCTGCTGGCGGTCGAACTTGCCCTGGGCGGCGTGCTCATCATCACGTTTCCCGACCATTGCATGCGGCTGGCCGAACGGCCCGGGCTGGCGATCAGCCTCGCGGCGGGCCTGATTGCGGCACCGATCTGGTATCAATGGCGGCTGAAACGGCTTGCGCCTGCCGTCTCTCCCGCAGTACCGCCCGCCCCACTTGAGAAGGAGAGAATTTCATGAGCGACGTTCCGCAGGCCCGGCCGGTTGCGCCACAAGCGCTGGGGCCCGCGGCGGTTGTTCCCGTCTCTGCCCCTCGTTCGGGCGTGACACGCGTATGGCCCGTCCTGCTGCACTTCGCAGCCGCCCTGTTGCTGGTTCTTGTCGGCAACGTCCTGCTAGGCTTTGGCATCGGCTTCTGCCTGGGCTTTACTCGTGGCGTCGCCGGCCAGAGCGTGGAGGACGTGCCGGAACAAGCTGAGGCCTTCGCCTCCAGCCCGGCCGGCATGCTGCTCTTCGTGCTTGCCGGGCAAGCCTCGCTCGCGCTCGTCTTGTGGTTGGCCACGCTTCGTCAGCGTGGAGCGCGCCGCGTCTGGCTCGGCATGTTGCCCGCCCGCATATCCCGCTCCGAGTACCCACTGCTCGTGCTGGGGGCGCTGCCGGTGGCATGGCTCGGGGGTCATTCTGGCGGGCCTTGTGGCCCAGCTTTACACGCCCGATGACAGCATGACCGGGATTTGGAGCTCGATCAGCCCCGCGATGGCGGTTGTGTTTGTCCTGACGCTTTCCATTGTGCCCGGCCTGATCGAGGAGCTCTTTTTCCGGGGCCACATTCAACGCCGCCTCCTGCTGCGCTGGCCTCCCGCCTGCGCCATCGCGGTGCAGCCGTGCTGTCTGCGGTCGCTCACCTGGACGTGATTCAATCGGTTTTCGCGTTTCCGCTCGGCATCTGGCTCGGAATAATTGCGTGGCGCACCGGTTCCATCTGGCCGGGAGCGATCTGCCACGCGATCATAAATGCCGTTTGGGATATTCTGAACATCGTCGGCGCCCAATCCGGCTTTCAGGTGGAGGGCGGGCCAATGCTGCTCAGCATATGCGCGATTGGGCTGGCCTGCGTCCTGGCGTTTGTAGCCTCAATCGTACTGCTGGTACGGATCGGCCCGCCGCCGCGACCGGATGCACAACTCGCCGGGGGCGTGGCAGAAGTGGCGCCGGAACCCGATTACAGCATTTAGCCGCGGCGGCTTTGGCGGTAGAATCTGTATGGCAGAGTGGGCCAGGCGGCCGCCGGAGCCGTCGGCACGC
>Ga0116146_1004642_pt1 | contig 10479 bp, 9 predicted proteins | sample AD_JPNHG2_MetaG_FD_89748 | JGI IMG/M metagenome (GOLD analysis project Ga0116146, IMG submission 89748) | Active sludge microbial communities of municipal wastewater-treating anaerobic digesters from Japan - AD_JPNHG2_MetaG | ecosystem: Engineered > Bioreactor > Anaerobic > Digestate | place...
AGGTTCGCGCCCAGGGGCTCGCCGGCAATGCCCGTCAGGCGGGCGCCCTGGCTGTTCGGGTTCCGATCGGCATGGACCAGCAGCCGGTCCGCTTCCCCGAGGCGCGGCACCGAGTCGGTGAGGGCGCCCAGCTTCCTGCCCAGTTTCGAGAGCAGATAAAGCTCCTCGTTGGTCTGGCGGGCGGAAGCGACGATGGCAACGGACCCGGTGGGGGCGGCGGCGAGGACGCGGGTCAGTTCGCGCAAGACGGCGCTCCAGCCGCGGAGCTCGGGGGTTGGACCCCGCACTTCGGTGAGGCGGTCCTCCCGGCCGATCCATTGGTAATTCAGGCGGCCGGCGTCGCACATCCAGCAGGAATTGACGGCGTCGTTCTGGCGCGGGACGTAGCGGTAAATCTTCTCCTCGCGCGAGCCGATGAGGATGTTGCAGCCGGTGGCGCAACTGGTGCAGAGGCTCTTGGTTTCCTTGAGAAACCAGACGCGCATCTGGAACCGGAAATCCTTGGAGGTGAGCGCCCCGACGGGGCAGATGTCCACGGTGTTGAGGGTGTAGTTGTTGTCGAACGGCCTGCCGGGGTAGGCGGTGAGGGTGTTGTAGCCGCCGCGGTTGACGATGCCCAGCGCGTCGTCGCCGACCACGTCGCGGGTAAAGCGGATGCAGCGGGTGCACAAAATGCAGCGCTCGTCGTCCAGGACGATGCGGGGGCCCAAATCCACCCGCTTGGGCTTGTGGATCTTCGGTTCGACAAACCGGCTTTCAGCCTGGCCGTAATCCACCGAGTATTCCTGCAGTTTGCACTCGCCGGCCTGGTCGCAAATCGGGCAATCCAGAGGGTGATTGATGAGGAGAAACTCCAGCACGCCCTCGCGCATCTGTTTGACGGCGGGAGTGTTGGTGTAGATTTCCATGCCCGGCGAGATGGGCGTGGCGCAGGCAATGGCGGGCCGCGGCGATTTGGCAATCTTGACCGAGCCGTCCGGGTTGAGGAGGGGCTTGCGGTCGGGGCCGAGGGCGGGCGTGCCGAACTCGACGAGGCACATGCGGCAATTGCCGGAGACCGGCAGTTTGGGATGGTAGCAATAATGCGGCACCGTGACCTGGGCGAGTTCGCAAGCCTGGATCATGGTGGTGGGCACCGGCTTGCCCGAGAGCGGGTCCGGCATGAAGCGCGGCACCTCAACCTCCCGGCCATCCACCTTGACCTTCAAGGTTTCGACCGGGGCTGCCGGGGGCTGGATGTTGGGCGCGTCAGGCATTCGTTTTCCCGGTTGGGCTCTCCGCGTTTGGGGTGTTCGCCAGCCGCCGGGCCTCATCGGCGGCGCCCCGGGCCACAAACTGGTCCTTGAACTTGGCGACGAAACTTTGCACCGGCCAGGAACAGGCCTCGCCGAACGCGCAAATGGTCCGGCCACCCGGAATGTTGTCGGCAATACGGGCCAGGTAATCGGCATCGGTTTTTCGTCCGCCACCGTGAGTCAGGCGGCGGAGGGCTTTGGCCATCCAGAGCGAACCTTCCCGGCAGGGGGTGCATTGACCGCAGCTTTCGTGGGCGTAAAACTCGGCGATGTTGGCGAGCGCTTCAACGATATCCACCGAATCATCGAGAACGATAATCGCCCCGGAGCCGGACATGCTGCCGGCGGCGATAATGGTGTCGAAGTCGTAAGGCAAATCCAGCACCCCGAGCTCCTCCTCGGTTTCCTTGCCATCCGGCCCCTTGCGCCTGATTTTGAAGCGTTCGCCGGCTTTGAACACCTTGGCCGAGCTGCCGCCGGGAATGATGGCTTGGAGCGTCCGCCCCTCGCGCAGGCCCCCGCCAAAGGCCGGGTCCAGAATCAATTCCCCGAGCGTGACCTTGCCCGTCTCAATTTCGTAATAGCCCGGCTTCCGGACCGTGCCGCTGATGCAGACAATGCGGGTTCCGGTGTTGTTCGGGGTGCCGATTTTGGCGTATTCCGCCCCGCCCATGGCCACGATGTGCTTGACGGCGCAAAGGGTCTCGACGTTGTTGACGATGGTGGGGCAGTTGTAAAGGCCCAGCACGGCGGGGAAGTAAGGCGGTTTGATGCGGGGGTAGGCGCGCTTGCCTTCGAGCGATTCGATCAAGCCGGTCTCCTCGCCACAGATGTACGCGCCCGCTCCGCGGTGAACATGGATCTCGAGGTCGTAGCCGCTGCCCAGGATGTTCCGGCCCAGGTAATGGGCCGCCCGGGCTTCCTGCAGCGCCCGATTGAGAATCCGGGCCCCCTCCATGAACTCGCCGCGGATGTAAATGTAAGCCAGATGCACGTCGTTGGCGTAACAGGCCAGGATCATGCCCTCGAGCATCTGGTGCGGGTCCTTGTAAATGATCTGGCGGTCCTTGAACGTGCCCGGCTCGGACTCGTCGGCGTTGCAAATCAGGTAAATGGGTTTGCCGCTCTTCCGGTCCACGAACGACCATTTCAGGCCGCAGGAGAAACCGGCGCCGCCGCGGCCGCGCAAGCCCGAGAGGCGGACTTCCTCGCGAAGCTGTTCGGGGCCCGACAGGGTCCGGCCATCCGGGAGGGTGCGGGGCGGGAGCGCCAGGGCTTTCTTGAGAGTCTCGTAGCCGCCGTGACGCAAATAGCAATCGAGGTCCGGCGTATAACCGGGCTGGTCCACGAATTTGAGGATTTGCCTGTATTCCTGCGGCATGGATTATGGGTTAAGCAAGCCTTGACTCCCCGGGCCGAAGCTTTACTCTGTACGCGGCAAGTTGCCCGATGGTGTAACGGTAGCACAGCAGACTCTGGATCTGTTTGTCATGGTTCAAATCCATGTCGGGCAGCCACCCTTTCATTGGCACCCCCTGAGGATGTCCCCGGCTTTTTCAGGCGAAACCCCTTCGTAGAAGGCTTCGTTGCACATCAGCACGGGGGCGGTGCCGCAACTGGCCAGGCATTCGACGAACTCGACCGTGAACTTTCCGTCCTTCGTCGTTTGCGGCCCGTGGTGATGGGGGTCCAGCCCCAGTTTCTCGCAAAAATACTGGTGGAGCTGGTAGGACCCGCCCAGGGCGCAGCTCAAGGTCCGGCAGATGCGGAAATGGTACTTCCCGACGCGCTGTTGGTGGAACATCGGGTAAAAAGTGACCAGCTCGTAAATGTTGATGGGCTGGAGTTCGAGCTTGGCCGCGACCCACTCAACCGCCTGGCGCGAGATGAAGCCGAAGTGTTCCTGCAGCGCGTGCAGCAGCATGAGCGAGGCGCTGCGCGCCTTGGGATAATGGGTGATGAGCTCGTCAATTTGGGCGGCCAGCGCCGGCGGCACGGCAAAATCGGGCTGTTCCTGCAGCGGACTGGGAATGGGTTGCAGGTTGGCGGCATTCATCGGTCGCATTCCCCCATCACAAAATCGAAGGAGCCCAGCACGGCCACCACGTCGCCGACCATGTGGCCGGGCAGGAGCTTTGGCAAAATGCTGAGGTTGACAAACGAAGGCGAGCGGATTTTCAGGCGATAAGGCGTTCCGCCCCCCTTGCTGTAAATATAGAAGCCCAGTTCGCCCTTGGGATTTTCGTGGCCGAAATAAATCTCGCCGGGGGGCGCGTTCACCCCCTGGGTCACGTTGATGAAATGGTGGATCAGCTCCTCCATGCGGGTGAGCACCCGCTCCTTGGGCGGCAGGGATACTTTGAAATCGGGGATGCAGACGGGGCCGCCCGGCATTTTGTCCAGGCACTGGTTGATGATCCGCACGCTTTGGCGCATTTCTTCGATGCGGACCAGGTAGCGGTCGTAGCAGTCGCCCACCGAGCCAACGGGGACGTCGAACTGCAACTGGTCATAGACCAGGTAGGGCTGGGCTTTGCGCAAGTCATGAGCGATGCCGCTGCCGCGCAGGTTGGGGCCGCTGAGCCCGTAATCAATGGCGTCTTGGCGGGAAATCACGCCGATGCCCTGGGTGCGGTCCATGAAGATCTTGTTGCGGGTGAGGAGGGTTTCCGTTTCATCGAAGTTGCGGACCACCTCGCGGCAGAATTGGCGGCATTGCTCCATCCAGCCGGGCGGCATGTCCCGCGACACGCCCCCAATCCGGGTGTACGAGGTGGTGAACCGCGCCCCGCTGAGCGATTCGCACAGGTTATGTATCTTCTCCCGCTCGGTGTAGGTATGCAGAAAGACCGTCATCGCCCCGACGTCCATGGCATAAGACCCCATCCCGAGGAGATGCGAGGAAATCCGGGCCAGTTCGCAGCAGATCACCCGCAGGTATTGGCACCGCTCGGGCAGTTGGCGGTCTATGCCCAGCAGCTTCTCGACCGCCAGAACGTAGGCCACGTTGTTGGCCAGCGGGGCCAGATAGTCCAATCGGTCGGTGTAGGGGATGAACTGCGTATAAGTCATGTTCTCGGCGATTTTCTCATCGCCGCGATGCAGATATCCCACATGCGGGGTGGCGCGGGTGATGACCTCGCCATCCAGCTCCAGGACCAGCCGCAACACCCCATGGGTGGCGGGGTGCGACGGCCCCATGTTGAGCACCATCCGGTCGCCGCTCAGCTCGCCAAGCTCCTCACCCGCAGCGGCTTCCGCCGCCCGCGCGGCCGTGTCCTGAAATTCCATGTCGCGTGTTTCAGCCATGTTCAGGATTGACCGGCCGAGGGGTTGGTTTCGTCGGGTTCGGGCACCCGCACCCGCGGTTCGCGGGCGACACTGTCTTTGCCGCCCGGGACCGTTACGAAGGGACCGCCCTCGAGCGGCGCCGCTTCGGTAAAGGCAACGTCCGGAACATGGGTGGGTTTGCCGCCCAGCGGGAAATCCTTGCGCAGGGGGTGGTAGGGGTAGCCGTCCCACATGAGAATGCGCCGCAAATCCGGGTGGCCGCGGAAGCGAATGCCCATCATGTCATAAATCTCGCGCTCGTGCCAGTCGGCGGTGCGCCAGATGGCGGTGACGGTGGGGACCTCGGCCTTTTCTTCGCTGACCTCGAGCTTGAGACGGAGATAGCGAAGATGGTCGTAGCCGTAGAGGTGATAAACCAACATGAAGCGCGGGTCTTCGCCGTAATGGTCAATGCTGGTGATATCCACCAGGTAATCGAACCCCAGTTCGCGCCGGGCCACCGCGCAGACTTCGGCAATCCGTTCGGCGTCCTTCAGGCGAAGCGTCAGTTCGCCGCGGAACTCCTCGGGACCGCTCAGCCACTCGGGAAACCGGGCTTGGAGCCGCTGGGCCAGTTCAGCGGCTGCCGGTTTGGTTTGATGGGTCGTGACTTGCACGGTGCTCATTCAGAATGAAGACATCGAGCAAGTTTAGGCAACCTTTTTCAGCGTGGAGAGAACCGGCTCCCGGGCAACTTTTTGCTGCAGCTTGATCAGCGCGTCCAGCAAGGCTTCCGGGCGCGGCGGGCAGCCGGCCACGTAGATGTCCACGGGGAGGATGTGGTCCACGCCCTGCAGGACCGAATAGCTGCGGTACATGCCGCCGGTCGAGGCGCAGGCGCCCATGGCAATAACCCATTTGGGCTCGGCCATTTGGTCGTAGAGGCGTTTCACCGTCATGGCCATCTTGTAGGTGACGGTGCCGGAGACAATCATGACGTCGGATTGGCGGGGTGAAAACCGCATGACCTCGGCGCCGAAGCGGGAGATATCGAACCGGCTGGCGCCGGTGGCCATGAGCTCGATGGCGCAGCAAGCCAAACCCATCGGCATCGGCCAAAGCGAGTTCTTCCGGCACCAATTCAGCGCCGCGTCAAGCTGGGTGACGACCACTTCACCCTCGACTTTCGAGTTGTAACCGATCTCTCTGGACGTCTGCATAGGGTCATACGAAGCCGGGTTCCGCTCCGCCCCCCTAACTTAGCAGCGGTTCGGAGCCCGGCAAGGCCAATCTGCCCCGGTTTTTCTCCACCAATACCAACTCATGCTTGCCGCCCCGGTCAAGCTCCCTGCATATTTGAACGAGTCCGAAAAAGCACGACTGAGCACAGGAAATGAGAGATCGGACATTAGAAATCGCCCGGGAGAAAAGCCCTGTCACCGAGAGGCTTCAGGGCGCAGGAATACGCACGCCAAAGGGGGTTGAAGGTTTCTTCAGAGAGAAAGTTGGAGAACAACTCAGGAGCGGTCACAGCCTCATGAAGCGCAGCTCCCTCAAGTCGGCCCCGCCTTCAGTGCTTTCTTGCAGGGACAACCCGTTTAAGGGCAAAGGAGCCGGCAACCCGAGCATACCCAAAGTCGGCACCAGCTCAGCCCCCGCCAAGGCGGCAAGAGACACGGACCTCGACAACACCAGTGAATGTGCGCTCCTGGGGCTGGAGGAGCCTGAATGCGAGGAGGGCCCGCGCCAGGCGTTGGACAAAGCACTCCGCGTCTTGGTCGCGACAGACCAAGCAGAGTTTCGCATTGCCCGCAAGGGTTCGAAGTCTTGCGGTGGGCGGTGAGCGAGGGGGAACGTCAGCCATGCTCAAAGAGTTGTCCCACCGTTATCCCGAGAAGACCTTTTACCTGGGACAGGTTTTTAGCGACACAACCACCTCGTATAAGTTCGTCTGGTTCCTTGCCCTTCTTTCGCAGCTCCGGCGGACAAAGCAGGGCGACATCCCGCTCGCCGACCTCCTAAGCGAAATGGCCACGATTGCGTGGCACCCAGTCTGCTTCTTCCGCCTCTCGCTTGGGCTGAGAGACAAGTTGCAGAGGGTTGTTTTAAATATCCGCGGACACTCATTCCTGCCGCCTGATGCCGAACCCGAGGCGATCCGCAAGTTCGTGGCTGGCTCGCCACAAGTCCAAGAGGCTTTGACCCACTTCAGGCGCTACGTGCCGACGCGCTTTCTCTCCCCTTGGTTCAAGGACGAGCTTGAGGGGCGAAAGGATTCGGACAAGGACCGGCTTATTGCGCAGCTCGCCCAAGCCAGCCAGAACGGGCCGCTGCCTGCGCCGTACTGGCTGGACGCAGAACGAGTTCATCTCAATACCTCTTGGCGCAACTTTTTACTGGATAATCTGGGTGTAATCCAAGCCTTTACCGAGTACCACTTCGCTCAGTATCTCCAGAACCGGAACCCCAATGTGCCAGGAATCGTAAACAAACTGACCGCTCCCACGGATCGTGACCTCAGACTCGCCCGGGAGTTTTGGCAGTTTGTGCGCGCCGGCTTCCAGAAAGCCGGCAGCGCAGAACGGTTTTCTGACATCTATTCCGGCCAGCCGCTTGCCGAAAGGTTCTCCATAGACCATTTCCTGCCTTGGAGTTTCGTTGCCCACGATCTCATGTGGAATCTCGCTCCAGTTGACGCGACCACGAATTCCAGCAAGGGTGACAGACTCCCCGACCTCGACACCTACCTCCCTAGGATGGTCTCACTTCATGCGGGAGCAATTGCTGTGGCCAGCGCCAGGCCAAGGCTCTTGGAGGATTACACCGAGACCTTCAAAATGGATGTTCAGGAATTGCTCACACTCGGCGAAGATGGGCTATACGTAAAGTATCGGGAGGTGATGACCTCCCAGGCTCAAATCGCCGCAAACCAAGGCTTCCAAACCGGCTGGAAACTCCCTTCGCTCATAGTCCTGCCCGAGCCGCGTCGGAGCCCGACGATCGAGCCGGCAACCGGAGATCGCTTTCAGCGGCTGCCTTTCAGCGGGGGGCTTGTCGTGGAGCGGTTCCCGACTGACAGCGAGGCCGAACCGTCGCCTGACCACGTTCCCTTCTACTCGCTGGCTATCGCAGCGGGCGGCTTCAGGCAGGGCTACGAGCCGGAGCCGGAGGGCTGGGTGAATGTCAGGCGACTCGGATACGCCGGGCCCCTCAGCCCGGGGCTTTTCGTCACGCGGGTCATTGGGAGGTCCATGGAACCGACCATTCGCGACGGCGCCTACTGTGTGTTTCGCGCGGGTGTCAGTGGCACCCGACAAAACCGGGTCCTGCTGGTGCAGAAGCGCGACTTTACGGACCCCGAGACCGGCGGAGGATATACGGTGAAACGTTACGAGAGCGAAAAGACAACCTCAGGTGAGAGCTGGCGCCACGTGCGGATCCGGCTCAAGCCAGACAACCCGGATCGCGCCGCTTTTCCCATCCTCGAATTCACGCCCGAGGATGACGCCGACCTGCAAGTGATCGCGGAGTTTGTCCAAGTGCTTGCTGTTCCAGACCCAGCCCTCCAATGAATGCTGCCTGCCCGTTTTGTTTGCCGGCCGACACGGAGATTGTGCTCCGCAATGAACTGTGGTACGCCCGCTGGGACCGTTACCCGGTAAGCAAGGGCCACCTCCTGCTGATTCCATTTCGTCACGAGCCGAACTTTCTGGCGCTCACCTCGAGCGAACAAACCTCCGCTCTTGAACTGCTTGCGCGCGCCCGCATCAGGCTGGATGCGGATTTTCAGCCCGACGGTTACAATGTGGGGATCAATGTAAGCGAGGCAGCCGGGCAAACCGTGATGCATGCACATATTCACGTCATCCCGCGCTACGCCGGGGATGTGCCGGACCCAAGAGGTGGGGTCCGGTTCGTGATTCCGAACAAAGCCAAATACTGGGATGCGAGGCTGAACGAACCATGGGATTCCAAATAACGACCGCAAAGCGGGCGCTGCGGCGGAGCAGTTCGCAGTTTGTTCAGGAGAGTTGGTCGAGGCGTTGCAGGAGCTCCCGGCAAGCCTCGAGCCCGTGGCGGGGGTGGAGCATCGGGGAAAGCTCCCGGAGGACAGGATTTTGCATCGGTCGGTTCGGCGGTCAGCCCGAAGAAGGAAGGGGGGCGTGCCGCCCGGTTTGACGGCAGGGGCAAAGCGGCCACCCAAGTGCTTAAACCTGTCACGGCTTGCCGGGGCGAGTGCGTCCGGCGGGGTTACAACCGTGGAAGAGCGTAAACGGCCTGCCGCGCCCCCAGCCGGACCGTAATCTCCATTCGATTCGTCGAGAGGGGCGTTACCGTCAACCTGGCCGGCTCCGCCGTTTTTCCGGCCAGCCGGTACACCGCCAGAAACCAGGCCCGGTCGCTTCGTCGCTGGATCAGGCGCATCGGGATTGTCTGCGCCCGGGGGCCGTCTTCCACCGGAAAACCGCACTGGATGACTTCCACCGGCCCGTCAGCGAGCAGGTCCATTCTGAAGTGTTGCCGGCCGTGGGAGAAACACTCCCAGAGCTCTCCGCCGGCGGCGGCGCTGCTTGTGGCATCGAGCAGATAGGACCAAGGGGCGGTTTGGGGCAGGGCGACCGGGTGGGTTGGATGATCCGACCCACCGGCCGCGACCCCGGCCACGTGGATCATCCAGGCGAACTCGCGCTTGCCGGCGGCGGTCACCTGGAAAAAATCAAGCACGTAGTCCTCGGCGAGCGCCACCGTCCGAAGCTGGCGCACCCCGTCGTAAAGCCGGCCGTCGAGGTCGCCAAAGCTGGCGCGTTTCAGGGTCAGGGTGTTGGTGAACTCCAGGAGCTGCAGCCGTTGGCCGGGGACGCGCTGGCTGCGTCCGTCCACCAGAAGCGTGTTGTGGCAGAGGGTCTCGCGGTTGAGGTTTCTTTGGATCGCTGACGAAAAGGCATGCTCGGCGGCGGGCCGAGCCTCACAGTCCGGCAGCCAAAGGTGCCCTCCGCCATACAAGAGGAGGGAGAGTTTGTCGGCGTGCTCATGCACGGTTTGCCCGGAAAACGTGGCGAACGCGCTCCACCCGCGCCCGGACCAGTAGTTGGTCGTTTCGTCGGACCGCAAGGCGACGTAACCCATCTCCGGCCACACCTTGCCCGGTTGGGGTGGGGGCGGCGCCGCCGGCAGATCGGTCACGCCGTGGAACAGGGCATCCAGACTGCGCCGGCCGCGGTCTGCCAACAACCACGCATAGGCCGGCTCGCGGAACTGCCGGTAGAGAACTTCCCATTCCGGGTATTCAGCGAGGTGCGGGCGGCGGCCGTAGCAGTCGCCAAGCGCGGGCAGGGTCCGGTCCGGAAACAGGAGCGGAATCAGAGCATCGTAGGCTTGTTTGAGGCTGCGGCCGTCAGACGTGCGGTATTGGAACAGGCTTTCGGAATGTCCGGTCTGCTCCAGCATACGCGCCAGGATCACCAGCGGAGCCGTCTCGGCCAACTGGTAAGGAATGGAGCCTTCCAGCCACAATCCGTCGTCCTTGAATCCTTGAGCGAGCATGTATTCCACTCCTTTGGGACCGCGCAGGGCGCGTTCGACCAGTTCCGGCCGGTGGTGGAACAGCCCCATCATGCCCAGGCCCAATTTGTGCCAGGCGTAATGGTTGTTGAGTTTGCCTCCCGGCTCGTGCTCAACCCAGTAGTCGTCGTTCTTGCTCAGCGCGGCAAGGTAACGCCCCAAAAACCCGTCCAGTTTCGTCCGCTCGGCCGCCGTCAGCCGGGGATGCAGAATCTCGCGGGCTTCGAGCGCGGCCAGGACCCAAAGGGTGTAGTTCATTCCGACGTCGTAGTGCTCGAACTCGAAGCTGTAGTCCGCCAGGCCGAGCAGCGCGCGCCTGGCTTTCTCTGCCAATCCCTGGTCGGAAGCCGGG
>Ga0116146_1004664_pt1 | contig 10450 bp, 15 predicted proteins | sample AD_JPNHG2_MetaG_FD_89748 | JGI IMG/M metagenome (GOLD analysis project Ga0116146, IMG submission 89748) | Active sludge microbial communities of municipal wastewater-treating anaerobic digesters from Japan - AD_JPNHG2_MetaG | ecosystem: Engineered > Bioreactor > Anaerobic > Digestate | place...
GCAGCGGGAAGAAGACCCAGTTGAAGAAGACAAGTGCGCGCCCGGAGGGAAGAAGACCAAGAGGAAGAAGACTACATATTCAAACCGGCGAAATCTCTGCACTTTCAGAACGACGCTGGCAAACGCCATCGAGCACGCCTGTGTCCTTTGCCGCAACGACACGATCACCGCCCGCGACCTGCCGGCGTCGGTCCGGGCCGCTTCGATTTCGCATCTGGCATGTGACGATTCTCCGGTAGTCCCTCTTGCAGTGGCCGAACGAGCCCTTATCGCTCGCGCCTTGCAGGCGGCGGGCGGCAACAAGTCTCTTGCCGCCGCGATGCTGCAGATCGATCGGCGCAGGCTGTATCGCAAGATCCGGGCCTACGGCCTGCACATCAACCGTCAATAGCCCAAGGCGGACCGCCTTTTTGCGGGCTGCGAGCCAAGCGCTCTGCGATCCAGAAACATGCGCGCAAGCCGCACAGATGTCTGGCCGTAAGGTTCTGACCCCCACGGCGTTATCCATTGCACGATCGGCGTTCCTGGCACGCGTTGTGCGCGCCTGCTGTACCACAACGGCACAGTGAGCCATTCCGGTACAAATGTTCGCTAAGTGCCGCCGGCGCAGGAGACGGCGGCGCACGGACCCGCCATGGCGGTACCACAATGGTACATTCCTGGCAAAGCCTCTCTCTCGTTCATTCCGCTCAAAGGCCTTGTGGTTGCTCAGCTTGCGCGCCGCCCGGTTGCGCGGCACGCCTCCTGCCGGGTTGGCCCATGTCGCGCCGGATGCGCGCTCAAAACGGGACGGCCAGGCGTTCAGCGTGGAGGGCCCGCGCGCACGGTTGGGCGCCGCTTGTGTCCGGAAGGGTCGCGCAGCAGGCGTCGACAGGAGAGAATTAGATGTCCCGAGCAAGTGAACCCGTCCTGGTTGTGGTTCTGGACCGCGTGGTGACCCCGGCGCTGGCCCGTCTTCTCATGCGCCGGGGGTGGCCGCTGCTGCGCGCAACGAGTGCAAGCCAGGCGGTGCAGAGAATCCGCGACGCAGAGCCCGAGACGCTGGTGATACAGGTTTCGCTGGACTCGGCGGAGACCCTGGACTTGCTCGATCGCGTGCGCCGGCTGCGTCCGGGCATGCCGGTGGTGACGGTCGCGACGTACGAGGGCCACGAGCTCGAGCGGACGGTTCGCGCGGTCGGCGTGAGCTGTTATATGGCCTCGGCCGACCCGGAACTCATCGAGCAGGCCGTGCTGGCAATGGTCGGCGCGACCACGCCTTCCGGAGCGAGCCTCGCCCACGGCCGGTACAGGCCGCAACAGGCGGAGCCGGTTACCCAGGTGGTGTTCTCTCTTCCCAAGACGGTGGGCGCCGCGGCCGGCGCCGCCCCCGAACGCGGGACAAGGAAGAAGAAGTTATGGCCAGAGGTGGCCTGACGAGGTGTGTTCGTGATTCATGACGAAAGGAAAGAATCATGTCTCTGACAGAAGCTCAGAAGAAAACGCTCAGCCGATGCAGCGGTGAACATCTGCTGCTGTTGCGCATCCTGACCGGATCCCGCCTCAAAAAGGTAATCGATGAGGAGCTTGATCGCCGTGCCGGCGTCTGCGTCCGTCGTCTTCGTCAGACGGCGCGCGTCCGCCGGGCGGCGTGAGTGACCGAGGAGATCTGCGAGAGATAAGGAGTTCTGCCATGGACAAGCGATTGCGCAAATGGATGAGGCGAATGGATGACGACCAGCTCTGCGCACTGTCCGAGCTGGTTGCGGCCGAGATCGATCGGCGCAGCGAGCGCCGGTTTCCGCGGGCGTATGTCCGCAGCACGTACATGAGCGACATGGTGCGCGGCGAGCGAAAGGCCGAACCGCGGCGCGTGAGGTGGGCGGCCTGATCGGAAGAGTCGGCGGGGCAACCCGCCCCGGCAAACGAGGTGGAGGGCGTCATGTCTGGAAACAGCGGCAAAACGCAGACGCGTCGGGAAGTTCCGGTGCTGCGGCTGGAAACCGCGGAACCGGTGCGGCCCCTGGTGGTGCGATCACGGAAAACGCGCCGGGGCGGGCTGAGGCTGGTTCTGGGTTACTGGGACTGGGATCCGGGGCACGACCCGGCGGAGCGGCATTCGGCCAGGTTGGCCCTGGCCGCCTGAAGCCGGGCCCCGGGAACACCCGCGGCGCGTCCACAACCAACAAGCCCTGGTGTGGGAACAGATCATGGTTTTTCTGGGAGGAATGACAAGACGAAACGCGGCCCCGACAAGGGCCGGGTCGTGGGTTGCCGACCCGCGGCCGTTGGACGCAAACATCAGCGGTGATTCAAGAGAAGGAGAAGAGAAGATGACCCGGGATCACGGCCGCAAGCACCGGTCAAGGAGGAACGGGAGACCGCCCCGGGACAAAAGGGTGTGCGAATGCACGCCGGGCAACATCGCGGCGTGCGGGGGTTACGCCAAACGGGCCGCTCGCGTGAGCGGCCGGCATGCCGGAGGGCATGCGAAAAAGTGAATCAGTAGTGCCGTGCACGGCCGGACGAGGCCGCGGCACGGCCAGACTCGCCCGCAAGGGCGAAGAAGCGCCCGAGATGACTCGAATGAAGAAACTGATTGGTCTCGCACATCTTCGGATTCGACCGGGCGCAAGAGGAGTACGAACAACGATGAAGACAAAGATGTATTTGATTGCCGTGGGGGTCATGATAGGGGCGACGAGCGTCATGGGTGTTGGTCTCACGGTGCTCCCGGCGACGCACTCGGGCACGAATAACGCGAATGCCGCCTCTGGGTATCACATCCAGGGCATGACCGACGACGGGGCCTACGTAGTTGGCACTGCGTACAATCCCGGAGGACCCTACGATGGTGCCAACGGCATTCTGATAATCAAAGTCAGCGACTTGACGACTACTCTGCTCCAACCCAAGGCAGGGACCAGTGGTCGCGGCATTGCCTACACCTCCGCCGGGTTGATGGTTGCCGGTGCTGTCGGTTCCAACTCTGCCCTTGGCCGAGCCTACGATGCGGGCTCACCGCCATCTACCAACTATTATCTTGACACGATGAACGGTACTACGAGCGAGGTCAAGGTTGCCCAGATGAACTGTCTGTCCATCGACGCTGCCACCGGCAACGGCTGGCTTGTCGGAGAGCGGCACAACGGTAAAGAAGCGGTGGCCTACAAGTACGTCAACGGCGTCGCGCAAAACAAGGTTGGTACCAATCCTCGGGCGTTTTGGGAAAAGCAAGGGACAGGCGACACAGTCCTGAACGGCGTTTCTAACACCGGACTGGCGGTTGGGACCGACAACGGAGGGAAGCGTGCGATCTATGCAGATGTTGCCAACAATGGCGATGTTACCCCAATCCCGCAGCATCCTAATTCCACGGGCGAGGGCCAGGGTAACGGCATGTCCGCTGGCGGCTTGTACGCGTCAGGGTACATGAAGCCATTGGCTTTGGTGAGCGATGACAGCCTCCATGCTTTTCTCTGGAAAGTGGGGTCTGAATACAGTGTTGAGCTTTTGCCTGCCGGCGGTGACATCGATGGAGTTCAGCAATCTAACAGCTTCGATGTCTCGGATAACGGCACGGCGGTCGGCTTCACCTGGAACGGGAAAGACCGTGCTGGCAACTCGTTTACCGGTTACCGGGCGACCGTTTGGGAGAACGGCAACACGACCGGTGTATTGGTCCAGGATATCCTTACGTCCCAGGGCGTTGATCTTAGTGCCTGGCAATACCTGGAGCGCTGTATAAGCGTGACACCCGATGGTCTGACGATTGCTGGCCGCGGGGTCCTTGCAGACGGAACCTATCGAGGCTTCGTGGCTGTGATTCCCGAGCCGGCGGGGGTGGTGTTGCTGGGCTTGGGGAGTCTTTTGCTTCGACGGCGGAGGTAGCGGAGCACGAACGTGAGTCCTTCCGCCGGGCGGAGAAAGGCGTCCGGCGAGGGGACGAGAAACGCAAATAGAGGAATATTCTTCACAGTGAATAGATAGAAGGAAAACACAGGAGCATCAAACAATGAAGAAACTGGTAACGATTTGTGCAATTCTGTGCATGGCCGCAACGGCGGCGCAGGCGGTGTTCATTGTAGAGAGCCGTGATGCTGCCGGCAATCTGACCCCAGCGCCAGCCTACGCTGAGTTCGGCGTGTGGGCCAACGCAGGCGCGAAGAGCACCGCTGAGGGTCTTATAGGTGTCGGTTCTCGCTATGGCAGCACCTATCGTTCTCTCGCCGGCCTGAAGGAGGCCACATTCACCGTGGACCTGCCTGTAGCCGGTGAATATGAGGTGTTTGTGACTTGGGGTGCCGGAGCCAACCGCAGGGCTAATATCGAGCATCGGATAGTTCACGCGGGCGGCATCACCGCAGTGCTGGTGGATCAGCGTGCGACGGCTAACGAGTGGGTTTCCCTGGGTACCTATACCTTCAATGCGGGTCCTGCGTCGGTCACGGTCAGCAATGCATGGGTAGACCTCAGCGGTTCAATGTACGCTGACGCGGTCAAATGGGTTCCCGAGCCTGGGGCGATGGCGTTGCTGGTTTTGGGGAGCCTCGGCGGCGTGGTTCTGCGTCGTCGGAGAGCCTGAGGATGGTATTCGGTTCCTCCCGCCGGGCCGGGGGAGGAAGGATGCTTGCCCGGCGGGAGGTCCGGCCGGGCTACGGGCATCAGCCGCCGGGCAGCCTGATTGAGGGAAGATGACCAAACAGGAGTGTGGACAAAAGAGTGACAAGCCTTTGCAGGAATATCCATGAGGTTTTCGGGAGGAACGACAAGACGATACGGGGCCCTGCGAAAGGGACGGGGCCTGATGTGTATCCGCGGCGGCCGGCCGTGGACGACAGCCAAAACAGGACTGAGAAGCAGCCTGGGACAACGGCCGCAAGGACTGGCCACGGACGGACAGGAGGCCACCCCGGGCAAAAGGGCGCGAGAGGCACGCCACGGACAGAACCGGGCGTGCGAGGGTTACGCCGATAAGGCCGCTCGCGTGAGCGGCCGGCAAACGAAAAGCGAAAGAAACAGTGTCATAAGGAGCTAAGATGAATAAGGTTTTTCTAACATGCGGTATTTTGCTAACGGCCACATCGGCTTTTGCCAACCTTATACAGAATGGCAGCTTCGAGACCGGCGATATCAGCGGCTGGACCTACTGGCACGCTCCCTGGTGCGTGAACTGCCAAGCTGTCGTGCAGACCGGTAGTGGAACGATGGTAGATGGGCAGTCGCGAGCCCGCCTGCAGATCAGCAACGGTGAGGGCAGCTTCGGCCTTTACCAAGTCGTGGCCGTGCCAACAGACAAGGAGGTCACGCTGGAGGCCTGGGTCCGAGCGACGAGCAACAACGTCAATTGGGCCGAGGTGCTGCTGTACGACTACGCGGTGACGGACATCAACGATATTGACAGCGGCGAGAAATCCGCTCCGTACATGATCTGGAAGCGAGATTCGTGGGGCGGAGTCTCCGGTTTGCCTGGCGGCTACCTGCCTACCGTGGCAACGAGCGGTGGACCGGGCGACTCGTGGGAAATGACCACGAAGACGCTCACATCCGTGCCGTCCGGGGTGGTCACCGTTGCCTTTAAGTGGGGTCGCAGTGGAGGGGGTTTCAGCGGCAGCATGTATCTCGACGCCATAACGCTGACCCCCGAGCCGGCGATGATGCTGTTGCTGGGGCTTCCGGCGTTGTTTCTGCGGCGTCGTCGCCTTTAGGGGGTCGTCGGGCAAGGGCCCAAGTCCTTGTCCTTGAGGAGAACGAGGCCGTCGTACCGCCGTGGTGCGGCGGCCCACGGGCAGGAGATCAAAAGAGTACGTCTGAAATGTGCGAGTTATCACACTAGAAAGAACCGCTCATGACCAGGGAGTGCACAAGCATGAAAACGCTGACATGCCCTCCGGAGGCACAGGGGCCTCGGCGCCGAAAGGTTCTTTTCCGGCTTGGAAATGAGCAGGAAGGAGTGCGAATGAGCAAAGCATTACTACTATTAGCGTTGCCCGGGACGGCGGTGTTGGTCGTCGCGGGCCTGACGGCCGGGCCGGCGCTGGCCGACTGGGATGTGGGCGATCCGTACAAGATGCACTACCCGCAGTTGCCGGACCCGAGCGGCTGGGACGTCAAGGCGAGCTACTCGAAGGTGCTGGCCGATGACTGGCTATGCACGCAGACCGGTCCCGTCAGCGACCTGCACTTCTGGGGGTCGTGGTATAAGGATGAGTTCCGAGATGCAGGCCCGCCTGTACCGTCCTTCGAATGGTTCACGATCAGCATTTACGCGGACATTCCCGACCCGGACGACACTGGGCCGGAATTCAGCAAGCCGGGCGAGCAGCTCTGGACGCGGGTCTTCTATCCTGGGGAGGTCGCCGTCCGTCAATGGGGAACCCAGGATCAGGGGTGGTATGATCCCAACACGTCTGAATATGAGGAATACAACCACAAGCTGTACTTCCAGTACAACATTGAGAATATTGTTGACCCGTTCATCCAGCAGGAAGGAACGATCTACTGGCTGGCCATCAGTATGGAGTGCAACTATGGCACGTGGGGCTGGAAGACTTCAGCGGACCATTGGAACGATGATGGCGTCTGGCGTGACGAGGAACCCTTGCAACCGACGGACTGGGCAGAACTGCATGATCCGCTCACAGGTGTTTCGCTGGACCTGGCCTTCGTGATCACGCCGGAGCCGGCGGCGGTGGTGTTTCTGGCCCTGGGGAGCCTGCTTCTGCGTCGGCGGATGCGGTGCTGACGGAAGGCACAGCGTGGTTCAGCAATGCTGAACCGGGAAAGGAAATACGACGCTCCGCATCAACGAGCGTCCAAAACAGTCGAATACGGACAATCTGCTCTGGAGGCGGGAAGTCCTTGCTGGCAGAGTATTTCGGTCCGGCTTGGAGATCAGCAGAAAGGAGTTTCAATGCGAAACGGGTTTTTAGCGTTGTCAGCATTGCCCAGCCTGGCGGTGCTGGTGGTCGCTGCCCTGATGGCCGGGCCGGTGTTGGCTGACTGGCAGATCGGCGATCCATGTAAGATGCATTATGCGCAGTTGCCGGATCCCAACGGCTGGGACGTCAAGGCCAAATACACGAAGGTGCTGGCCGACGACTGGCTGTGCACCGAGACCGGCCCGGTGGAGGACGTACATTTCTGGGGATCATGGTACAACGAAGTCGTGGGCGACATCCGCTGGTATCAGATCAGCATCCACGCGGACATTCCCGACCCGGACGGCCCTGGGCCGGAATTCAGCAAGCCGGGCGAGCTGCTGTGGCTGCGGATCTTTTACCCCCCGGAAGTGCAGGTCAGGCCCTGGGGTACGGGGCAACAGGGGTGGTACGATCCTTATAATCAGTTCTGGGTCGAGAACAATCACATCAACACCTGGCAGTATAACATCAACACCATCCCCGACCCGTTCATCCAGGAAAAGGGAAAGACGTACTGGCTGGATGTCAGTGTGATGTGTAGCTACGGCGACTGGGGCTGGAAAACCTCGATAAGCCCGCATTGGGGCGACGACGCGGTCTGGTCTGCCTATATCCCCGGCGAATACACGCCCTGGCAGGAAGTGCGCGATCCGACGACAGGTGAGTCGCTGGACATGGCCTTCGTGATCACGCCGGAGCCTGGGGTGGTGGTGATACTGGCGCTGGGCAGCCTGCTTTTGCGGCGTCGCAGGCGAGCATAGCTTTCCTCCAGTGTCCCCCCGCCGGGGCCGACAGGTGCCCGGCGGGGGGGCGACCCGCATCGAGGCGTGAGTGCCCGGTGTCGTGGCGGAAAAAGCGGCGGGGCGACCCGCCCGAGTGAACGCAGCAGAGGGTGTCATGTTTGGGAACAAGAACACAACGCAGCTCCGTCGAGAAGTTCGGGTATTGCCTCCGGTGCTTGCGAACCTGATCCGGCCGTTGCGAGGACGAGGAACGCGGCGAGGCAGGCTGAGGCTGGTTCACGGCCGGTGGGATCCGGAGCCCGACCCGGCGGAGCGACATTCGGCCAGGCTGGCCCTGGCTGCGTGACAGACCGGCCCGACCGCTCTGAAGCCGACGGGGCGTCCTTTGACGCGTTCGCGCCGATGAAGGGTTTGTGAGAATGACGCATGAGTATTCCTGGAGGAACGACAAGACGAGACGCAGCCCCGGCAAACATGGGTTGCAGGCACGCCGGAGACACAACGCGGCGCGCGAAGGAGATGCCAGCAAGACCGCTCGTGTGAGCGGCCGGCAAACGAGAAATCAAAGAAAAGGCGCCGTGCAACGGCCGCAAAAGGCCGCGGCGCGGCCGACTGACTCGGAGGAGGAGTACGTGAAGAATGCGGTGGACCGTCGCATGTGCGGCGGCCTGGAGTTGAAGTGAATTCAGAAACGTAACAACAGGAGTCTTTGTGCACGTGATGAGAACAACGACGATAATGATTTGCGTATGTGGTATGTTGGCTTGCGCCACGCAGGCCGAGACGATTCATTATGGAGGTGTGACCTTTTATCCTCCGTATTCTGCCGGACATTACAGCGATGTTTGGGATCTGACGCGGAGCGATCTCGTATTGACGTACAGCATTGATTTAAGCGCGGTTACGCAAACGTCGTCCTCCGAAACGCCTTACGTGGAGGTTGGGATTCGTCAGGTCGGCGCCGGCGACTTTAACCCGGGTCCTTGGAACACATATCAGGGCGGTGCAGGTGGATGGATGACCTCGCTGGTGGGCGACCTGGCCACAAATCCCAACTTGCTCGATCTCGACGACAAGCACAATCTGAGCGCTTCCGGCGGGCGCGACGAAAGAGACTATGATGTGTACGCGTCGGACCCCGGTACGGTTGTCTCGCCGCCCTTCGGCGGCTACGATACGGCGTACATATGGTTCGATCGGGACGGTGTCGACCCCTGGCAAGATACCAAGGGAGCCAATACGGGCGGCACTTACAACATTACCATTGTCTATCACGCGATTACCCCCACGTTGGGCTCGATGATCGCCACGATCAACGGTAACGGCGTCGACATCGTAAACCAGTTGATCCGCGTCGAGGGAACGTACTATCCCGCGGGCTTGAGCTTCACAGGCGACATGACGCAGATGCAGGTTTTCGCTGGTGCATGGTGGACAAGTGGGGCAGGGGGTTTCGTCTCCGTGTCGGACATCACGGCGAGCGGGACTCTCATTCCCGAACCCGCCACGCTGTCGTTGCTAACCTTGGGCGGGCTGCTTCTGCGGCGGCGTCGCAGGTGTTCATAAGCTCTCTCCCTCCAGTCCCCCCCGCCGGGGCAGGGGAAAAGCACCCCGGCGAGGGGGGGCTGGGAGCGCGAGTTGCGGCCTTGCAGGCAGCGGGCGGCACGATCGAGGAGGCGAGGCGAGAGACAGGCGTGTGGGACCGGGTTTCTGACAGGCAGGTACCGGACCGATTCCTTTGATGGCACATAGATTCTTTTGGAGGAACGACAAGATGGCATGCGGCCCCGTCAACAGGACGGAGTCAGAGGTATTGAGGAATTCATCCGTGGCCGATGGCCGCGGGCTTCAGCCGGAGCTTGGCTGAGGAGCAGCCTGGGATACCGGCCGCCGGCACTGGTCAGGGACGAACAGGAGGCCGCCCCGGGTAAAAAGGGCATCAAAGCACGCCGAGGAGAGAACACGGCGTGTTGGGGTTACGCCGATAAGGCCGCTCGCGTGAGCGGTCGACAAACGAGAAATCGAAGGAGAGGCGCCGTGCGACGGCCTGAGAAGCTTGAGGCACGGCGACACGCCCGTTAAGGGCAGAGGAGTACGTGACATGAGGCGAACAACAATATTCGGGTGCGTGCTGACAGTAGTGCTGCTTATTCCTGCAACGGTATGGGCTGATGCGCCGCCGGGGACAATCGTCTATATCGAGGACGAGTTCCTGCCGGACCAGGATATGAATGGCTGGACGACCTACGGCGACCGAACGATGAGCAATCCGGCGGGCAATGGGTTCAGCTTGTTCAATCCTACGTACCGTACCGATGACGTGGACGGCATCGCAGGCATCCAGGAAGGCCATTGGGGCGGCCGCAGTTTCGGCATGTATAAGAGGTTCTACGACGAGTATGTCCCCAACGGCGAAAAGCACATCCAGGCGTGGGTGAAAATGATGTCGTGCGACTGGAATTGGAACCAGACCCCCAACGCCCTGACGGTCCGCCTGGGCAAGGACCCGCTCGGCGGGACGGATCCGAATGCCCCGAGCGTGATCTGGACCGAGCCGTACTGGGGCGACTGGAACAGACTCGAGCTGATCCAGCCCTGCGTCGAGGGCTGGGAGACGATCTTCATACAGGTCAACGGCAGCTTCAGCGGTTACTACGCCATTTATGTCGATACCGTCGAGGTCTGCCAGCGTCGTTCTGAAAGTGCAGAGATTTCGCCGGTTTGAATATGTAGTCTTCTTCCTCTTGGTCTTCTTCCCTCCGGGCGCGCACTTGTCTTCTTCAACTGGGTCTTCTTCCCGCTGCA
>Ga0116146_1004678_pt1 | contig 10419 bp, 4 predicted proteins | sample AD_JPNHG2_MetaG_FD_89748 | JGI IMG/M metagenome (GOLD analysis project Ga0116146, IMG submission 89748) | Active sludge microbial communities of municipal wastewater-treating anaerobic digesters from Japan - AD_JPNHG2_MetaG | ecosystem: Engineered > Bioreactor > Anaerobic > Digestate | place...
CGCGGCGGCCGAGATTGCCGCCGCGGCGGACCGCAACCAGCGGGCTGCCCCCCTCGGCTCACTCTTGAACCGCGGCGCGCCAGCCGGCGGCCGGCTTGGTCCCATTCTGTTTGCCGGCACGAACCTCCCGCCGCAAACCATTCCCGATTCGGCAACGTGGGATTTTGCCTCCGGATTTGCGATTGAAGCCTGGGTCAAGCCAGGAAAATTCGGCGGGGGCGGCGCCCGTCTGGTGGACAAGATTACGCCCGGTGGAAGCGACGGTTTTCTGTTTGACACCTTTCCCGGAAACAGCCTGCGGTTTATTTGCGGCCAGACCGTTCTCCAGCAGAAGGACGCTTTGCCCGCGGACCAGTGGACGCATGTGGCCGCGGTGGTGGAGGCGGCGGCGGGGGAGGTTCGGCTTTATGTGAACGGCCAGTGTGTCGCGGCCGAAGCCGGTGCGGGGATGCGCGATGAAGCCGCTTGGGTCAGCCAGATGTACCACCTGCAGCGGTTCATCACGGCTTGCGCGGGGCGCGGGGCACACCCCATCAAGTTCAACGGCTCGTTGTTCACCGTCCCCCCCGGTCCGACCGAGCAAGACCCGGACTACCGGCGGTGGGGGCCCGGCTATTGGTGGCAGAACACGCGCCTGCCCTACATCAGCCTCTGCACTTCGGGAGACTTCGATCTGCAGCGGCCCCTCTTCCGCATGTATGCGGAGGAATTGCTGCCATTGTGCAAATACCGGACGAAGCTTTACCTGGGCCATATGGGCGCGTTCTACCCGGAGTGCCTCATGTTTTGGGGGGCGGTTCTCAGCGAGACTTACGGCTGGACGCCGTTCGAGCAGCGTCAGGACAAACTTCAGGAGAGTGGCTGGCACAAGTGGGAATGGGTCGGCGGGCTCGAGCTTGCCTGGATGATGCTGGATTACTACGAGCACACCCTCAACGCCCCTTTTCTACGTGAGACCGCACTGCCCTTTGCGAAAGAAATCCTCACCTTCTTTGACCAGCATTACCCAACCAACGCGCAGGGCGTGATGGTGATGCATCCCGCTCAAGCCCTGGAAACCTGGTGGCGCTGCACCAATGCCATGCCCGAGCTGGCCGGCTGCATTGCCGTTGCCGAGCGGCTGCTGGCCCTGCCGCCGGAGCTGGCTTCGCCGGCGGAGCGCGATTTTTGGCGACGCCTCCGCGCGAAGCTCCCGGCCATTCCGCTGCGCGAGGTCAACGGCCGCAACGCGCTCGCGCCGGCCGGGTTTTATGCCGAAAAACGGAACATTGAGAACCCCGAGCTTTACCCCGTATTTCCCTTCCGTCTGTTTGCCTTCAATCGTCCCCAGGTTGACTGGGCGTTAGCCGCCTTGGAGCATCGGTGGGACCGTGGCCATTCCGGGTGGCGCCAGGACGACATCTTTATGGCTTACCTCGGCCTGACGGAGGATGCGCGGCAGGCGGTGGTCAGCCGCGCCCGCCACCATGATCCCGGCGAGCGCTTTCCCGCCTTCTGGGGGCCGAACTACGACTGGACGCCCGACCAGGACCATGGCGGCGTGCTCATGAAAGCCTTCCAGTCCATGCTGCTGCAAAGCGACGGCGGGAAGGTTTTTCTGCTGCCGGCCTGGCCGAAGGATTGGAACGTCGAATTCAAGCTTCATGCTCCGCAGCGGACGATTGTGGAGGGTGAGTATCGCGACGGCAGGCTCGTGTCATTGAAGGTCAGCCCGGCGTCGCGCCGGCCCGCCGTGGTTTGCATGCAGGAATAAACCGCGCGGAATTGCGAAGTCGAACCCGTGAATTGAAACCCAGGCCGTGAGCGAACCCACCGCGAGGCTCAGCCAAAGCGAAGAACAATTCGAGCGCTGGCGGCGGCGCATCGGTCTTTTGGCGGCGCCGGCCGTCTTCGTTCTGATCTGGTTTTGGCCGGTCCCGGCCTTGGCGGAACCGGCGCATCGGCTGCTGGCGATTTTCGGGTTGGTGGTGACATTGTGGATTACCGAGGCGATTCCCCTGGCGGTCACGGCCTTGCTGGGCCCGACCTTGTGTGTCGTGTGCGGCGTGGGCGGGGAAAAGGAGATTTTCAAGAGCTTTGGCAACCCGATTATTTTCCTGTTTTTGGGCAGTTTCTTGCTGGCGGAGGCGATGTTTCATCACGGGCTGAACCGCCGGATCGCCTTCCATATTCTGGGCCGGCCATGGATCGGGCGCAGTCCGGCCCGGATTCTGGCGGCTTTTGGCGCCATCACCGGCTTTCTTTCCATGTGGATCTCGAACACCACTGCCGCCGCCATGATGTTTCCCATTGGAGTGGCCATCTTGAGTGAAATGGCGCGGCAGCAATCGCGGGTGGAGGGGCGCGAGGTCAAGTTCACCGAGTTGCGATTTGGGACCGGGCTGATGCTCACGGCTGCGTTTGGGGCCTCCATTGGGGGGCTGGCCACGCCGGTGGGCACGCCCCCCAACCTGATTGGCATCGGGCAGATCGAAAAAGTGCAGGGCATTCACATCACCTTTTTCCAGTGGATGGCCATGGGGGTGCCGGTGACACTGGTCATGCTGCTGTTTCTCATCGTTTACATGAACCGCGCCTGCCCGGCCGGGGCGGATTTACTGGGCCAGAGCGCGGACTGGATTCGGGCCGAGCAGGCGAAACTGGGCCCGCTCAGCCGGGGTGAGCGCAACGTTCTGGCCGCCTTTGGCGTGACCATCGCGCTCTGGTTGTTTCCGGGAGTGGCCGCCCTGGTCGCCGGCGCGAAGTCGCCGCTCGCCTTATGGCTGAGTCAACATGTTCCGGAAGCCGCCGCGGCCCTGATCGGCGCGACGTTGCTGTTTGTGCTGCCGGTGGACTGGCGCACCGGCCGTTTCACCGCAAGCTGGCGGGAAGCGGCGCGAATTGATTGGGGCACCATTCTGCTGTTTGGCGGAGGGCTGGCCTTGGGGGATGCGATGTTCTCCACCGGATTGGCCAGGTGGATGGGCGAAAGCCTCGCCCACGCTTTTCAGACCCGATCCGACCTTGGCGTGACGATCCTTTTTGCCGTGCTGGCCGTGTTGCTGACCGAGACGACGTCGAACACCGCCGCTGCGAACATGCTCGTGCCGGTGGCCATCGCGGTGGCTCAGGCCGCGGGTGTGAACCCCGTGCAACCCGCGATCGCGGTTTGTCTGGGGGCCTCGCTCGCGTTCATGCTGCCGGTTTCCACTCCGCCCAACGCCATCGTGTTCGGTTCCGGCTGCGTCCCCTTGCTGAAGATGGTGAAGCATGGTGCGCTGCTTGACGCCGCCGGGATCGTCGCCGTGGTTTGCACCGTCCACTGGGTCGTGCCGTGGATCATTCGGTGAGCCTGGGGCCCGGCGGCTCGCTGGCGGCGGAGGGCGCCGCGGCACGGGTGAGACTTCCACCATACTCCCGCCGGACGCCTGGCAGGTTGTCCGGGGACCTGTGTCTGTTCGCCAAAGAGTGCTGATGGGTTCGGTCGTGCGCCGGTTGGGGGCGTTAAGCGGAGGCCAGGCCTTGGGCGCGGCCGGCGGGGTCGAGCACTTTCCATTTTCCCGGCGGGAGATCGGCCAGGCAAAGCCGGCCGATGCGGACGCGCAGGAGGCGGAGCGTGGGATGGCCGATGGCGGCGGTCATGCGCCGGACCTGGCGGTTTTTGCCCTCAGTCAGTTCAAGCGCAATCCAGCAGGTGGGCACCGATTTGCGGAAACGAATGGGAGGATGGCGGGGCGGAATCTCCGGTTGCGGCTCCAGCAGCCAGGCGCGGCACGGGCGGGTGAGGCGTCCTTGGATGACGATGCCCCGGCCCAGGCGTTGCAGCGCTTCAGGGCTGGGGATGCGCTCGACTTGGGCCCAGTATTCGCGCTGGTGGGCCTGGCGCGGATGCAGCAACCGGGGGTTGAGGGTGGGTTCGTCGCTGAGAAGCAGCAAGCCCTCCGAGTCCGCATCCAGGCGTCCGAGGGGATAGACCTCTCGGGGAAATCCGAACTCGGCCAGGGTCCGGTTGGGCGACCCGTCCGGCGTGAACTGAGAGAGGACCCCGTAAGGTTTGTTGAAGGCGATGACCAAAGGCTTAAGGCTGGACTTCGAGACGATAGAATTGCGGCGAGACCGGGACCGGGAGGTTGGTGGCGGAGGTGGTGGTCGCAAGCGCGCGGAACCAGCCGGTGGCTGGAATCCAATTGATGGCATTGGTGCTGCTGAGCAGACGGTAGCCGCGTCCGGCTGCGGAAGGCCAGGATAGCCGCAACGTGTTGTTGGTGGAAGGGGCCACGGTCAGGCGCAGGTTGGGAGGCAGGCCGGCCGGACTGTTAGTGGCTCCAGCCTGCACGCGGAAGAAGCTCCGGGCGGCGCCCACTGGAAGCGGGATGTCGAGGCGGGAAACAGTCGAAGTCGCCTCGGACCACGAAGTGTAGGGTGTCCAGCCCGAAAAGTTGGTGGTTTGGAGCACGCGGTATTGCTGGCCCGGAACGGAGGCCCATTCCAGCCGGAGCGTGTTGCCCAAGGTCTGGCGCGCCAGGAGGTTGAAGGCGCGGGGAGGGCTGTTGGGGTCCGTGCCGGCGACGAACTCCGCCCAATCGGACATCCCATCGCCGTCGGTGTCGGTGGTGTTGGAGCGGTGGGCGGAAACGTTGCCGAAGTAACGTTGTTCCCAACCATCGGGGATGCCGTTGCCATTGGCATCGGCGAGGGTGTAAACGCCATTGAAGGTCACCGTGCCGCCCTCGGCCAGGAGTTTGGTCTGGGCGGCAGGGGTTTGGTAATAGGAAAGGTCGGCGTACTCAATCGTGTACGAGCCTGGCGGGGCGTTGGACAGCGCGAGGAAGCGGCCGCCGGCATTGGTGCTGAGGGGCCCGCTGAGGGAGTAGCCCGCCTGCCAGAGGTTGTTGGTGATTACCACCGTCCCGGGTTGAACGTTCGAGACGGTGATGGAAATGTCGTCCACCATCCAGCCCATGCGCGGCCAGGGATCGAACGAAAGCATGAAGTAGTGCCAGGCGATGTACACGACCTTGCCCAGGTGGGGCGAAAGGTCGAACTCGACTTCATGCCAGTCGGCCAGATCGTCCGAGTACTCGGCGAGCGTGATGGGCGCCAGCGCGTCGTTGGGAATCAGCAGAACTTCGCCGGCGTGGAAAATGTCAAACTCGAATGGATAGGTGAAATCATAGGTCTGGGCAAACCGGAGGACAGCCTGGTTGCCTCCCGTCAGAACAATGGCGGGGCTGATGAGGTAGCTTTCCACCTGGGAGATGAAGGCGTAATTGAGATTCGCCGCCCAGCAATTGACGGGGGAATTGGCCGGGGTGCCGAAGAGCGGATTGGGCTGACCGAGCTGCCATCCGATCTCGGATTCCTCCGGGGTATAAACAACCCAATTGGTGCTGCCGTGCTCGAGGTTGTCGTACCACGGCGGTTGAAGGGGCGCCAGGGTGCGGAACGTGTAGAGCCGGCCACCGTTGTCGTCCATGGCCACGTTGCCGGCGCGGTCGCGGCTGATGACGCGGAAGTAATAGGTCCGGTCGGGCTGGAGCTGGTAGAGGTTGATTTCATGGTAATCGGTCAGCTCGTCGCTGGCGGCGCTGCGGCCGAGCAGCGGCGATTCGCCGAACTGGACGGTGCTGTCGGCCAGTTCGGACGTTTCCCACGTGATCAAGGCGTCCACATATCCCGGCGTGGCCGAGACCAGGCTGATGGACGGCGGGTTGGTTTCGATTAGCGCCTGGGCCGTGACCAGGGCATTGAGCGAACTGTCGAAATAAGTCGCGCGGATGGTTTCACCGTCCCGGACCACAAACTCCGTCGGCGACCCGGAGGGGGTTGCTGAGAGCGAAACGGTGCCGCGGAAGATGCCCGGCCGGGTGGTGGCGGCCAGAGTCAGCGGGGTGCCGGCCGGCAGCGTTTCGGTGTAGAAAGTGGCTGTGGCCTGGGATTGGCCTTCGAGGTCGGAATCCGCGATTTCCAAGGTCACCTGGCTGGGGATGGTGTAGGCGCCGCGGTCAAAGACGATGCTGCCTTCGCCGTTGAGACCCGGGGCCAGAAACACCAGGACCCGGCGCATCAGGGTGGTGCGGTCGCCGGGCGGCGGTTCGTCTGCTGGAATCGCGTCGAAAGGGAACCCGAGATAAACCACCCGAGCGGGGCTGTCCACCCCCGCGCGGGGAAATCGAATTCCGGCGTATTTGCCGGTGCCGCTTTTGTAAAGGATGCCGGCCGCGTTGGGTCCTGGTGTGAGCGTATCCGAAAAATCGAACCCGAAATAGTCGAAGGTGTAATCCAGCGAAAAGAACAGGCCGTCTCCGATGGGATCATCAGGGACGCCTTCGGCGTCGGGAATCCCCGCGTCCACATCGAATTCGGCAATGTGCAGAACCTCTTTGCGGAAGGACTGCGCGCCGCTGTCATCAAGGCGGGAAGCGGCCTCCATCGAGGCGACGAAGAGCCCGCCGCCGCCGTTGAGGTATTCAATCAGTGCCGCGCGTTCCCCGGCGGTAAAGGTGGGGCGGCTCAGGCTGAATTCCGGCAGGCGCCAGAGCACCACGCGGTAGGGCCTCAGATCAGCAGCCGTGATGGGCTGGGGCTCGGTTTCGATCTTCCAGACATCATAGGAAAGCCCGAGTTGGTCGAGGCAGCGGGTGTAATTCCCAAGGTCGGGAGGGGGGTCTATCAGAAAATCCTCGACGAACCCATCCACCATGAGAATGGCCGGGGCGCGCGGCGGAACGACCACGAACAGTTCGCCGTTATTGTCGTTGGTGACGCGATTGCCGGCCACGTCGGCGCAGACGAGGTAGAAGAAATTGGTTGTGCCTGAAACCAGGCCGGTGAGCGGCACGGCGTGAGACGTCGCAAAGGTGACGCCGGTGAGGGAAAGCGAGAGGGGCAGGTTGGAGCCGTAAACGACAAGGCTGCTGGCGGGTTCATCCGTGGTCCACCGGACTTCGGCGCGGCCGAAGCGATTGGTCACGTGCAGATTCGAGATGAGGGGGGGCAGCAAATCGGCCTGGGCGGTAAACAGCCGCGTGGCCGGAGGGGCGGCGTCCTGGTAGCGCGCCTCAATCACGTCGCCGTGGGAGACCTGCAACCGCCCGTCGGGCGCGGGGGGGCCGGTGACGGTGGCAACCGTGCCGGTGAAATTGCCTGCGGGTCCGCTGGCCTGAAGGAGGAGGGTTTCCGGGGTGGTTTCCGTTGTGCTCGAAAGGGCGATGGTGGCGTTGGGCGCTCCGGCGAGGTTGTGGTCCACCAGGGCCAGTCGCATCTGGTCGGGCGCCCGGTAGCTCAGGCGGTCGAAGGTGAGAATGCCGGTGCCGGGCGGGGCGATGCTGGCGGAAACAACCAGCGCGAAATCCTGGTCGAGTCCGGGCGTGTCGGCGCGCGCGTCGGTGACCACATTGCGGGCGCGAACGCGAATGACATATTCACCGGGGATGGGCGTCCACAAGTGCACCGCTTCGACGTTGTTTCGGTCGTCGGAGGCAACCGTGTCGGGAACGGACTCGCCGTTGGCAAAGCTGTTGCCGCGATAGACCCTGCCGTTGGGGCCGACGACTTCCAAGTCCAGGTCATTGACCAGAGCGGGAATGGTGCCGGGGAATCCGGCTGCGTCGGTGTAAACCAGAGTGATCTTCAGCGGCTCATCCTGGGTGTCCACCAGGATTCGTTGTTCATACTGCTGGCCGGTGGTGAGCAGGACGGATTGGTCAAGAAACTGGTAAGTGCGAGTTGAATCGAGCAACTCGACGAGGTCAATCCGGCCCCAGCCTTCGTCGTTGTTGGGGACGGGGCCGGTGCCGAATTCGTCGTAACAATCCACCGCCGAATTAATGAGAGCGGCTTTGACGAGGGCGGGGGAAGGGGTCAGGTTGGTGTGGGTTTGACGGTAGTATTGGACGAAGACGGCCGCGGCGCCGGAGGCATGGGGGCCGGCCTGGCTGGTTCCGCCCTGGTATTGGTAGTTGGGCGAAATGGGCGACCAGGCGTATTGGTCGGTGGCTGAGGCGGATTGGAGCGAGGCAATCCAGGTTCCGGGCGCCACCACGTCCGGCTTGATGCGGCCATCCTCGCAGGGACCACGGCTGGAGAAGTCCGCCATGGCATCCGGGCCATCGGCATAAATCAGAAAATCCTGGCGATCGTTTTCGACGGCGCCGGTGGCGATGACATTCTTGGCAACCGCCGGGCTGCCGATGGTTTGGGTTCCCGGTCCGGCGTTCCCGGCCGAGAATTCGAGGATGTAGGGCTGGTCGCCCTCGGCCAGCCAGTCGGCATCGCGGACCAACAGGTCGAATTCCCGGGCGCTCAGGTCGTAGCGGCCCTGAGTGTCATCCCCCCAACTGTTCGAGCCGATGTCGGCGCCAACGCGGACGGCGTCGCGGGTCATGCGGTCAAAACTTGAGGGGGGCTCGTAGTTGCCCGCGGCGTCAAACAGGCGCTGGGCAATAATGCTGGCGCCCGGGGCGACCCCCAATCCGTAAAGGGCGCCGAACTCGTCCACCTCGCCCGTGGCGCCGTTGCCGGCGACAATGCCGGCAACGTGGGTTCCGTGGCTGTGCTCATCGGCCGCATCGGTCAGGTTGCCATAGTAAAAAAAAGCCGGCGTGCGGCCGAAGAGGTCCGGATGCATGGAGGCGGCCTCGCCGTTGTGGAGGCCGCTGTCCGCCACGGCAACCCTGACCCCGGCGCCGTCGTAGCCCAGGGACATGGTCAGCAAGGTGTTGGGGCCGCCGTCGCCGGCGACGATCTTCGAGGCGACCTCGTCATAGAGCTTCATGGCCGGCGCCGGTTCAATCCACAGCACCGCCTCGGACCTGGCCAGGGCCTCGAGCCGGCCCGCGGGAATCCGGCCCCGGAGAATCGGCCCCGAGCGGTGGTTGGACTCCTGGCGGATGGCGGAGAAAGCGCGCCGGACCTCGGCGAGCTCGGATGCCGGCAGGCGGGGCGCCAGCAGAACGGCCACGTCCAGAGGGCCGTCCGCCGCGCGTCCTTTGGCCTGGTCAGCCAGGCCGCGATGCACCTTGTGTTCGGGACGGTAGGGTCCCATCCAGTGGATGAACGGCAGTGTGCGCAGCAGTCCCGGCCGGGCCTGGTCACAGCGAGCGACAAAAGCGTCCGTGGGCACCGGTTCGAGCAGCGCCACCCCCATGGCCGCCAGTTGCTCGCGCCATTCAGGCTGGACCGGGCCCTCGAACTGGACGAGGAACAGCCCGGTGACCGGCGCTTGGGAGGCGGGCGCGGCCGGCGCCCGTTCGGCAGCCCTCAGCGGCTTTGTTGGGATGACATCATTCCGCAGTTGGATGAAGCGGGTGTGGGGCGAAGAAGCCGCCGCGGCGGCCAGCAGGCTTCCCAGGATCAAGCCGGCTGCCGTTGGTGCAAGCAAACGAAACTTCACACACTTACGTTACGGTAATTGCGCCTTGAAAACAAGCGAGGCGAGCGGGCTTCGAGCGGGATTGAGTTCAACAAAGAACACTTGAATCGAACGCCCAGGTCCTTCCCTTGCGGCACATGCTTGCGTGCCAGACCTGCTGTTCGCGGACTGTCTCAGCCTCGGGACCGGCCGGGGCGGGGGTATGGGCCGCCGGGCACTGGGGGTTGAGGGCTGGTCTTTGGCCCTTGCTGGCGGGCGGCATGGCGGCCGCTGGAATACCGGCTCGGTCTTCCGGGCGGGTGGATGCCGGGGCGGTGCGGGTTGTGGACGGCGGCTGCGTGCCCGGCAGAATAGACCGGGAGCTGGCGGGCGACTTCACGAGTGCCCACGTAAATCCCGACGGCAAGAGGTCGGGGCGAAAACGAACCAATTCGGAAAGCAGGCGGGGGCCGGGTCCAACGCGAAATAGATTATGAAAGCTGCGTCGCAAGAATCGTCCGGGCTCCCGGCTGAAGCGCAAAGTCCGGCGCCGGCCGCGTCGAAGCGGCTGATGTCCTTGGATGCGTTGCGCGGGTTCGACATGTTCTGGATTGTCGGCGGGGAGGGAATCATCCACGGGCTGTGTGACGCCTTCCCGGAGCAGCCCTTTTTCAAATTCCTGCGCGGCCAGGTGACCCACAAGGCCTGGGCCGGGTTCGCTTTTTATGACCTGATTTTCCCTTTGTTCATCTTCATTGTGGGGGTTTCCCCTGGTGTTTTCGCTGAGCCGGATGCTCGAACGCGAGGGCCTGGGCCGGACGCTGAGGCGAATCGCCTTCCGAACTCTATTTCTTTACATTTGCGGTTTGCTGGTTTATGGCGGCATTTCGCAAGGAGTGGACCAGATTCGCTGGATGGGGGTGCTGCAGCGCATCGCGATCTGCTACGGGTTCACCGCCCTCCTGTTTTGCCTGTTCCGGCTGCGCGGGATGGTGGTGATTTGCGTTTCGCTGTTGCTGGGCTATTGGGCGGTGACCAGCCTGGCGCCCATCCGTGATTTCAACCTTCAAACCGCCCAGTTGAAACGC
>Ga0116146_1004679_pt1 | contig 10417 bp, 4 predicted proteins | sample AD_JPNHG2_MetaG_FD_89748 | JGI IMG/M metagenome (GOLD analysis project Ga0116146, IMG submission 89748) | Active sludge microbial communities of municipal wastewater-treating anaerobic digesters from Japan - AD_JPNHG2_MetaG | ecosystem: Engineered > Bioreactor > Anaerobic > Digestate | place...
CAGGGGGTGTTGGTTTCGAAGGCGTGGGAGGTGTGGAGACGAGACGTCTCCACCCGCGAAACAATTAGCGTCTGGATGGGGGCTGGGACGTCTCGTCCCAGAAAGTTCTGGGTTGCGAGGGGAGGCCACGGCGACGAGACGTCGCCGCCCCCGAAGTAATTGATGCTGCGGGTAGGGGCTGGGACGTCTCGTCCCAGAAGGTCTTCGGTTGCGAGGGCGGGCGAGGGATTGGGTAGGGACCTGTTCCACCAGGTCCCTGATGTTTAGGAGAAGAACGGGGACGCGGTGAAACGCGTCCCTACCAATCCGGGGGAGGGAGGACCGTATGACGGCGACGGGACGTCGCCGCCCCGAGAGGGTTTGCTGGTTTCGGGGGGGGTGGGCCGGCACGAATGTGATGGCGAGAATGTGATTGCGCCATTCCGCTTGATGCTCTAGGCTGCGAGTGTGGTGCGAGTGGTGACAACGACGACGACGATTTAGCGTTTCTCCCCCGCCGGGAGGAACGCCAACGCCTCAGCATGCCCGTGCGAGGCGTTTTTGTTTACCCCTGATTTTCTTATGGAACAGCAACCGCAAAATCAAGCCGAGCGCAAGACCCTCGATGATCGGAACCGCATGTCGGAGCTGGAGCGGCTGCGGCACTCGTGCGCGCACGTCATGGCCACCGCCATCCTCCGGCTGTGGCCCGAAGCCCAGTTCGCGGCCGGGCCGCCCGTCGAAAACGGCTTCTATTACGATGTGGACCTTCCGCACCGGATTTCGCCGGAGGATTTCCCGCGCATCGAAGAGGAGATGAGGAAGGAAATCAAGGCGAACCACGTTTTCGAGAAGATCGTGGTCACCCGCGAGCAGGCCATCCGGGACGCGCAAAGCGGCCGGCTGGGGGCCTTGAGCGAGCGGCCGGGCCACCCCAGCAAATTCAAGCTCGGGAACCTCGAGGACATCCCGGAAGGCGAGCCCATCTCCTACTACCGCAACGGAGACTTCATTGACCTGTGCGCCGGGCCGCATGTGATGCGCACCGGCAACATAGGCGCGTTCAAACTCACCAGCGTGGCCAGCGCCTATTACAAAGGCGACGAACGCAACCCCCAGCTTCAGCGCATCTACGGCACGGCCTTCAAAACCAAGGCCGAGCTCGAGGAGTACTTCCGGATGCTCGAGGAGGCGAAAAAACGCGACCACCGCAAGCTTGGCGCCGAGATGGGTTTGTTCGTGATTGACACCGAGTATGTCGGCCCCGGCATGCCCCTCTGGCTCCCGAACGGCGCCGCCCTGGCCGAGGAACTCGAGCAACTGGCCAGGGAAACCGAGTTCGCCGCCGGGTACGTCCGCGTGCGCACCCCCCATCTGGCGCGCGAAAAAATGTACACCACCTCGGGCCATCTTCCCTACTACGCCGAAAGCATGTTCCCCCCCATGGAGTTGAAGGAGGCGGGGGGAGCCGAAGTGGCGGAGCGCTACTATCTCAAGGCGATGAACTGCCCTCATCATCACCGGATTTTTGCCGCCGAACCCCGCAGTTACCGCGACCTGCCTCTGCGTCTGGCCGAATACGGCTGTTGCTACCGCTACGAGCAGTCCGGCGAGCTGTTCGGGTTGATGCGCGTCCGCTCCCTCAACATGAACGACGCGCACATCTATTGCACCGCCGAACAATTCGCCGCCGAGTTCAACGCGGTCAACGAGATGTATCTCAAATACTTCAAAATCTTCGGCATCGAGAAATACGTCATGCGCTTCAGCACGCACGACCCGGCGCGCCTGGGCCAGAAATTCGTGGACGAACCGGTGTTGTGGAAACAGACCGAGGACATGGTCCGCCGCGTCTTGCAGGAATCCGGCATCAACTATGTCGAGGTGCCCAACGAGGCCGCCTTTTACGGGCCGAAAATTGATGTGCAGGTGTGGAGTGTGATTGGCCGCGAATTCACCCTCGCCACCAACCAGGTGGATTTCGCCGTGCCCAAACGCTTCGGTCTGGTTTACCGCGACCGCGACAACACGGACAAGACGCCGCTTTGCATTCATCGCGCCCCCCTGGGCACGCACGAGCGCTTCATCGGCTTTCTCATCGAGCATTACGGCGGCAACTTCCCCCTCTGGCTCGCCCCGGAACAGGTGCGCGTGCTGACCATCGGCGAGGACGAGGCCCTGGTCCGCTACGCCCAGGCAATCATCCAGCAGCTCCGCGACGGCGGCATCCGCGCGGCCGGCGACTTTTCCAGCGACAAAATCAACGGCAAGATTCAGCGCGCCGAACAAGCCCGTGTCCACACCATGCTCGTGGTCGGCCCGCGCGATTTGCAGGCCGGCGCCGTCAGCGTCCGCGTTCATGGCCGGGGCAGCCTCGGTGCGCGCCCCCGGGATCAGGCGCTGGCCGAAATTCTCGAACGCGACCGCACGCGCGCGGCATAGCGCCGGTGGTTTCGGTCACCGGCCGGGCCGGCGGCAAATGCGGGCGGAAGGACCGGGCCGCCTTGGGCCGCGGCTTTGGCTTGCGTCGGGGGAGGGAATGGCCTACAAGCAACGGAGCCCTGCGGCCGGCTGGAGGAGTGTTCTGGCGGATGCGCGCAGCGCTCAAACGCTTTCGAAAACCTGAGAATCTGGCTATGGCATTAGCAACCCAAAACCCAACGCCGCCTCCCATGCAGACGTTGCCGGGAGACGAAGTCCGGCAGATTATGTGGCGGTTCAGCGATCGTTATGACCTGGCCATGCTGGTGCAGTCGGCGCGCACGGTGGCGCGCGGGCCGGTGGCGCGACTGGTGGCCGAGGGCGGCCGCAATTCGCACGAATGGACGCCCGAAAAGGCCGCATTGCTCAACGCCTTTGACGAGAGCGGCATCACCGCCGCGTTCCTGGACCCGGAATATGGCGGGTTTCTCGAAGGCCCGAAGAACCTGGCGCTGGCGCTGGCGGCTTTTGAACTGGCGTGGGTGGATGCGGGGGCGGCGACCTGCAGCCTGGCGGGGAATCTGGGGCTGGCCCCGATCCATGAACGGGGCACGCCCGAGCAACGGCAACATTACATGAGCCTGGCGGCCCCGCCCAAGCCGGGCGAGACCCGGCGCCAGATTCGCGCGGCCTTCGCGCTGACCGAACCGCTGCCCTTTGTCGGCGTCGAGACCGGCATGCTGAGCGGCAAGGTGCGGGTGGCCGAATGGACGCCGGGACAGGAACCGATGCTGCAGGTGGACAAGCGGGGCCGTTTCATCACGAACATGGGCTTTGCCAATGTGGTGACGGTGGCGGTGGACTCGGATGATCCGCGTCTGAAAGGCAGTTGCATGGTCATCCTGGAGGAAACCGACCCGGGCACCTTCGACCGCGGGGTGCCCACCAAGAAACTGGTCCACCAGCTCAGCTCGACCAATGACCCGGTCTTCTCCCAGAAAGTCCCCGCCAGCCGCATCATTGGCGGCTACACCGTGCGCGACGGCGTCATCATCCCGAATTACTCCCACGGCGAGATCATCGAAGCGGTGTTCCGGCGCACGCGCGTGACCGTCGGGCTGATGACCGCCGCGAAGCTGCTCTCGGCGGTCGAGCCGGTGATTCTCTACCAGCGCCGCCGGTTTCGCGGGGGCGAAGGGGCGCCGGGCACGCCGCGGTACGAGCTGGGGCTGCAGCAGAAGGAGGACGTGCTGCACCGGTTGGTGGACGTCTGGGCCGCGGGCGAGGCCAGCGCGTCGCTCGGGTTCGCCGCCGCGCGGCTTTTCGACGAGCTGGACCCGCTGGAGAAACAGAAGGACCGGTTCCTGGCCGAAAAGGGCCTGACGGGCCGGGCGGCTTTCAAAGCCATGGCCGCGGTCCATACCGACGCCCTCGAACTGCTGGCGTTGAGTGGCAAGCCCGAAGGCCGGCGCGACGAGGGGCGCATCGCCGCGCTGCGTTCCCAGCCGCTGGTAAATTTCGTCATCCTGGATGCGCTGGCCAACGTGCTTTGCCCCGCCTGCAAGCTTTGGAACACCGGCCACGGCGCCAACATGATGCGCGAAGCCGTGAGCCTCATGGGCGGTTACGGCGTGACCGAGGATTGCCCCGGGTTCCTCGGCCAGAAATGGATGGATGCGCAACTCGAGGCGACCTACGAGGGCCCGGAAGCCGTGCAGCGCCTGCAGCTTTCGATCACCATGACCAACGAGCTGTTCCTCGCCCAGTTCCAGCAATGGATCGGCGAGATGCGGCGGCTGGCGGCCGAGCGGCCGGGCACGGGCGCCTGCACGCTGGCCACGGCCATGCGGCTGTGGCTGTGGACGCTGCAGCACGTTCAAAAAGCCACGGATGCGGACGGCGCCAAGCTCTATCACAAGAGCCGGCAGGGCGTCACGTTCCCGCTGGCCGATGCGTTGTGCTGGCTGCTGGCCGCGCGCCAGTTCATTCTCGACGTGCTCGAGCTCGAACAGAAGGGCCCCGCCAACCCCGCCCTGGCCGAAGGGCTGGCCGGTTTCGTGAGTTTCTTCAGCGACCTTTGCCATGTTCAGAGCGCTCGAGCGGCGGGAGAAGTCGGCCGCATCTGCGCCGAGCTGGTCCACGGCTACAACCGGCATCCGGCCTGGGACGCCGCCAGTTGCGAGGGGTGCTACGGCGCGGAGGAGCTGCAGTCGCTGGAGGGCATCATTCCCGGGATTGACGGCTCGGCGCGGGCTTACGCGGATGTGGTCGAGCCGAATGCCTCGCATCCGGCCAAAGCCGGCCCCTGCGTCAGCCTCAGCGGCCTTGAAGCTTTCGTTCGCTTGCGCGCCAAGCTGGACAGTTGCCTGACCGGCTGCCGCCTGGCCAAGGACCGGGCGGCCGAGGCCCTCACGCGCGTCATGACCCGCGAGGCGCTGGATTACCCGGCATGACGGCCGGGACTGGCAGGCGGTAAGCACGCGCGTCATGGATACACTCGAACAAACCTCCAATCCGGCCGGGGTGGACCGCGCCCGCATGGACGTTGACATCGTCTGTGTGGGGTTCGGCCCGGCCACGGCCGGCTTTCTGCACACGCTGGCCGGTCAACTGGTGAATGCAGACGGCACGCCGGCGCTGCCCAGCGCGGTGATGCCCGGCCTGCCGGCGCAGGTGCTTTGCTACGAACGCGCCGATGACATTGGCTTTGGCGTCTCCGGCGTCGTGACCCGCGCCCGCGGGTTGCGGGCCAGTTTCCCGGACCTCGACCCCGCCCAGATTCCCATGGGAACGCGGGTCAGCGAGGAAAAGGTGGTCTATCTCCTGGACCCCGTCGGCGCGAGCCGCCGCCCCGCCCTGCTTCGGGCGGCCGACGCGTTTGTGCGGGCCTTCAGCGGGCTGGTGGGTTGCAAGCACGACGCGGTGGAACTGCCGTGGATTCCGGAGTTCCTCCGCAAAGACGACGGCTGGCTGTTGTCCATGGGCCAGTTCATGCAGTGGGTTGGCGCACGCATCCAGGAGCGGGGCACCGTTCAAATCTGGCCGGGCACGCCCGTGGCCCAGGCGCTGGTCGAGGGCGACCGCGTCACCGGTGTCCGCCTGCTCGACCAGGGAGTGGACAAGCACGGGCGCCCGGGGGAGGGATTCATGCCGGGGATGGACATCCATGCGGCGCTGACGGTGGTGGGCGACGGCCCGGTCGGAGCCATCGGCCGGCAGCTCGACGACCTCTTCGGGATGCCGCCCGAGCATCATGCGCGGGATTGGGCGGTGGGCATGAAATTCGTGGTGGATTTGCCCGGGCACTCGACCTTGAAACCCGGAACGGTCCTGCACACCTTCGGGTTTCCCGAACCGGAGATTTTCGGGTTCCTCTACGTCCACCCCGACCGGGTGGCGTCGCTGGGGATTTTTGTCCCCTCGTGGTTCGACAGCCCGATGCGGACCACCTACCGGTATCTGCAGCACTGGATGCTGCATCCTTACCTCTGGCGGCACCTGAAAGGCGGCAAACTGCGCTCCTGGGGCGCAAAGACGCTGGGCGAATCCGGCCGGCGCGGCGAACCGCACCTGGCCGGCCATGGCTTCGCGCGCATCGGCGAAGGCAGCGGCACGACCAACGTGCTGACCGGCTCGGGCGTGGACGAAGCCTGGACCAGCGGGGTGCAGTTGGCCCACAGCGTGGTCGAACTGCTCAAAGCCGGCAAGCCGTTCACCCGCGAGAACCTCGAGGCGACCTACCTCAAGCGGCGGCGGGAAAGCTGGCTCGAAGCCGAAGCCCGGATTGCGGAAAAATCGCGGGACGGTTTTCAAAAGGGGTTCATCCGCGGCATGATTGGCATGGCATTGACCGGCCTGACCAAAGGGCGCCTGGCGCTGGCGGGCGAACCCAAGGCGCCCTGGCAACGGATTCCAACCCTCGAAGAGTATTACCGGGGCCGGGTCGCCCCCGAAGAGATTCAGCGTTTGCGCAAGGAATCCCGCATCAAGGGGACCTCCCTCCACAACGCCCTCATGCACGCCGTCGGCTGGCCGGCCATTCCTTATGACGGCCAACTGCTGGTTTCCCACCAGGACGCCCTCCTGCTGGGCGGCAAGGTTCAGGCCCCGCCCGGTTACGCCGATCATGTGGTCTTTCTTTATCCCGAGCTGTGCGCCCGCTGCGGCACGAAAATCTGCATCGAGCTCTGCTCCGGCCAGGCCATCGCCCCCGGCCCCGGCGACGTGCCCAGTTTCGACCGCGAAAAATGCGTGCACTGCGGCGCCTGCCTCTGGAATTGCGAACAGCCCATTCCCGGCAAACCCGACCGCACCAACATCGCGTTCCGCGCCGGCACCGGCGGCCTCCACTCGGCCGAGAATTAGCCGGCGGAAAACACCCCGGGCTGGCGCCCTGTGCCTCGCACGTGGACAGGGCGCGAAGGGACGGCTGGAAGGGGGGCGTGGGGACGGACTTGGACCAAGGTGGAATGCCGGAGCTCTGCGTCCCTTTGCATCTCGGCGGTTCGACCGAGGGGGCCCGCAGACTACGCAGACGGACGCAGAACCGGCCGGGCCCGGGCTGCGCCTCAACGCGCAGCCCTTTCCGTGCAGTGGATATGACCGCGGATGACGCGGATGTCGCGGATAAGAAAGAGCGGGAAAAGATTGGCACCGAGGACGGCGCTGTCCCGGACGAACGACTTTGCGCCGCCACCGGGAACCCTGTGCGACGTCTCCCTCATCCGTGAAATCCGCGAAATCCGCGGTCCCCTCTTTGCTCGGTCACGCGGAGAGGGGGCAGGGGGAGAGGAGGCCGTATCCCAACCCACCCGAATCGCGCCGCCGTCCCCGCTCACCAGCCGGTCCAGGCGGTCATTTGGGAAGGGCTCTCCGCCGGAACCGATCGGGGTCTCGTTGGCGAGATGATCGGTCCCGAAGAAAGCGGAACTCGGGGCGGCCGGATCGCTGGGCTGAAGTTGCCATTTCCCAGAAAAAAAAGACCGGGCCCGAAGACCCGGTCGTGCAGTGTTAAGAATGAGCTAAGGACTAATCGCGGAGCCGGAAGAATTTCGCCGGCTCGGTGAAGGTATTGGTCCACGGACCGTTGATGACCCCGGTGTTGGTGTAAGTGCCGGTGACATCGGAGGCGGCTTGCAGCCGATGCGTGCCCTCCCAATCCAGGACGACGGCAGAACCGACCTTCGCCGCCGACAAAGTCGGCGGTGGCGGCGGGACGGGAGTCGCGCCCACCGGCTGGATGAGCAGGCGGAAAGAAAGCGGTTCGTTCAGATTGATTAACGGATTGGGCATCACCGAGGTGTTGAAGGTATTGAACCGCATCCAGAGGTTGGTGGCGCCGCTGGTGAACTGCCACCTCACGCGAATGGACTTCGTGCCCGTGTCCGCAGCCAGGTTGCTGATCTCGGCCACGTTTGGAGCCGTCAGGATATTGCCGCTGGTCGTTCCCGAGTAGCTGGGCTGATTGAAGACTACGCCTGCCCCCGTCCCGGCGACAAACCCTTCGAAATCCTGGAAGACCCCGTTGGTGCCGTTGGCCAGGTTGTCAATATAAATGTCGAAGGGACCATTGTCGGTTTCGTCATCGCTCACCAAGGCAATGGACTCGAGAATGCCCCATTCGCCCGCGATGTTATTGGGGTTCCCGACCGTGGGATTCCACTGGATGGAAGGCATTTTCTGGACGGCGGTGGGCATAGGGTCGCCTACCCAGAAAAGCCACCCGCTGTTCGAGTCGGCATAGCTTGTCCCCACCACGTCCACATACTCGTAGAATCCGCCGGAGTAGTTGACTTGGCGGAAAACCCGGTAACCGTCCGCGCCGGCCACCGCGGCCCACGTCCAATTCACCACAAATGCGTCGGTGCTGGTTACTTGGGCGGATTCTGCCGGCGTGGCGGAGTAAACAGTTGCCCCGCTTCCCGGCACGATCCGATAAGCATACACCCGGATGTTTACACTATCGTTGGCGTAATAGCCGCTCCCTGCCGTCGCCACACCGGACGCGCTGGCCGGATCGCCAATGGTATCCTTGCCCAGCAGCACCGTCACCGTCTGCCAATCATTGCTCGGATAAATGGTCAGGAGCCCGTCCGCAGGGCACGAACCAGCCAGCACGTTGGTCGCCGGAATGAAATGGATGGTTGAAGTTGCCCCGGAAGCTCCGTTGGCACCGACCGGGCCGGTGGCCGTCGGATTTTCCTTAATGCTCAACGCCAGCCGCAGCCGCGGGTTGGCGCCGCCTCCCACCCGGACTCCCATGGTCGGCTTGCAGCCTTCGGTCCCCAGCAGAGTCTGCGTCGCGGCCACCTGCGCCCCCTTGACCAACCCGGTAACGGGCACCGTGTTGTTGCCCGCCACAATGCCGCTGGTCAGCTCACCAATCTTGACCATGCCCGCGCCGCTGTCCTGATAAACCGTCACGGCCGTGGCCGCATTGCTCACACCCGTCACCACTACGGCAGGGATGTTCGTGGCCAAGGGACCCGTCACTCCCACCCCCGGCACGTCGGTACAAGGCTCGTAATACTCGAACTTGAACTGTTCGATCATGAACCGCTGCAGCGCTCCCGCGTTGACCACGCCGTCAACAAAGTAAAGCCGGATTCGAGGGAAGGACGTATCGGCGTTGTTGGTCAGGAAGCCCAGGAGCTGCCATTGTTGGGGCGACGGCTGCCCGTACTTGCGCTGGAACTTGTCCGTTGTCGTCCAGGAAATGGTGCAGCCCTCCACGTTGGTGAAACCGATGATAACGTTGGTGCTGACGTTACCGGCCGTCGAACTGTAAACGTGGTAAACCTTGTACACCCCGCCCGTTACGGCCAAACTCGGAGAAAGGACAATGCCCAGATCGGGTGTCGAATTCGAGAAGGAGTTGCCATGATACCTTGAGCCGGGAACCACCGCCTTATCGGGCGTGCCGGCTTTCGCTGAGGTATAGGCGCCGAAGCTACCCTCATCCTGATAAACAAGGTTCCCCACGAGGTTGACATCCTGGTTCACCCCGTTACCGCAAGCGGTCGTTGATACACAGTTGGATACGCACGCGGTGACATAAACAATTTCACCGAGCGTGGGAAAAGTGCTGCCGGCCGCAATCACAAGGCCCAAGGACAGCGCTATTAAGCTCTTTCGCTTCTTCATAGTTTTGAGATATCGCAAGGTTTTTGGCTGTGAGTCGTACTAATTTGCCATGAAGTATGCCTCAAAAACGCTTTACGGGTCAAGTCATTTCCCTAGGTCCAACTGGTGACAAACTGGTGACAAACCTCACGGGTCCCGGACTGGAAGTTGCGCCCGGTAAAGCTCCAACCGCCGGCGCGTTCTTTCCAAGAGCTCCTGCTGGCCGGCGGCTTCTGCCTTCCGGACCACCTCCTCCGCCGTGGCGACGGCCCGAACGAAATCCCCCACTTCGGCGCAGGCTGCAGCCAGCGTGCTCAACAACCAGAGGTTCGTCCGCTGCGTCAAAGCGCAGGCTTCTTCAGCCAGGCGCAGGGCTTCCGCGCCGTTGCGGACGGAGGAATCGGGATGGGTGGCCAGTATCCACGCCAGGTTGTTCATCACCTCGGGCCAGGGATTCTTGAGTTCCAGCGACCGCCGGTATTCCGCCACCGCCTCCTTGGTGCGCCCCTGGCGATGGTGAATCTCCCCCAGGTTCTGCCGGGCCTCGGCATTCTTGGGATCGGCGGCCAGAGCCGCTTCAAGCCAGGTCCGCGCCTCATCCAGTTGGTTGCTTTCGGTCAGCGCCTTGGCGAGAGTTACCTGCGCATCCACATACCCCGGACGCCCGCGCAGGGCCGCCCGACAATGGACAATGGTTTCGGCGAGATAATCCCGGTTTGAACCTCCAAGGCCGGGCGGCCTTCCCCCAAGGCTGGGCCCGGCGTCCGTGGTGGTTTCTTGGGGACGGCTCAGGCCGGTTTGAGTCGCACCCGGCCCGCGTTGGAAGGTTTGGTATCGGTGCAGGGCCAGCAAGGCCAGGTTATAGTGAGCCACCCAATTGCCCCGAGTGACCGAC
>Ga0116146_1004695_pt1 | contig 10395 bp, 4 predicted proteins | sample AD_JPNHG2_MetaG_FD_89748 | JGI IMG/M metagenome (GOLD analysis project Ga0116146, IMG submission 89748) | Active sludge microbial communities of municipal wastewater-treating anaerobic digesters from Japan - AD_JPNHG2_MetaG | ecosystem: Engineered > Bioreactor > Anaerobic > Digestate | place...
GGGGTGGCTCTGCCGTACCATTTCGACGCTCCCATCGCGTGAAGCATTGTCCACCACGATGATCTCGTACGTAAGGCCCCGGACATTCTGCTGAATGCTGCGCAGGCACGCATCAAGATACTCGCGGACGTTCCAGCTGACGATGACGATGGACAGGTCCATCCCTCACCGCTCAGTCCGGTTGCAGAAACGCCATGCGGGCGGCCGCCCGTGCTCGACCGTTTTCTGAAACTTCCTCATGCCGTTCTTGACAACGAGAGGGAGCCATCGTACGGCAGCGCACCCCAGAACGCGGCGATCCGTTTCGTACCCTCTACCTTCCAGCCCAATACTATGCCAGCGGTTCGATTCGCCAGACCTGTTTCAGCGTAATGCTCTGGCCGGGCGCAAGCTCCTTTTCGGCGGCGAAAAGCTCTAGGTTGACGCGTTTCTGGGGACCGGACCAGTTGAGGAGGCACTTGGCGATGGGCGTCCGGTCGAAGGTGCAGACCAGCCGCAGTCCCGAGCCGTTATCTTCGATGCTCCATTCACCGGTGGGAACCTCATCGCCTTCCAGCCAAACGCTTTGCTCCTCATCGGGCTTGGTGGCGAACTCAATGGCACGCCACGTGCCGTCGGGCCGGCGGATCTGCACTCGCGAACCCGGGGCGAAAGTGACCGCGAACGCCGGGTGAGAGCGGGGCGCGGCAGTACGGACCTGACCGGAGACGTTGGTGACGGTCGTAGAGACTGTAACCTCCTCGCCATCGAAGCCGAGCTCAATCCGCCGCGTGAGGCGCAGACCATTGGACAGGTCCGCTTCTAGCACGGCGTGGCGCAGGCCTGCCAGTTCCTGTTCCCGGGTCTGATGAAGGCGCGCCGCCTCTCGCGCATCATCGGTCAATTGCCGGATGCGGTCGGCGGCGCGCTCCTGTTCGGCGGTCAAATCCCGCACCCGCGAGCAGAGGGCGGACTGAATGATGCGCAATTCGTCAAGGGTGGCATGAAGCCGTTTGAGGTCCGCTTTCTGCGCGGCGTCGGCCGCCGTCCAGGCGGCCAGTTCATCCGTTTGCCGGCGGATACACTGTTCCAGTTCAGTGGTGCGCTGGCGCAGCCTCTGCTCTTCGGCCCGTCGGTCTGCAAGCTGAGCGTTTAATTCCTCCGTGCGCTGCTCCAGCGCCCGGGCTTCCGACTGCAGGGCTGTGAATTGCGTCCCCTGCAGTTCGAGTTGCCTTTGGGCGTCAAGCAGGCGGTGCTGCGCGGTGGCGAGGGACTGCTGGTTGTTCGCCAGCTCGGCTTCCAACTCGCTTCGACGGCCGTCAAGTTCGCCGATCCGCCCCTCGGCGGTTTCGCGGCGTTGCGTTTCACCGGCCAGCGTTTCGGCCAGTTGCTTCAGCCGCTCCTGAAGCTGCATTTTCGCCGATTCCAGCCGCCCGACGCTGTCCTCGAGCCTGGCTTGATCGGCCCGGGACTTCTCCTGCAGGGCCCGCAACCGATCCTCGGTGGCTTGCGCCTGCTCGCGCAAGTGCGTTTGCGCCTCCCGGTTCTCCGCCAGCGCGGCCTCCAGTTGCTGTCTCTCTTGGGTCAGTTGGCCGGCCCGGTGCTCGACGTCCTGCCGGCTCTCCGTTTCTTTCGTCAGCGTCTCGGTCAGTTGCTGCAATCGCTTCTCGACCTCGGCGCGGGCCGACTGCAACTCCGCAACGCGAGCCTCCAACCGCGTTTGTTCCGTGGCGGAGCGCTCCGCCCGAGCCTGCAGTTCCTGCCGGCTCTGCTCCCGCCGCAGCCGCGCCTGCGCCAATTGCCCCTCCAACTGGCTCCGTTGCTCCCCCAGCTCGGTCGCCTGCCGCTCCGGCCCCTCCCGCCGCTTGATCTCCGCCGCCAGGGCCTCGGTCAACCGCTTGACCCCCTGCGCCACCATCATCGGCGGTTCCCCGGACGCCGGCGCCGCTGGCTGCCGGACCTGCCCCAGCTCCCGCCGCAGCCGCGCCTGCTCTTCTTGACTCTCCGCCAATTGGGCTTCGAACTCGCTCGGCCGCTTGCTCCCTTCCGCCCCCGCCAGCTCCTGCCGCAATGCCCGCTCCCCGCCCGCGCGCAGGCGTGAAAATCACTCCTTCGGCGCGAAGTTCACGCGGACGAGCGCGGCCCGGTCTTACAAATTCTTTACAAAACCCTTGCTTGCCGCGAACACCCGCCGGGCCCGGGGTATGCTAAGGGTTTTATTGGATGAACGTTGTATGACATTGAGACTGGTTTAACCCTTCGCCTCAGGCTGATCATGAAAACATCACGAAATCTCCTCCTTGCGCTGTCTCTCCTCTCAACCCTCGCCGCGGCCGACCCCGGGCCCCTGCCGGATGCCAAACCCGCGCCGGCCGGTCCGCCCCCCCTCCTGATCCATGAGCTGCACTACCTGGGCACACTGACCGACGACGAAGCCCGCTTCACCCTGGACCTTGACTTGGAGGTCCTCGCCCCCACCGGCGCATCCCAACCGGTGCTCGAAGGGGAAGTGGCGTTGCTCCCCTCCAGCCTCCCCGCCGGCCTGCGCGTCGAACGCCGCGGGAACGAGTATTGGCTCGCAGTGAGCAAACGCGGCCGGCACCGCGTGAAACTGGAATTTGTGGTTCTCATCACCCGGGCCGAGCCTTGGAACCAGGTCTCTTTTCTGGGGCCCTCGGCGGCAATTGCCGGAATCGAAGCCCGCGCCCCCGGCACGAACGTCGAACTGCAACTGCTCACCGGCACGACGCTGGAAACGTCCCAGACCAACAACCTGGCCCGGCTTCGCGGCTTCCTGGGGGCCGCGCCAACCGTCGCGCTGCGCTGGTCGCAGGCCGGCGGCCCGGCCATGGTCGCCCGCCGGGCCGTCGTCACGGTGGACACCTCCGTTGCCGCCCAGCTCACGCCGACCGTGGTCAAACAGGTCCTCGAACTGCGCTACGAGGTGCTCCAGGGGAAACTGCCAGGCCTCCGGTTCCGGCTTCCCCGCGCCGTGGCGCTCACCCGGCTGGTGGGAGATCAAATCCGGGATTGGGAAGTCAAGTCCAGTGATGACGCCGGCAACCCCCGCGAGGCCGGCTCGCAGGAACTCACAGTCGAGTTTATCAAGCCTGCGGACAAACAATGCCAGGTGACCCTTTATTGCGAGCAGCCGCTCGAGGGCATCCCTTCCGTCCTGAACCTCGCCTTCCCGGAACCGCTGGACGTCGAACGCGAATCCGGCTCCCTGGCCATTTCCGCCGAGGACATCCACGCCGAGGTGGTCTCGGCCGCCGGTTTGCGCCAGGTCAACGCTCCCGCGGGCGCTTTTGCCGCCTACCGGTTTGCCGGCCGTCTCCTCAAACTCGAGCTTAACCTGCGGCGGATTGAACCGGTCATCCACGTGGCCGACCGGCTCACGGCCAGGCTCGAGGAGGCCCGCTGCGTCGTCAAACACGCCCTCAGCCTCGAGATCGAAAAGGCCGGTGTCTATGCGCTGGACCTGGCCTGCCCCGCCGGCTGGACGCCCGCCGACGTCCGCGGCGAGGGCGTCGAGGACTGGAACTCCACCGAGGGTCCCGCCGGCGCGCGCCGTTTGCGCGTCAACATCGCCACCCGCGTCCTGGGCGCGCGAAATCTCGACGTGCAGCTCGAACAAGCCTTCAAGACTTTTCCCGAACAGCTCACCCTGGAACCTCTTCGCGTCGCCGCAGCCGCGCGCGAACGCGCCTGGATTGGCGCCGGCTCCACGGCCGGCATCCGGCTCAAAACGGCCGAGGTCTCCGGCTTGCGCGAGATTCCTGTGGGGCAACTGCCGGACCGCGCGGACGAGTTGCTCGCCTACCAGGCCGAGCAGCCGGATTGGAAGCTGATGCTCGCGGCCGAACGGCTGGCCCCGCGCATTCTCGCCGAAGTGTTCCACCTGGTCACCATTGGCGATGGGATTGTCGGTGGCAGCGCCACCATCCGTTACGGCCTGATCAACCAGGGCGTCCAGGAATTCCAGCTCCGCCTCCCCCCGGCGTGGAAGAATGTGGAATTCACCGGGCCCGGCATTCGCCGGAAGGAACCCGGCGCCGACGGCCTCTGGACCATTGGCCTTCAGGACAAGGCTTGGGGCGGCTACACGCTGGTCGTCACTTACGATTTCCAGTTTGATCCCCAAGGCGCCACCCTGCCGGTGGGCGGCCTCCGCACCCTCGGCGTCGAGCGCGAAACCGGTTCCATTGCCCTCACCACCGCCGCCGGCCTGAAAGTGCACGCGCCTCCGCTGGCCGGTCCGCTGCGGCGCGTGGACGAAACCGAGCTGGCCCCCGCCGACCGCGCCTTGGTCACGCGCGCCATCCTGCTCGCTTACCAATACAGCGATGCCGCTTACAACCTGGCGGTCGAGGTCCAGCGCTTCGACCCCTTGCCCGTCCTCTCCGCCGTTGCGGACCGCACGCAACTGACCACCGTCTTCACCGAATCGGGCGAAATGCTCACCCAGGGGACGTTCATGGTGAAAAACAACGACAAACAATTCCAAAGATTCCAACTCCCACCGGGCGCCGCGCTCTGGAGTTGCCATGTCAACGGCCAGGCGGTAAAGGCTGAGCGCGATGGCGACTGGCTGCTGGTGCCGCTCCCCCGCGGCACCGACCGCGACCAAGCCCTGGCCGTGGACATCGTTTACGCCGAAAAAAAGGCGGTGGTGGCCTCGCTCTTCTCCCCACCGCTGTCCCTGGCCGCCCCGCGCACCGATGTGCCCAACACCTATGCCGAATGGCACCTTTACTGTCCCCCCTCGCTCCGGCTCTCCGGGTTCCGCGGCAACATGGCCGTCGCACCCGGCACCACCTACGACCTGGGCGATGCCTGGAACCGCTGCGTGACCTTCTACCGCGACGTCCTGCGCCATGCCGGCAACGGGCTTTTCCTGATGGCGGCCCTGGTGGTCCTGCTGGTGGCCCTCATCGCCTCAGCCGCGCGCCGCGGCTGGAACGGCGTCTTCGCGGTGCTGGGGGTGGCCGGCATCCTGGCGCTGCTGGGCGCCATGACCCTGCCCGCCCTCTCGCGCGCCAAAGCCCGCGCCCAGCGCATTTCCGCTGTCAACAACCTGAAGCAGATCGGCCTGGCCCTCCGCACCTTCGCCCTCGATAACAACGACCGCCTGCCGGCTTCCTACGAGGAGATGGCCAACGAGCTCGGCGCCGACCAGGTCACCCTTGACCCCGAAACCGGCGAACGCTTCGTCTATCTGGGCGCCGGCTTGAATCTCAATCAAATCAAGTCCAACTCCATCCTCGCCCATTCTCCGCGGGACGTCGGCGGTCACCGCGCCGTCTTGCTCGCGGATGGCAGCGTACAGCAAATCCGCAGCGAGGTCTTCGCCCAACTCGCCCGGCAGGGGCTGATCCAGCCCGCTTCCCCAGACGAAACCGCCAGCAACCAGCAGGTGGCCGCCGTCCAGCGCAGTCAGTTGCCCCAGGCCGGTCCCCTCTCTCCGGCCGTGGACGCCCAACCTGCCCCCGGCGTCTCGGCGCAGGCCCCCGTCGGCGCCGCGCCGGGTCGGGCTGCCCGCGCCATCCGCATCGAGCTTCCGCGCTCGGGACAGGCCGTGACCTTCACCAAGGTGCTCAACCTTCACGAAGAGCCGCTGGCCTTGAGTGTCCGTGTGATGCGCCTGCACACCTTCCAAATGACCCAGATGGGCCTCCAGCTCTCCACGTTTATCGCCGGCCTCTTGCTGGCTTTGTGGCAGTGGCGCCGCCCCCGGCGCAACAGTTTCATCCTCACCCTCGCTCTTGCCCTGGTCCTGGGTTCGGTTGGCCACCTCCTCCTGGACTGGCGTCTCTTGCATGCCGCCTGGATCGTGCTGGCGCCGGCCCTGGCGCTCTCCTTCATCGCCTGGCTGACCTGGAGGTTCTGGCCCCGCAAGACCCCTGAAACGGGGCCGGCTCCCGCCTTCGAGCCCGGCCTGCCTCCGGCGGTCGCGGCCCTGGCCCTCCTGCTGGGCGCCCCGGCGGCAACCGCGGCGGACTCACCCGCGCCCCCCACGGTTGTCATCCAAAGCGCAACTTACTCCGGCACGGTCAACGATTGCGTCGCCCGCCTGGATGTCACCTTCCACCTCACCGCCAGCCGCGACGATCAGAAACTGGCACTCTTTGGCGACGAGGTCGTCGTGCAGGACTTCACCGCCAGGCCGGCCTCGGTGCGCTTATTGCGCGAGGGAAACCGGGTCGCGGCGCTGCTGTCCCGGAAAGGCCAGGCTATGCTGCAACTCAAGCTGCTCGTGCCGCTCCAGGGGGATGTTACCCGCCGCCAACTGGCTTTTGCCGTCCCTCCCGCCCTCACCAGCCAGCTCGAATTGTCCCTGGACCAACCCGATGCCGACATCGAATTTCCCACCGCCATTTCCTTCAAACGCGCCCCAGCCGGCCCCCAAACCACAGTGCGGGCCGTGCTCGGAGCCGCCGAGCGGGTCGAGTTGCACTGGACACCCCGCGTAAAACGGGCGGCGGAAATCGCCGCCAACGTCGTCTGTCACCATGTTGCCCTCGCCCGGGTCGGGGCCGGGGCATTGAACGTTCGCTCGGTCCTCGACTATCAGGTGACCCAGGGCGAATTGCGCCAGACCCGGATCGTGCTGCCTCCCGGCCACCGGCTCCTTCGCCTGACCGGCGATGCCATCCGCACTTGGGAGGTTCGCGCCGAAGACCCCGGCCAGGTCCTGACCATTGAGCTGCTCAAAGGGATTCCCTCCGCCTGCCGCTTCACCCTCGAGACCGAAGCCCCCTTCCAGCCACCCCCCGCCTCCGTCAGCATCGAACTGCCCCGCGCCCTCGATGTCAAACGCCAAACCGGCCTGCTGGGGCTGCAGGCGGAGGAAGACCTCGAGCTGATTGTCGAACGCGCCGAACCGCTGGCCCGCGTGGATGCCGAGGAATTCGCCCGCGCGGCCGGCGCCCCCGTCGAGGGCCGGCTCAACGCCTTTCGCTTCCTCAACCCCGCGTTCGGGTTGCAGACCCGCGTCAGCCCCATCCAACCGCAACTCGAAGCCGTGGTGCGGCACCAGGTCCGCGTCGGCCCGGACCAGCTCCTGCTCTCGGCCCTGCTCGATTACAAGATCAAGCGAACCGGCGTCTTCACCCTCAAGATCGGGCTGCCCCCGCACTATCGCCTCGAAAGCGTTGCCGGCGACAAAATCCTCCAATGGGTCGAACGCGAACAAGCCGGCGCCCGCCTCCTGGAGATCACCTTCACCGAGCGGGTTGCCAATGCCTGCAGCCTGCGCTTGGAGCTTTCCCGTCACCTCACGCAACTGCCCCGCTCGCTCCCCATTGAAGGGGTTTACCCCCTCGCTACGGCCAAACTCACCGGCTTTATCGCCGTCGCGGCCGAACCGGGCGTTGCCCTGCAAACCGAAGCGCTTGACAAGCTCACCGAAATCCCCGCCACGGCCATTCCCGGCAGCGCCGCTCCCGCCAGTGGCCTTCTCGCCTATAAATTCCTGTCCGAGGATGCCTCCCACGCGCCGGAGTGGAACCTCACGGTTGCCACCGAAACCGTCGAATCCTGGGTCCGCGCCGAAATTGTCAACCTGCTCCACGTGTCCGAAACCCTCGTTTCCGGGCGCGCCCTGGCGCGGTTCGAAATTCAAAATGCCCCCGTCAAGGAATTGCGCCTCCGCATTCCAGCGGCCTTCCGCAATGTCGAAATCTCCCATCCCAACCTCCGCCGCCGCGACCGGGACGGCGAAGTCTGGAAAGTCGAGTTTCAAAACAAACTGGGCGGCGTCCAGATTCTGACGGTCACCTGGGATGCGCCGCCCGAGCTGTCCGCCCAATCGCCGGACGCCGGTTCAACTTCAACCCCCGCGCCCCCGCAGGCCCAGCGGCTCAAACTGCGCGGCATCGCCGCCGAGGGCGTCGAGCGGGAAACGGGCTTTCTGGCCATCCTCGCCCGGCCTCCCCTGCAAATCGCGGAATCGGAGACCAGCGGCCTGCAGGCGGTGGATGTCGCCGATCTGCCCGCCTGGGCCGGCCAGCCCGATCCCGCCCTCGTTTCCGCCTACCGCTACCTTCGCCCGGCCTGGTCCCTGGCGATTTTGGCCACGCGCTTCGACGAGGCGGAAGTCCTCCAGACCCTGGTCGAGCAGGCCACGCTCACCACGGTCGTTGCTGATGACGGCCAGATGATGACCGAGCTGTCCCTCTCGGTGCGAAACCATGGGCGCCAGCATCTCGAGGTCGCCCTCCCCGCCGGCGCAACCGTCTGGTCGGCCTTTGTCGCCGGCCAGGCCGTCAAACCCTGCCCCCGCGAAGGCAGGGTGTTGCTGCCGCTCGAACAGTCGCCCGGCGCGGACGCCCCGTTGGCGCTTCAGCTCGTCTATGTCGCCACCAATCGCTTCCCTCGAACCCGCGGCTCGCTCGAACTTGCCTCTCCCGCCCTCGATGTCCCCCTCAGGAGCGCCCGCTGGGAGGTCTTTCTTCCCGCCGATTACCGCTACGCCAACTTTGGCGGAACGATGTCCCGCGAAACCGCCGCCCCCGAGTCCGCCAATTTCTCCCTCCTCGACTATTCCTACAAGGAGGTCGAGGGCAAAGCCGGGCGGGTCAAGGAACTCAAATCCGACCTCTCGAGCGCCAGACGCCAGCTCGCTTATGGCAATGTCAAGGAGGCCTACCTCGAATACAACCGCGCCCGCGCCAAGGGCGGTTTCGCCAACGGCCTGGATGCGGATGCCCGGCAGTTGGAGGAACAATTGCGGCGCGCCCAGGGCAGCAACCTGATCAACGCCCAAAATGCCTTCACCCTCAACAATACCGGCCCTCTCCCCGGCCAGCAGCAATTCCTCGCCGCGCAGCCCCCGGCCCAGGTGCGCTACGACGCCGCGGCCGCCGAAGCTCAATGGACCCGCCTGCAGCAGGCCCAGGAGGTGGTTGTCGCCCGGGTCCAACCCATCCGAATCAACCTCCCCACCCGCGGCCTCCGCCACGCCTTCACGCAAATGCTGCAAACTCAGCCGGGCAAATCCATGACCATCACCTCACGGCCGTCAACCAGAGAACCACCAGTTGGCCCACCCGCCTTGCCACGGCGACCGCCGCCTTCGCCGCCCTCTGGATGCTGGTCGCGGCTTTCTGCCGCCGCCGCCCCGGCTCCGCCTCCGCGTTCACGCCCGGCCTTCGGCCACAAGGCTCGATTACGCCCTACTGACCATTGCATAATATAGTGAGTTCAAAAGTGCAATTCGGCCTGTTTCCAGAAGGCGGCTACCAGGGTGGTCTTGCGCCGTTGCGCCTGCCGCAGTCCCTGCCGGGCCAGCCAGTGCAACTCCGCCTCGGTGCGAGGACAACCGTTGGCCACGGTGTTGGGCTTCCACCAGCCCCACAGGTATTCCACCGGATTGAGTTCGGGGGCGTAGGCGGGCAGTTCCTCCACCACAAACCGGTCCCCTTGTCGCTGGAGCCAGTCGCGCACGGCCCGGCTGCGATGCACCCCCAACCGATCCCACACCAGCAGGATTTTGCCGCGCACCTGGCGTTTCAGATGGCCCAGGAAATGAATCAGTTGCGCGGCCTGGATCGCGCCGGGATAAAGCCGGAAATAAAATCCCCGCCGGGTCACCCCCGCGGCCGCCGAGAGCTTCTTCCACCCGCCGACGTGGCGCAGGATCGGCGTTTGACCGCGTGGCGCCCAGGTGCGCGTTACATACGGTCGCTGGCTCAACCCGCTTTCGTCCAGGAAGACGATCGTTCGCCGGTGGCGGCGGGCTTTTTTTTTAGCGCGGGCCAGCGGCGTTGCTTCCAAATGCGGATGGCCTGCTCGTCCCGTTCCACGGCACGCCGGGCGGGCTTCTGGCAGCTCCAGCCCATCTGGCGCAGCAGCCGGCTGGCCTGGGCGGTCGAATACCGGTGGCCGAAGCGGTGGGCGATCAGGGCCACCACCCGCGGCAAGGTCCACAGGGCGGTGGGGTGGCCAAGGGTTTTCTCCGGCCCGCTTTGCAGGTCGGCGGCCAGTTGGAGGCGATCCAGCGGCTGGAGGCGGGGCTTGCGACCGGCCCGGCCAGGATGTTTGAGGGCCTGGGGGCCGCCCCGCGCCCAAGCCGCGTGCCAGCGCCCAGCCGACTGGTTGCTCACCCCGCAACGCCGCGCCACCTCGGCTTTGGAGCACCCCCGCTCGAAGAGTTTGACCGCCCGCAAGCGCCGACGCTCCAGCGCGGCGAAGTCTCGTTTTACACCTTTGGGATTACCCATATCGTTTTGGACAACGACAAGGTAATTGTGTTCACTATATTATGCAAGGATCAATAAGCCAGTTTGTCAGCCACGGCGGCAGCACCGGCACCTTTGCCCAACTGACGGACCGGGAACGGGAGGTGCTGACGCTGATTGCCGAAGGGCAGAGCAACAAGGAGATTGCCAATCATTTGGGAATCGGGGTGCGGAC
>Ga0116146_1004702_pt1 | contig 10389 bp, 16 predicted proteins | sample AD_JPNHG2_MetaG_FD_89748 | JGI IMG/M metagenome (GOLD analysis project Ga0116146, IMG submission 89748) | Active sludge microbial communities of municipal wastewater-treating anaerobic digesters from Japan - AD_JPNHG2_MetaG | ecosystem: Engineered > Bioreactor > Anaerobic > Digestate | place...
AAAAACCAGAATTTTCTGGTCAGACAAAAGATAAGTTGATCAATAGAAAGGAATCATTATCTAAATTATCTTCAAAGTTAAAGGCAGCTATTGATGAATATTTCTCAAAGGATCCAGAAGAACTAGATAGATTAGTCAATCAATTTGCGGAGTATAGAAAAAAATTAGACTCTAAAAAATTGAAGGCAGCCGGCAATGGAAAACGAGCATCAACCAGATTTACAAAACTTAGAGATTGTACATCTACTAATGGAGAACTATTTATTACAGAAGGTGATTCAGCAGGAGGATCTTTATTACAATGTAGAGATCCAAGATTACATGCTGTTCTTCCATTAAAAGGAAAAATTCCATCAATTGTAAATGCAAAAGAAATTTTGAAGAACCAAGAGATTGGGGAATTGATTCAGGCACTGGGAACAGGAGTTGGACCACATTTTGATATATCAAAGTTGAAATATAATAAGATTATATGTTCTGCTGATGCTGATGAAGATGGTGCTCATATCTTTTGTCTATTAACTATAATTCTCGCTAATTTGGTTCCTGATATAATTAAGAATGGTCATTACTATCTTGCCCAAACTCCTCTATATGCAATTAATAAAGGAAAAACATTTATTCCTTTATGGACAAAAGATGAGCTAGAGAAGGCAAGAAAAAAGGGAGAACCAATAACCAGATTTAAAGGTCTTGGTGAATTATCCCCATGGCAATTAAAAATATGTTTATTAGATCATGGGACAAGACATTTTACTAAAGTAACATATAGTAAAGATATAGATAAGATTATGAAGTTGTTTTCTGATGTAACTGAAAAGAGAAAGTTATTGGAGGAATAAATATGCCATACATTGACAAAGTAGAAAGAGATAAAATAACGAAATGGCTAGAGAGAGCACTAGGAGAAATAGACACAAAGGGCCAACTTTGTTTTGCAATTTATTATTTAATGAAAGAGTTTGCTGAAAGGAGAATGAATTTCGACAACGCTTCAAATAGTCTTATTGCAGCAGACTGTGCAAAATTAGAATTTTACAGAAGAATTATGGCACCATATGAAGACAAGAAAATTGAAGAAAATGGAGATATATAATATGGGACATGACTTACATACAAAATATAAAAAGAGATATACTATTTTAGATAGTATGACAGTGTATAATGTTGGTGTAGATGCAGGGTTGATTGTAATCTCCGATTTGGATTGGTTCAAAAAGAAAAAAGGATATAAATTAGATAAAGATGTATCGTCTATTCACAATATTGAACCAGGAAAATATCATATTGATTGGTCTATTGAAGAAACATGGAATGGACCAGTTTCTGGAGATGGTATTCTTGAAGTAACATCGGGAAAGGTTGTTGTTTCAGATCCATGTTATCTTATCAGTAATGATGATCACAAAGATTGGATGAATATTCTTGAAGAAACTGAGTATTTTCAAAAACCTCCAGAAGGAATGATTGTTTTGGATAAAATGGGTGGAGATGGTTGTTATAATGTAGACATCAAATTTAAGAAACTGAGGATTAAACTTCATGTCTAAAATTGATACCGCTCATGAAATTAGGATCCAAAACACTTTTTATTCATTTCATGATACATATTTATTGCGTGTATATACAGAGGGAATGGAGAAGTTTAATTATCCCAATTTAATGATAGTAGTTCCCGATGTATACATTTACTTCACATATAGAATTTTATACCAAGTGTGTGATTGGATCCTAAATTATTATATGAACAGACCGGAGGATATCACGAATTATTATGTTAATCTTGGAAAAGATTCGGATTATCCTCCGGTCATGTTCACTAAAGTAACCAAAGATGGAAAAGAATATTTAATACTTCAGTCCAGACAAGCTCTAAATAAAGAGGAGTTTGAAAAATCCTTTTTTGAGAAAATTAATATAGAAGGACCAAAAGATTTAGTAATAATAAAAGGGGGAAAGAGTGGATAACCTTATTCGATATTTGTATAAAAGCTACGGAGAGTATGTAAATCATTCTAGAGCATTTCCTCTTTTAACGGACGGACTTAAACCTGTCGAGAGAAGAATCCTTCTTTCAACGTATGAAATAGCAAGAGATAAGTTTGTAAAATCAGCTAGAGTTGATGGTCATTGTATTGGTCACTATCATCCACATGGTTCATCTTATTCAACTATCGTTCAGTTAGTTAACCAAGGATTTTTAGATGGTCAGGGAAACTTTGGATCTAGTGTTGGTGTTGATGATAATCCTCCAGCTGCAATGAGATATACTGAATGTAGATTATCTAAAAAGACAATAAATATGGCGTTTAAATTATTAGACTATGTTCCTTGGATAGAATCAGAATTGGATAAAGAACCTGAGTATCTACCAACTATGTTTCCATTTTGTATTATTGGTCATGAGTATACAGTTGGTATTGGATTTGGATATAGAACTTACATTCCTTGCTATACAGTAGAAGATTTATATAAGCGATTATTATATCTTCTTAAAAAAGAGGTAACGGAACCAATAATAAAACCAATTTCTGATTGTGATATTTTAGCGACAAATGAGGAACTAAAAGAACTACTTACAATAGGAAAAGCCTCTATAAGAGTGAGAGGAAAAATAAAAGTAGATAACGCGCATTGTAAAGCTGTAGTCAAATCTTGGCCTCCTGGAAGGAAATTTGAATCATTTCTTTCTAAGTTTACAAAAGAGTTGGAGAATCAGGATATTGGTTTTACAGATTTATCTACATCTGAAACAAATATTGTATTTGAAGTTCTGAAGCAGAGAAATAGAGATGAGATATTTAAGAATTTTGTGGAGAAACTAAAAGATTCTCTTACAGGATCAATTTCTTTTGAAACAATTGTAGTTGATCGAAACAGAAGGGTTAGAAATATTTCCATAGATGAAATGATATTGAATACATATCATATGTTTGAAAAAACAAATGAAGCAATGTTAAAGAGTGAAGTAGAGAGAGTTGATTCTTTAATTAAAGAAAATCTAATTCTTGAAAAAATCAAACCGGTATTGTCCTCTTATATGAAAATTAAAGATTTTAAATTTGATGAAGCAGTAAAAAATATTTCTGATAAATCCAAAATAGACGAAAAAATTGTAAGGGACCTGCTACAGAAATATAGGATTTCAAAACTCCTTACAACGAATACAGATATAAAAGAATTAGAGGGAAAGAAAGGGGCAATTAAGAATAATTTAAATAACTTGTCTAAATACGTACTAAATCAATATAATGAAATTTGTCATACTTAAATAAATTATTTGATTAAATCTGTTAGTGAATTGGAGGTTTTATGTTGCCAGTTAAATTTTGTAGAATATGCGAAGGTACTGGTTTAGAACTTGTTTGTGTATCAATTTCTGGTTCAGCTAGATATAAATTAGTTTCATGTACTGGATGTAAGGGAACTGGATATAGGACATGGATAGATGAAATTGTTAGGCCAGAGGAGGATAGAAAAATAAATGAAGACGACAGAAGCGTGGCCGTGGCAGTGGACTGAATTGAAAGCTGAAATTATTAAGAGTGGTTTTATTCCATGCCCAGTTTGTTATGGGACAAAACAAAATGTAATAACTGGAAGAAAGGTTTGTGAAGACTGTGGTGGGAGAAAGAAAAAAGAGAAATTTATTAGAGGTGTGAGGAGTGGAGTGTTCATTCCCTGTAATAGGTGTGATGAAGATGGAACACACTATTATGCAAAGTGGATAAATTGTGAATATTGTAAAGGTACTGGATATAGAACATGGGTAGACAAGATACTTCGTCCCGTAAGTGCTCAGTATGTGGAGGAAAAGGAGTATTAAATATTTTACACACAAAAAGAAGATGTCTAAATTGTTACAATGAATATGATGGAATTAGAATAGATAAAGATCGGGTTATCTATTCATTATCGGTTACTAGATCAAAATGCCATTTTTGTATGGCTGTTTCTGTTATTGAAGAAATGGAATCAGTTCTTGTTTATTGTTCAAATTGTTCTGGAACAGGAGTCAGAACATGGGTTGATAAAATTATTAGACCATATAAAAGATCTAGATTTGAAAATGAACTATTAAGAACTGTATTACAAAAAGGATAAGAAAGGCATGAAAATAAATGATAAACTTAGATCCAATTACTTGTAAAGTCTGCAAAGGAGAGGGATGGTATATAAGAGAACATGATATTGAATGTGTATATTGTGGAGGAGAGGGTGTAGTTTTTAGTAATAAGTTACAAAGAAATTTAGATTGTCACTATTGCCATGGACGTGGATACGTACATGGTTTTAATCATTATAAATGTATCTTTTGTAAAGGATCAGGTAAAAGATATTGGCTTGATAATATAATTAGACCTATAAGTGAGGAAAGGAATTAATATAATGGTAATTTCTCATGGAGAACCCTTAGTGAATGTAAATGATGAGTATCCTGAACCTTATCTGTGGAAAGAATTTAGAATGGAACCAGCTATTAGACACAGAACATGTCTCAAGTGTAAAAATACTATTATTCCTGGTGAAAAATGTTTAAAATTTCGATATGGTAGTTCGTATTATAAAGTAACAGCAAATCTATGCAGAAATTGTATGTTGAGAATGGTACATGAATAAAATAGACATAAAGATGGATAAAGAATATGTTTGTATTGAATGCTTCGGTGATGGAAAAGAAATTATAAAAACAACATTAAAGTGTAAGTCCTGTAATGGATCAGGGATTTTACTTTATGAGAATAATCTTAGCAACAAATTAGATATAATGTCTTGTTTAGTGTGTAAAGGGACAGGAAAAGTTTACGAATGGATTGTTAAATCATGTTCATATTGTAAAGGTAATGGATATAGAAGTTGGATAGACTACATACTAAGACCAAATCAAAAAGAAAAAGAGGTGTGTAATGTTTAGAATTAGAAAAAGTTTTAAAGTTCCTGTTGGTCATAGATTAATGAAGCATAGTGGGCTTTGCAAAAATATTCATGGGCATAATCTTAAAATTGAAGTTCAATTATCATGTCATGGATTGGATAATAATGATATGGTAATGGATTTTGGAAGGCTATCAGATTATTTTAGTTCATTAATTGTTATTCTGGATCATTCAATTTTGTTGAATTCTGAAGACACAAAAACAATTTCGTTCTCTGAAACTTGCGGTGATCCTGGAAAGAAAGTTATCACATTTGAAAATTCCGACCCAACAGCAGAAGTACTAGCTTGTTATATTTATAACCAACTTATTTCTTGGATAAGAGCAAATGAGAAATATATAAATCTAGATTATGTAGCTGTTTGGGAATCAGATGATGCCGTAGCAATTTTTGACGGTTGTGAGAAGGATGTAAAATGATTCTAAAAAGAACCTCAGGAATTTGTATTCCAAAAGAACTAGAAAACGAAACATTCTACAAACATATAAAAGAAAATTTGACTAGAAGGTTTCGTAACTATGGAGACTCTTCATTTACTTATCATAGTTTCTTTGTTGAAGATGATAAGATTCTTAAAATTCCTAGGTTCTTTCCAATTTGGGATTACATAAATTGTAAACTTGAAAATAGTTTTGGACCTGGAGAAGATATAAAAATAAGTCACCATATTACTTTAAGAGACGAGTTACAAAAAAATATAGTGTCTTATTTAATGGAGAATAATCGAGGGATTATTCAAGCTTCTCCAGGTTCTGGAAAGACAGTAACAGGAGTTTGTTGTGTAGCAGAGAGAAAGAAGAAAACTTTTATATTAGTACATCGAGATAGTTTGGCGGATCAATGGAAAGGACCAGGAACAAAGGAGAAACCACAAGGATTTCTTGCATTTACAGATTTGAAAGATGATGAAGTTGTTAGATTAACATCATCTAATTTTGAAGACGCACTTAAAAAATCAGTAATTATATGTACGGATCAAACATTCATATCTCTTCTAAGAAGAAATCGTGCTAATTTTCTCATTGCTCTCAATAAAGCAAATATAGGAATATTTATTGCAGATGAGGTTCATACAACAGTAGGGGCTCCAACATTTGCCGAATGTTCAATTCATATTCCATCAGCCATTGCATTTGGATTTAGTGCAACACCTTACAGATATGATGGAAATGGTGATATTATTGAGTATCATTTGGGAGAAGTGTTTGAGCCAGAAGGAAAAGCAACTGTAATGGATGCTAGAGTTACAGTGATGCTATTTGATTATGAAATATCAAAAAAGAGTTTCTATTATGTCCATTGGGGTGGTTATTTTCAAAGAGCGAGATACTTGAATTTGTTGAGAAGGTCTGAGATGTTAGAAAAAGTTTCAAAATCCCTTCTTGAAAAATTTATTAAAGATAATAGAGATATTGTATATATAACTGAAAGAATAAATCATATAGATTCTTTATATAAATGGGCACCTACAGGGAGTAAAACAAGATTTATAAGTGGTGATAAAATTGATGTTTTGGATTCTAAGCTAGTTTTCTCTACACCAGGGAAGATGCGAGATGGAGTAGATATTCCTAAAAAGGATTGCCTAATAATGTTAACACCAATAAATAATATTGAACAAATGTGTGGAAGAATAGTTAGAGTATCTAAAAATAAGGAGCAACCAATTATTATTGACTTGGTAGATATAGGAGAAAAAGAAATTTCAAAGCAATTATCAGCAAGAGTATCTTACTATGAAAAGCAAAAATGGAGTATAAAATATATTTTATTAACAAGTGATGGAAATATGAGAGAAATTTCAAAAGACGAAGTTCTAGAAATAGTAAGGAGAACAAATGAGTAAACTAAAATATATAGCGATTATATTATCTATTATAGCTTTGTCTGCAGTTATTGGGGAATGCGTAAAACACACAATGGGGTGGTAAGATGAAATTTGTCTATTCAGCTGACTGGCATCTTTCAGGTTATAGTCAGGATAAAATGATAAATAAACTTCCTGAAAGATTATATGAGAAGAAAATTGTACAAGAAAATATTGGAAAGTATTGTATTACTAATAATATTAAAACTGTAATTGTTGGTGGTGATATATTACACAATAAAAATATTATTCACTCTATTGCCCAATCAGTAATGCTTGACTTTTTCAGATCACATCAAATGCTAGATTTTATTGTTTTAGATGGAAATCATGATTTATCTGGAAAAGGAGAAGATGTAGTATCTGCGTTGAAGTCATTGGATAATGAACCAAATGTTAGAAGAATATACGAACCAACTATGATTGAAAATATGTTTATTGTTCCATATTCTGATAACATGATAGATATAATTAAAAAGAATAGTTCTAAGTATCTTATTTCTCATTTTGGATTAAATGAAGCAACATTTAATTCTGGTGTTAGTATTGTTTCAGATATTAGTATAAAAGATTTAGTTGGAAAATATAGATATGTTCTTCTTGGTCATTACCATAAACCTCAAGAAATTATTAAAGATGATATTGAGATATACTATACAGGATCTATAACTCAAAATGACTGGGGGGAAAAAGGAGAAGAAAAGAGATTTTTGGTTGTTGATACAGAAACTGATTCTATTAAATCTGTTCCAACTATTGGATATAAAAAGTTTTTTGATTTTCAGATAACAAACGAAAATAAGGAAGATATCATAAAGAAAGCAAGACAACTTAAAGAAGAAGGTCATAGCGTTAAAATTACAAAGAAGGAGGAAGTTAATTTAGCAGATATTAGTGAAGAATTTGTAGTTATTGATAAAACTGAAAAAGATATTACAAATAGGGGAGTAAATTCTACTATGTCAATGAGAGATAAACTTTCTAGATATGTAGAAATAAATGGAATTCCCGAGGAAAAAAGAGATATTTACTTACAGGAAGCACTTTCTATAATTAACTCACTATCTGAAAGGAAATAAATATGCCATGGAATAATGGAATTTTCATAAGTTTCTATACTGATAAAGAATATAATAAAATAATATGGCCAAATAGGTATATGATAAAACAAAATAAATGGAAAAGTAAGAGAAGAAGAGTGGAAAACATACAAAAGGTTAGTTCACTAAATGGAGAATATAGTATTTGTTCATCTTGTGATGGGAGTGGTTTCTCATACTATAATTTTTACGCAGGGTGTAATATATGTAAATGCACAGGACTAATTGATTGGATTTCAAGGATACGATAAGGAGAAATAAAGTTGAGATCTGTAGAATTTAAAAAAGTAGGTATGCAGAATTTCTGCTGTTACACGGATCTAATGGAGTTTGAGTTCAAGAATGATAAAATTGTAATGATTACTGGACCAAATGGTTCTGGAAAAACTACAATTTTTGATTCTATTCCATACACATTTTATGGAATAACACCAAAAAATTTAAAGGGGGATGATGTAGTTAATAATGTTGTTGGAAAAGATTGTTATACATATGTTGAATTTTATATTGATGATGATCATTATAAATGTGAAAGGTACTGTAAGTATACAAAAATTGGAAATACAGTTATTTTGTCCCTAAATGGAAAAAAAATAAAAAAAGGTCATAATGAAGTAGTAGCAGAAATTGAACGAATTTTACTCCCACAAAAATTGTTTTCAAATACAATACTGTTCGGTCAGAAGGTAAAAACTTTTTTTACAGACCTTCCAGATTCTGAGCAGAAAGAAATATTTAGAAGAGTATTGCAATTGGATGACTACCAATTGTATTATGAAGAGACAAATAAGAGACTAAAAGGTCTTGAAGAAGATGTAACGAGCTTGACGAACCAAAAAAACATCAATGAAGGTTTACTGGCAGAAATTAAAAAACAGATTGAACATATAAAGATAGATAGAATAAATTTTTATACAAGAAAAAAAGAAGAACTAAATACTTTAAATAAAAATATCTCTGATTTTGAAGATACTCTAAAACAGTATAATGAAAGATATCTTAAATTTGGAAATGAATTAGAAACTGAAAAAGAAAAACTTTTGTCTAAGGAAATGGAATTAAGAAATATCTTTCAAAATGCTCAGAATAAATTGGAAGCTGAGATTCTTTCAATAAGAGATAGGAAAAGGGCTAAGGAAGCAGAATTAATTTCTTCTGCTACAGAAGCTAGGTCAAAAGAAACGCAAGAGGCAAATAAACTGATTGACTCATTAAAAGACAAATTATACGAGAGGACAAACAAACTTGAGGATGAAGTTACGGCAATAAAAATGAGATTAGAAAAACTAGATTTGATGGTAAAAGTAAATACAAAGAGAATATCGAATCTAGAATCTGAAAAAGAACCTCTCGTTAGTGGTGTAACAGATTCTATATGTCCATTATGTAAACAAAGTATTCAAAAACATACAGTTGAAGAGATACAGTTTAAAATTTCCGAAATAGATCGTAATATCGAACTTTTGAAGTCAGAGATTGAAAATGCAAAAGAAGAAATAAGATCCTCTATGACAAAAAAGGAACAGCTTACAGAAAGTATAAACTCAATTAAGAAAGAAATTGTGGATGAAATACGAAAAGTAGAATCTTCTTCAGCGGAAAAGATTTCTTCTATAAACGAAAGATTGAAAGATAAGTTAAAGCAATTATTAGATATAGAATTGAGAATGATTGAAAAAGTAAAAGCCGATTATAACGAGGAATCATCTTCAGTTAAAAAAGATCTAGTTGAGTTACAACCAAAAATAGAGAAGATAAATATTAAGATACTTGAAAAGCAGAAGTACTTAGAGATGATTAATGAAGTTAAAGCTAAAATTAAGGCGACGTTAGAAACTATTGCTAAGAAAGAGGTAGAAGAATATGATGACACATTCTTAAACAGTCAGATTGAGAAAGAGAAAGAAGTAGAGAAAAGTATTGAAAGATGTAGAGTTTCTCTCTCTGAAATTGAAGATAAATATGATGTTTTAAGATTTTGGAAAAGTGGTTTTTCAATGAGTGGAATTCCAAGTATGTTAATTGATGAAACAATTCCATTTATGAATAAGAGAATTATGGAATACTTGGAGGCAATAGGTGGGAGGTATATAGTATCATTCGATACTCTAGGAGAAAATAAATCTGGTGAAATAAGAGATAAAATTACAATTAGGGTTCTGGATACAGTTACAAAAGCAAATATGAGAAAACAGCTATCTGGAGGTCAGACAAGAATAATTGATATAGCTACTATTTTGACATTATCTGACCTGCAGAATATTGTTCAAGATATGAAAATGAATATAATACTCCTAGATGAAATATTTGACTCATTAGATGATAAGAATATCTCATATGTATCAAACCTTTTAAGATCTCTCACAAAGGGAAAATCAACAAATATTATTAGTCATAGGGCAATAGATCTTATTGACTGTGATGAAGTATTACAATTATTCTAAGGAGAATTTATGACACCGCAACTTTTGGTTCTGACAAATG
>Ga0116146_1004706_pt1 | contig 10381 bp, 8 predicted proteins | sample AD_JPNHG2_MetaG_FD_89748 | JGI IMG/M metagenome (GOLD analysis project Ga0116146, IMG submission 89748) | Active sludge microbial communities of municipal wastewater-treating anaerobic digesters from Japan - AD_JPNHG2_MetaG | ecosystem: Engineered > Bioreactor > Anaerobic > Digestate | place...
GCTTTTCGATATCGGCGGCGAAATTTTGCTGGTGTCGCAGTTCACCCTCCTAGGCAAATGCGGCAAAGGCCACGGCAACCGCCCCGACTTCGGCGGCGCCGAGGAGCCCGCCCGCGCCGAGGCAATGTATAATCTTATGGCGGACACGCTCCGAAAGGGCGGCACCGCCGTAAAACTCGGCGTCTTCGGCGCGCATATGGAAATAGAACAGCTGAACGACGGCCCCTTTACGATTATCCTGTAATTTAGAGTAAATCGATATGATTGATACGCATACCCACAGCACATATAGCTTTGACGGAAAGCAGACGCTGAGAAGCCTTGTCGAAACGGCGGCAGCGCTGGGGCTTGACTACGTCGCTTCCACCGAGCATCACGACCTCGATTTGGCGGCCGCGGGATTCACCTACTGCCGCCCGCTCGACCTTGCCGCGTATTTTGCCGAGGCTCAGGCGCTCAAGGAGGAGTTTTTCGGCAAAATTTACTACGCCATAGGCCTCGAGGTCGGCCACTCCGCCCAAGTTGAGCGGGATTATCGGCTGGAGCGCTATAAGACCGACGTCATCATAAACAGCATTCACCTTGTCGAAGGCGAGGACGTTTACAAGCAGGAATACTACCTAAACTCGGGCAACCGAGAAATGGCTTACGGTCGCTACTTCAAAGCGGTGAGAAGGAGCCTTGACGCGCCTTATCACTTTGATATTGTCGGCCACTTCGGCTATATCGGCCGCCGTTCGCCATACGCCGAGCCCGCGCTCAAGCGCACCGACGCCCCCGAGGTTTTGGACGATGTTTTAAAAACGATAATCAAAAAGAACAAGTGCCTCGAGATAAATTCACACATCGGCTTTATGAAATCGGAGGCCTTCGTGCCCTCTTTGGATATTCTCAAACGCTACCGCGAGCTGGGCGGCGAGCTCATCACTTTCGGCTCCGACGGACACACCGGCGAACGGATAGGCGAGCGGTATGCCCAAGCCGCCGCGGCCGCCGCAAGCGCGGGATTCAAGTTCGTTTTCGTCTATAAAAACCACGTTCCCGAGGGCGTTAGAATAAGTTTATAGCACGAGCGGGAAGATAGAACGAAAAACGAGAAACGAAAAACGAAAAACGGCGGATAGCGGCTTACGCCGAACGAAAAACGAAAAACGAAAAACTGTGGATTAGCGCGTTGCGCCGAAATGTAGGCAAAAAACAAGGCCAATAAGGTAAAAGGAATGGAAAAATTTCAAAATGTAACGATTCTCGACCATCCGCTTATCCGCCACAAAGTGGCGATTCTGCGTTCGGAAACTACGAGCACCAAGGAGTTCCGCGAGCTTGTCGAAGAAATTACCATGCTGATGGCGTATGAGAGCTTCAAGGACATCCCGACCAAGGAAATTTTAGTTAAGACGCCGCTCGAAATCTGCACCGAGCGCGCCGTGGTCGAAAACTCGGTGGCGATAATACCCGTTCTTCGCGCCGGACTCGGCATGGTCGGCGGCGTGCACAAGCTCTTCCCGACAGCCAAAGTCGGTCACATCGGGCTTTACCGCGACGAGGAAACGCTGGAACCCAAGGAGTATTACTTAAAGCTTCCCGACGGAATAGACAAGATGACGGCGGTCGTTTTAGACCCCATGCTGGCGACGGGCGGCTCGGCCTCGGCCGCTATCGCGGCGATCAAGGCGCGCGGCGCCAAGTCCATCAAACTGATGTCGATTATCGCCGCGCCGCAGGGCGTGAAAACGGTGGCGGCGGCGCATCCCGACGTTCAAATTTATGTTGCCACACTCGACCGCACACTCAACGACAAGGGCTATATTCTGCCCGGGCTGGGCGACGCGGGCGATAGGATGTTCGGCACAAAATGAACTAAACAAGGTTTATATGTTGTTTTTTGTCATAAACGCCGTATTTTGCAAATAAAGCTTTTTTATTGCGCGCATTCTTATCGCGCCGATAGATATTAAAATTATTGCGAAAACTAAATAAAAATATTTTTGAACAGAAGGGGGTTTAATATGGAAGGACATCAGGAAATGAAAATACCTACTCCGCATATCACCGCCAAAGCGGGCGACTTTGCCGAAACGGTGCTGATGCCGGGCGACCCGCTTCGCTCGCGCTATATCGCCGAGAACTTTTTGGAAGGCGCCGTCCTCGTCAACGATGTTCGGGGCGTGCAGGGCTACACCGGCTATTACAAGGGAAAGCGCGTCTCGGTGATGGCTTCGGGCATGGGCATGCCCTCCATCGGCATTTACAGCTTCGAGCTTTTTAACTTCTACGGCGTTCAAAATATTGTCAGAGTGGGCTCGGCGGGCGCCACCGACCCAAGGCTTAAAGTGCGTGACATCGTGCTTGCCGAAACGGCGCTGACGCGCTCCTCATTCGCCGAAAACTTTGGCCTCCCTAAGGACTTTTTGGCAACCGCCTCGCCCGAACTTTTGGCGGCGGCGCAAGAGATAGCCGAAAAAACGGCGGGCGACCGCGCCGTCACCGGCCGGGTTTTCTCGAGCGACGTCTTCTACGGCGAAGGCGGCATGGCGGACTATTTTAAAGAAAACGGCATTCTCGCTGTCGAGATGGAGGCCGCCGCGCTCTACATGAACGCTTACAAGGCGGGTAAGCGCGCCCTCGCCATCCTCACCATTTCCGACTCCCTCGTCACCCATCAAGCATTGTCCGCAGAAGACCGCCAAAGTTCTTTCAAGGAAATGATGTATATAGCTTTGGAACTAGCTCTTAATATTCGGAATTAATCTAATGGCGCGGGGCGGTGTTTACTGTCTGTGCCGTGAAATAGTCACTTATTACAATAGGCTCCTATTCCCCGGCTTGCCGAGCCTAGCCCCGCATCCATTATCTTAATTCCGGTAATAGAGGGAAATAATTTATGAGAGTATTTTTAATAGTTTTAGATAGCGTGGGTATCGGGGCGATGCCCGACGCCGCCGAATACGGCGATGCGGGAAGCGATACGCTTTCGGCAATCGCCAAATCGCCTAAATTTGACGTCCCCAACTTAAAGAAGCTGGGACTCTTCAACATCGAGGGCGTTAACGCGGGTGAAAAATCCAAGGCGCCTCTGGCGACGGTGGCGCGCCTTAAGGAGAAATCCAAGGGAAAAGACACTACCATCGGGCATTGGGAGCTTGCGGGAGTGGTTTCGGAGCGCCCTTTCCCGACCTATCCCAACGGCTTTCCGCCCGAAATCATAAACGAGTTCGAGCGCCGCGCGGGGCGTAAGACGCTCTGCAACCGCCCGTATTCGGGCACCGAGGTCATAAAGGACTTCGGAAGAGAGCACATGTCCTCGGGCGCCTTAATCGTCTACACCTCGGCCGACAGCGTCTTTCAAATCGCCGCCCACGAGGACATAGTGCCTCCCGAGGAGCTTTACCGCTATTGCGAAACCGCACGGCAGATTTTATCGGGCGAGCACGCGGTGGGAAGAGTTATAGCGCGGCCGTTTAAAGGCGAATATCCCGACTTCAAAAGGACGGAAAACCGCCACGACTTCTCGCTTGCGCCGCCCGCTACGACAATGCTTGACCGCCTCAAGGATAAGGGGCTGGACGTCGTCGGAATCGGCAAAATTTACGACATTTTCGCGGGACGAGGCATTACCGAAAAAATCCATTCCAAGACGAACGCCGAGGGCATGGAGGCGCTGTCCCGCATGGCGGAGCGGCGCTTTAACGGCCTCTGCTTTGCCAATTTAGTGGATTTCGACATGCTCTACGGCCACCGCAACGATATCGACGGCTATGCCGCCGCGCTCTCGGCGTTCGACCTTTGGCTGGACGGGTTTATAAATAATCTCAAAGAGGACGACATGCTGATTATCACCGCCGACCACGGTTGCGACCCGTCTACGCCATCCACCGACCACTCGCGCGAATATGTCCCATATCTCAGGTTTTCAAAAAAACTGCCGCCTCAAAATCTCGGCACAGTCGAAGGCTTTGACTTTGTGGCAAAGACTATAGAGCTATATCTTAACGCCGATTAAGCTCGCGTTAGTTCGATTTAATAAAGGCGCGTTTTCGGCTCGTATTAAGCCATTTAATTGCTTTTTTTCTTAAGAAAACCCCGAAGAAAAAATTTTTTTGATTTCGTAAAAACTTTTTTATAAATTTTTTAATCGGAAATTATTCACGAAACTCAAAAAAACGCGACGTTTTCGGGCCATAAAAAGGGTGCTTTCGCATAAAAATTCGAGTCGCGCGCAGAATATTCAAAAGAGCCGAAAATCCCCTTATTGACTGGAATTGAGACTTTGTGATAACATAAATACAATAATGCGGAAACGCTAAAAATGGAGGAAATTCTATGAAAAAATTATTGAGTATCATTCTCGTGCTGGCGCTCATGGTTACCTCGCTCGTTTTAATCGCGGCGTGTAACAAAGAAACCGCCACCTATGAGATCGCGCTCGTCACCGACGTCGGCAACATCGACGACAAGTCCTTCAACGAGGGCGCGTGGAATGGTGTCAAGCAATTCGCCGAAGCCAACGGCAAGACATACGGCTACTTCAGACCCAGCGAGGACAGCGACGAGTCGCGTATCGAAACCATCAAAACGGCTATCGAGCGCGGCGCCAAAGTCGTTGTTTGCCCGGGTTATCTTTTCGAAGTGGCAATCTATACACTGCAGGGCCAATATCCTAATGTAAACTTCCTGCTTCTTGATGGTGAACCCAATGATGGCGCTGAAGAACGCGTATATGAAACGAAATCCAATGTGCACTGCATTCTTTATAAAGAAGAGCAGGCCGGATATCTTGCCGGTTACGCCGCCGTCATGGATGGCTACAGAAAGCTGGGCTTCTTGGGCGGAATTGATGTGCCCGCGGTCGTCAGATTCGGATTCGGCTTTGTTCAGGGCGCCGAAGCAGCCGGTGAAGAGCTTGAGCTTGCCGCCGATGCCATCGAACTCAAATATTGGTATTGCGGTTCTTTTGCTCCCAGTGACGAAATCAAAACAAAAATGAGCGGATGGTATACCGCCGGCACCGAGGTCGTGTTTGCCTGCGGTGGTGGCATCTACCTGAGCGCGATCGGCGCCGCCAACGAAACCGATAGCGGCAAGGTCATCGGCGTCGACACCGACATGGCGGGCGTATCGGACCGCATCCTTACCACTGCTTTGAAGCAATTGACTCAATCGGTCAAACTGGCTCTCGCCGACTTCTATGAGAACGGCGGCGCTTGGACGGAAGCCCAGGCCGGCCAGACCGCTGTGCTCGGCGCCGCCGAGGACTGCGTCGGCCTCCCCATCGCCGAAACTTCCTGGAGATTCGAGACCTACACCGTTGAGGAATATGAAGCCTTGTTCGAAAAGATAAAGGACGGCGAAATCGTAATCGACGACGGCACCACGACTTTCCCCGCGACCACCGTTGTTAACTTAATCGACGAAAACGAAGCGTAATTAATTAACTTGTTCGGAAAGGCGGCTTTTTGCCGCCTTTCCTCCACCTAGGAAAAGCGCGTTTATAATTGTAGACGCACGCGCGAGAGCGCGCGGCAATATGCCGCCGCGCTTTAGGCGTTCTTGGAGGCACCTTGGAAGATTACGTCATTGAAATGAGGAATATTACAAAAGAATTCCCCGGCGTCATCGCCAACGATAATATCACTTTGAAGCTTAAAAGAGGGGAAATTCACGCGCTGCTCGGCGAAAACGGCGCGGGAAAGAGCACGCTGATGAGCGTGCTTTTCGGGTTATATCAGCCCGACGGCGGCGTCATTTTAAAGGACGGCATTGAGGTTAAAATAAACAATCCCAACGACGCCAACGACCTAAGAATAGGAATGGTTCACCAGCATTTCAAGCTGGTCGAAAACTTTACCGTGCTCGAAAACATCATTCTCGGCGCCGAGGACAGCCGCGTCGGATTTTTGAAAAAGAGCGAATCCAAAAAGAAAATAATGGAGCTTTCCGAAAAATACGGGCTCAAAATCGAGCCCGACGCGCTGATTGAGGATATCACGGTCAGCATGCAGCAGCGCGTCGAAATTTTGAAGATGCTTTACCGCGACAACGACATTCTCATTTTCGACGAGCCGACCGCGATATTGACGCCGCAGGAAATAGAGGAGCTCATCGCCATAATGAAGGGGCTGAAGGCGGAGGGAAAGTCCATTCTCTTCATCACTCACAAACTCAACGAGATAATGGCGTGCGCCGACCGCTGCACAGTTTTAAGAAAGGGCAAGTGCGTAGGCACCGTCGACATAAAGGACGCGACCAAGGAGAGCCTCTCCAAAATGATGGTGGGGCGCGATGTCAATTTTGAGGTGGAGAAGGCGGAGGCCGAAGCGGGCGAAATAGTGCTTTCGGTTAAAAACCTCTACGTCAACTCTAAAACCCACAAAAAATTCGCCGTCAACGGCGTTTCATTCGACGTTAAGCGGGGCGAAATCGTGTGCATAGCGGGCATCGACGGCAACGGCCAAAGCGAGCTCGTCTATGCCTTGACCGGCCTCGAAAAACTCGCGGCGGCAGCCAAACTTAAAAGAAAGGCAAAGGAAAAGACGCCGAAAAAGACCTCGCGGTATTTAGGCAAAATCGAGATTTTGGGCGAGGACGTAACGCGGGCGAGCATTCGCGAGCGAAGCGTAAAGGGCATCGGCCACATTCCCGAAGACCGCCACAAGCACGGCCTCGTTTTAGATTTCTCGCTTGCATATAACCTCGCGCTTCAAAGCTATTTTAAGCCCGAATTTCAAAAGCTGGGATTCATCAAGCCGAGAGCGGTGCGTAAATATGCCGATACCTTGATAAACCAATACGACATAAGAAGCGGACGGGGCGCGACCACCGTCACAAGAAGTATGTCGGGCGGCAACCAGCAGAAAGCTATAGTGGCGCGCGAGATATCCAAGCAACCCGAGCTTTTAATAGCGGTTCAACCGACGCGCGGGCTTGACGTCGGCGCCATCGAATACATTCACAAGCAGCTCGTCGCCCACCGCGACTCGGGGCGCGCCGTGCTCTTGGTGTCGCTGGAACTCGACGAGGTATTGAGCGTGCCCGACAGAATTTTAGTTATGTATGAGGGCGAGATAGTCGCCGAGCTCGATCCCAAAACCACCACGCCCGAGGAACTGGGGCTCTATATGTCGGGAGCGCGGAGGCAGCATGAGAAAAACTAAGGATAACGTAGGTCTTAATTTGCGAGGCGGTGGCGCCAAAGCTGTCAAAGCGTTTTTGCAAAAGCCGGGCGCGGCCAGCGTGACGGCCTCGGTGCTTTCGATAGTAATCGGGCTTGTTTTCGGTCTCATCGTTCTGCTTTGCCTGGACGCCGGCCGTGCGCTGCCCGCGTTTACTAAGATTTTGGTTACGGGCGCCGCAAACCCCGACAAATTCGCCAAGGTGCTCTATCAAGCGGCGCCGCTCATTATGACCGGCCTTGCCGTGGCCTTCGCCTTTAAGACCGGCCTCTTTAATATCGGCGCCACCGGCCAATATACCGTGGGCGCAATGTTCGCCCTTCTTGCGGCGCTGTCGTGGAAATTCCCGTGGTGGGCCTGCCTGATTTTAGCCATTTTGGGCGGCGCGGCATGGGGCGCCATTCCCGGTCTTTTTAAAGCGCTTTTAAATGTCAATGAGGTTATAACCTCCATTATGTTCAACTGGATAGGGCTGTTTCTGGTCAATCTGGTCATAAACAATGTTCCCGAAATGCTGGGGAGCTACTATGGACCGAGCGGCGCCGAGCGGACGGCGCGGCTGGCGGTTGCCAACCCCGACGCCATCATTCCGAAATGGGGCCTTGATAAGCTGTTAGGCTCCAACTATATGAATATCGGCATATTTTTTGCCATTATCGCCGCCATAATAATCTACGTCATTCTCCAAAAGACGACTTTCGGCTATGAGCTCAAGGCGTGCGGGCTCAATAAGCACGCCGCGCGCTACGCCGGCATCAAGTCGGGCCGAAGCATCATTTTGTCGATGACGATTTCGGGCGCGCTCGCAGGATTGGGCGGCGGAATATATTTCCTTTCGGGAGTCGCCGAATATGTCTTGACCAAATCGCTCCTTGCTACGGGCTTCAACGGCATACCGGTAGCCCTACTCGGCGCGTCCAATCCCATCGCCGTCATCTTCTCGGGCATATTCATCTCCTATATTTTTGTGGGCGGCGAGGCGATGCAGCCCGAGTTCACCAAAGAAATAGTGGACATCATAAGCGCCGCCATCATCTACGTCAGCGCGCTGTCGCTACTTGTGAAAACGGGACTTGAAAAGCTTGCCGCACGCAAGAAAAGAGAGCGGGAGGCCGCTCTTGAAACCAACGGCGTTGAGGCAGTCGCCGCCGCCCCCGAAAACGGCGCGGAATTTATCGCCGCCGCTCCCGAAAACGGCGTGCCGCTCGAGCCCACCGACCTCGCGCCGGGAGAAACAGGCCGCGGCATTCTTCCCGACGCGGTTTTGAAAAACCGCGAGGAAGCGGGAGAGGAAGAATATACGGCGTCGCGGCGGCCGAGCGGAGAGCCTAATATCGATATGTCGGCCGAAAATGACAATACGACAACGGACGGGGAGGAAGCGCTATGAACGTCTTTGCCGATATTTTAAGCGGAACGATACTTTTTGCCGTCCCTCTGATTTTAGTGGCGCTGGGCGGTATGTTTTCCGAGCGGAGCGGCATTGTCAACATCGCCCTCGAGGGAATCATGATTATCGGCGCGCTCGTCGGATGCTTGTTTTTGAGCGCGGTTGCAAAAGGCAGTTGGGCGCCCGGTATGCCGCAGCTCACCATGTTTTTGGCGATACTGCTCGCGGGAATTTCGGGCATAGTCTTCTCACTGTTTTTGGCGTTCGCCTCCGTCAATTTAAAGGCGGACCAGACGATAAGCGGCACCTCCCTCAATATGCTGGCGCCCGCCCTCGCCATAGTGGTAAGCTGGGCGATTCAGGGTTCGGGGCAGACAACCATCTATATTCCGACATGGATAAAGATAACTCAGGCGGACTTCGGCTTTGCCGCGAGTTCGGCACCCTCCTTTTTCGAGCGCTTTGCCTTTAAAAGCTTCTATCTCACCACGCCGATCGCGATAGCGATTATAGTGATCGCGGCGGTTGTGCTTTACAAAACTAGATTCGGCCTTCGCCTCCGCGCCTGCGGCGAGCATCCACAGGCGGCCGACAGCGTGGGCGTCAACGTCTATAAGATGAGATATGCAGGCGTCGCCATATCGGGCTTTTTGGGCGGAATAGGCGGTCTGGCGTTCACGATAGCGGTTGGCTCGGGCTTCCAGTCCGGCGTGTCGGGCTACGGCTTCCTCGCCCTCGCCGTCATGATTTTCGGCAACTGGAAACCTCTCAGGATAGCCGGCGCCGCGCTGCTTTTCGCCTTTTTCAAAATCATCGGCCCGATGTCGCAAAACATACCCTTTTTGCCCTCGTTTTCGGGAGTCAAGTCGAGCGAGTATATCTATCTCATGTTACCCTATATAGTCACCATGATAGTGCTCGCCTTCACCAGCCGCCGCTCGCTCGCGCCCAAGGCCGAGGGCATACCTTACGACAAGTCGCTTAGATAGGCGTATTATGAATCTGCCGCAAGATAGGGGCTTTACTAAAGCTCCTATCTTTTTTTTGCGCCTAAACATGTTTCCCCGCTATAAGGGCGCTTATATTTAATTTGTAAGGTAAAGACTTTTTTACTCCCCGCCACATTAGGCCATAATTCTCAATAAAATGATATTTTTGAACAAAATTATTGATTATTTTTGTTCAAAAATGTTTGAATTCGTTGGATTAGGTGATATAATAAGGTCATCTCATCCTTGTTTGGGGGCTTTTTATGTCAAAAAAATCCATCCTCATTGCTGATGATAACCTTGAGTTTTCCTGCTCACTCCAAAAATACTTCCAGAACGATGAAGAATTCGAAGTTGTGGCAACCGCAGCCAATGGGTTGGACGCCCTCGATGCCGTAGAGCGATACGGCCCCAAGTTTTTAGTTTTGGACATAGTTATGCCCGAGCTTGACGGATTCGGCGTGCTTGCACAGCTCGACCTGGAATTTCGGGAAAACCGGCCCATCGTCATCATGATGTCGCAGCTCACCGGCGACGGGTTCATCAGCAAAGCGCTTAGGATGGGAGCCTCGCACTATTTCGCCAAGCCCGTCAATCCCGCCGCACTGCGCGAAAGCATGCTGGATTTCGTCCTTCAGGCAGAGCCGGTTTCACGGATGAACCGCGCTTCGGCCTACGAGCCCCAGCAAAAATCCCCTACCCGACAACCGCAGATTAAGTCACTCGATGAAAAAATAGCAAACATCTTCATTTCCGTCGGCATTCCCGCCCACATCAAGGGCTATCAATTCTTAAGAGAGGCCATCAAAATGGCCGTCAAATCCCCCGAA
>Ga0116146_1004707_pt1 | contig 10377 bp, 7 predicted proteins | sample AD_JPNHG2_MetaG_FD_89748 | JGI IMG/M metagenome (GOLD analysis project Ga0116146, IMG submission 89748) | Active sludge microbial communities of municipal wastewater-treating anaerobic digesters from Japan - AD_JPNHG2_MetaG | ecosystem: Engineered > Bioreactor > Anaerobic > Digestate | place...
TTCTACCTCCCGCCGCTCATAACCGGCTGATAGTTAAGTTTTTTACTTGCCCATTCAATGAAATATTTCATATTGGGCCCGTCGGTATGGCCACCGTCGTGCTGGCGCCAGGCAAGCTCTCCGTCGAGCAGCCCGGTAAGGACCGGAGGCATAACTTCTGTTTTGTAATCGTTGGATACACCAAGATCTTTTGCTCCAAGAAGCTTAAAGACGACACCTGCCGCAACTGTAGCCATATAGCTTCCTTTCTGGTCGAGCCATTTGGCATCTCCCTTCTCAGGAATTCCGTAGCTGATAAATGTAAGCCTCGGGGCGCACATGGCAATAAGACTGTGCGAATCAACATGAAGTTGTCCGGCATTGCCGGCCCCGAAGGTTGACTCCGCTGCGCCGTATTTCATGTAATTACCTGCCATCCAGTGATATTCTCCCGACCCTGTAAGATTTTCAACAGCCTCTCCGAAATTCCGGCGGTGAAGAGTGGCCCCGCCTTTACCCGAAGAACCCACCAGGGCCATGGCAAACCGCTCTTCGAAGGCAAGAGTCACAAGCGCTGCTTTTCCGTATCTCGAAACTCCTTCTATTCCAACCTTTTTTGCATCAACCGCAGGGTCAGTCTCAAGGTAATCGAGTCCGCGGGCAGCTCCCCATGCCCATGCACGAAGCGAGCCCCAGTCGTCGGGTTTACGCGGCTGTCCTTTATTGACAAGGCCTATTATACCTCTTGTGAGCCCGGCTCCGTTATCGGCCTGAATTGATGAAGGATCAATAGTACAGTAGCCCCATCCGGCAGCAAGAAGCTGCTGTGTCGGGGATGGTTCGGCATTGGCATTCTGCTGGCCCGGAGGAGCGCCGAAAGGCGAGGTGGTCGCTGCAGCACGGGTAAGAGGTGAATAGGCAGGATACCTGTCAAGAACTTCCTTGATTGCAGGATCACTGTCGGCAAGTAATTTACGTAAAGCAGTGTTGATTTTCTCAAGGTCATCGGGGTTGGGCTGTGCAGGTGCAGGAAGAACCGGCCTGCCGAACATCATAAGCACCGGAACAGGCCCCTTTACATTCGCCGGAGTAACCAGAACCATGGAAATTTTAACATCAATAAGCGGATATTCTGAGTTGTCAACATGTCCGGTAAGCTTTTTGGCAATGACCGGTATCCTTCCCACCATCTCCCTCTCGGAAATGTCTACTGTCCATTTTACAGCCGGAATGTTTTTCGGAAGTCGTCCGTATACCTCTTTTTCCATGTATTCCACTATTTCGGGACGTCTCTGTTTCCACCAGATTTCAGGAGTGGTTACTTTTTTACCGTTATTTAATGTAAGCAGATCCGGCAGATCGGGATATGGCGTTGCAACAGATTCATCATAATTGGCATGGTTGGGGGCCGTTTCATTACCGCTCGGCCCCGGGCGGAGACTTTTAATTCCCAGCTGATCCATCATGTTTTTATGATCCTGTTCTGTGGTGAAGTTAACAGGAGGGGGATAATTTTTCTGAAGATTCTGTTTTACCTGTCCGGTTGCCTGAATGCAGGCTGCAATTAAAAGAAGAGAGAAAAACTTTTTCATAAGCGGGCTTGTAATTTAATATAACCTGTCTGTTACAGGAGGGCATTCTTTAAATCAAAGTAAAATTAATTTATTAATCGTGAACATACAGGTCTTTCAGACTGTTTATAACATTTTTTAACAAAAGCAGAAATCTGAGTCATGCAGGTTTCGTTAAAAATTTATTATGATGCCGTAAACCTGCCGCGTAGAAAAAATCAGTCCGGAACAAGACAAATGTTTCAGGGAAGTATGGCATTCCGGCTGAGATAATCTACCTGACCGGATAGCTTAAACCTTCATCATACTTAAAGAGGGCATAGCCTTCTTCCTCCATAAACCCCGGGACATCCTCCTTCTGTTTTTCGACTGCCTCATCTGATAAAGGCGTAGCGAATGGCATTTTACCGGTCGGATTGAACCTTCCGGTTATCACATCAAGCAATGCATCTGGTGTTGTTCCGAAAGTTGCCAGAACTGATGGAATATTCTTTGCACTTTCATTGTAGACCTCGTTAATCACCCATGGATTAGTGTAATTGATAACAAGAATCGCCGTTTTTTTTGCAGTTAATTTGTTAACATATTCGACATCAACCCCGCATTTTGAAAGGGAAAGGGATATCGGAGCGCCTGTTGATCCGAATAAGGCATTACCTGCAGGCTGAATCCAGAGAATTAACACATCTGCTTCACCCGGGGTCTTTACAAATTCCAGGTCATATTTATTATTGTTTGCCGGAAAGATGTTCGGTGCACCTGATGCAGGCCCCCTGGAACTTCCCTGCAGAGATTCAAAATATACCTTTGTTTTCGGTTTCAGAGGAAGAGTCTCATTTTCATTTCTGAGCAGGACAATCGATTTTCGCAACGCCAGTGAAGCCTTCTCTTTGAAAGTGTCATTATTTACAAGCTTTTCCGCCGCATCCGGGTCCACGTAAGGATTTTCAAATAATCCCAGCTCAAATTTTTCTTTTAACAGGAGGAATACTGAGTTGTCGATATAACTGATATCAACTACTCCTGAATCTATCAGGTGTATAAGCATTGAAGGATCAGATTCTCCTGAAAAAAGGTTCACACCTGCTTCAATGGCTTTTTTATACCTTTCCTCCTTTGTGAGGTTTTCAACTCCCCATGGCATACCTGTCAGCGGCCCTGTGTCGGAATTAATAATTCCTTTAAATCCCATCTGATTACGGAGGAGGTCTGTCAGAATACCTTTATTGAACGCATAACCCACCTCTTCATACTGAGTGCCTGAAGGCAGGGAATAATAAGGCATAATTGCAGATGTGCCTGCATCTATGGCAGCCTGGAAGGGTATGAGGTGATAATTGAACATACCTCCGGGATAGACTTCCTTTTTCCCCCATTCAAAATGTGAATCCTGACCATCATCCCCCGAACCGCCGCCGGGGAAATGTTTGGTTGTAAGGGCCACCGAGGAAGAATTGAGTTTCTCACCCTGAAAGCCAAGAACTATCTCTCTGATCATTTTTGCCACCCATTCTGCGTTTTCGCCGAAAGTGCCGTTCACCCTCGACCATCTTGGTTCTGTGGCAAGGTCGGCCATATACATATAGCCCTTCCTGATTCCAACGGCAACCCACTCCTGGCGGGCAATGTCTGCGAATTCACGGGTAAGCTCAAGGTCGCGCATGGCTGAAAGCCCAAGCTCTCCGGGCCAGGAAGAAAAAACGGTTGTGCCTACACTCGTCCCAAGCGAAGCATTGGTTGTAATGTTATTCCGCGGGTTGGAGCAAATCAGTGCAGGTATCCCCAGCGGTTGGCTCTCGCACAGTTCCTGTAGTTTGTTTGCCCATTCAGCTGTGACCCTTGCGCTCTCATTTGATCTTAAAATGAAATGCCGGTTATGAAACTCTGTTACCACTTTTTTTGTGCCTGCAGAGCCGCCCATCCCTGCAACCCGTTCGCCTGTCATGGCATTGCCGCCGACCCTGTTGCCACGCGCCCTTCCTGTATTATCTCTGCCTCTTTCCCTTCCGGCAAACTGGCCACCGCCGGGAGACTGAACAGGCCCTTCTGTAAGATCGCTTGCACTCAGCTTGCCACCAGAGGCTTCTGCTGCCCGGCTGCCAACCATGTTAAGGGTATTTATCAGCATAAAACCCGCCTTTTCCCCGACAGACATTTTTGAAAGAAGATCCATGCTTCTTTCCTCTGGAGTCAGACGCCAGTCTTCATATTTGTCGAGCTTTCCGTTTCTGTTAAGATCCCTGAATTTAAGGCCGTGTTTTTCAAGAATTGGTACGGATCTGGTTCCAAGAACAGGTTGCAATTCTTTATATTTTCTTCCTGTACAGGATATTATGCAAAACAGCATCAATAACATGGTGACGGGTGTGATAAACTTTCTCATTTTTTTGTTTTTAATTTCCGTAATGAAAAATATAGGCAAGTTAATAATTTCCGGGTGTAAGAAAAATGTATTTTACTCCAATTTTTACTATGGTTTTGTTTTAATGAGTAGTTATATAGTTTATTTTGCAGATGGCTTAATTTTTATCAAAAAAAGAAATGAATAATAAATATAAGATTTTCAGGAAAGTAACAATATTTCTAACAGCCCTGACACTCACTGTATCCGGCTCTGCACAGGAGTGGCCACAGGTATTCGGTCCCGGCAGGAATAACATCTCTGCGCAAAAAGGAATTCTTCGCTCCTCTATCTGATCGAGCCTGATCCTTCAGGTTTCAAACCGATTGCCCAGGCACAGATGCTGGGAGAAGGACAGAACTGGGGCCCGATGGCACTTGCCGACGGTAAACTATTGCTAAGGGATCAGAGTAAAATGATATGCGTAAGAGTATCGAAGTAGCGGTTAGTTTTGCAGTTGGCACCCTGAGTCTTTCCCCTCTCTTCTTATTCAGCAAAGAACAGGCTTCATTAATTATTGAAAGGAATAAGAAAGTAGGTTCTGAATAAAAAGGAGACGAGTGTCCTCGCTCTCACTCTCACTCTCACTCTCACTCTCACTCTTTTTCTGCCCTCCTACGCCAAGGCTTCGGAGGGCGCAGTACCCCGAACGGGCAAAAGTTGCAACCAGGAGTGGGATTATCTGATATATCGCTAATTCTTCAATCGTTTTCATTGACAATAACCACCTGTGAACATAGTTCAGGTATCTTGTTAATGTCTTGCATATTGTGCTTATAATGTTGCAGTTCGTAGGCTTATTTCATCATTTCGTTAAATACATTCCTCAATTTTATAACCCCTGTTTAACTTTGACTATGATATTAATAAACCGGTAAGATGAAAACAAACAAATTCATTACGTTTCTGCTTACTTTCATGGTGATGCTTGCAGTGTGTATGACCTTATTCTCACCGATACCAGGTAACATTAAACTTATAATCAGGATAGTACTGATAGTTGTATCTTATTTCTTATGGAGATGGTTTAACAGGAGAGATATGACAGAACTGAAGAATCTTGCTTTTGCATTTATGGTTCTTAACCTGGCGTTTTTGATAGTTTCTGTTTTTACCACGAAATTCTGGGGACTCGATATGGAAACCACAAATGGAATAGCTCTTTCAAAATTCAGCGATTCTGCAATTATTACCGTAGTTCTTGTTTTCTCATTCCTTATAGCCGGTTACAGGTTGAAAACAATTTACCTGAGCAGGGGCAAATTCATACCCGGAATTATTACTGGCATTGTTTTCTTCTTAATATTCGGATACCTTGCCCTGAACAATCCGCAGCAGAGACCCGGCCCCGGTTTTCTGGAAAAAAACTGGATATGGATATTAATGTTCGTTTTTTCAAACGGATTCATGGAAGAACTCGTTTTCAGAGGCATCTTTCTCGATAAGCTGAATATGTTTTTCAATCATCATTTATCAATACTGATGACTTCTGTGTGTTTTGCGGTTCCGCATATTATTGTTCAGTATCAGCCCAATTTATTAATGTTTACAGGAATTTGCCTTATTCTTGGGATAATATGCGGCTATGCAATGCATCTTACCCGCAGCATTATTGCACCGGCACTCATACATGCAGGTGCCGACCTGATGATTATAGTACCAATATTTGCGTCATATGGCGTGAAATGAAAGCTATGTTCCAATCTTAATAAAAGAATAAAATGAAAGCAACAAGAACACTTCTGATTCTCTTTTTCCTTGGTCTTTCAGCATTGGCTGAATCGCAGTTGCCACAACCTCTTCCGCCTCCTCCGCCTCCGGCAGGATCTGGTGAAATAAGTAAAGCCGACAGCCTTGTAAATGAGGGAGATATCCAGGGGGCAATTGCAGAGTACAAAAAGATGTATAGCCTCAAACCTGACAACCCCGGAACAGCATATAATTATGCCTGTGTATTGTCGCGAGGCAACCAGATCGACAGCGCATTCAGGTATTTAAGCCTAGCTGTCGGACTAAATCCTTCAGCCACACCGCTTACAGACCCAGACCTTCTCAACCTAAGAGAGGATAAACGATGGGCAGAATTTGAGAATGATCTTATTCGGGAGCTTAACAGGAAAAATGGCAATGCGATAAGAGATATTGATTATGCCAAATCTCTGTGGAAACTGCTATGCATGGACCAGTACTGCTTTTATGAAACCGGAATTGCTGTCAGGAAATTAGGCCCCGGATCGCCTGTAGTTGCTGCATTAAGAAGGCTTCAGACAATGATCAACGATAATAACCTTAAGGAGCTCGAGAGGCTTTTACCGCAGAAAGGCTGGCCAAGGCGAAGCGAGGTCGGGCCAGAAGCTGCAGCTGCTGCATTTTTCGTGTTGCAGCATTCAAATGCTATTGCACAGCAAAAATACATTTCGTTGTTTGAAAAATGCTGTAGGGAGAACGAAGGGAACTGGCAGCAATATGCCCTTATGTTCGACCGGATGAGAATGAATCAGAATAAACCGCAGAGGTTTGGTACCCACACATATCTTAATCCAAAGGCAGGCAGTACTAATGAGCTTTATCCCCTCGAGGACGATTCAAAGGTGGATGAGTGGAGGAAAGAGATAGGACTGGAGCCTTTGAAGGATTATTTAGCCAGAACCGGAATTAAGTACATGCCTTCACAGGCAGCAAAAAAATGATTTTAAACAATAATGAGAAAATGTAGTTATTTCTTGCTTAACCTGATCCTGAGTTATATTCTGGTGCCGGTTGTTTCTCAGACAACCTCCGAATAAACAGTTCCGGCTAAAAATTCCGGAATTGCCATTCCGTTTGAATTAATAAAAAATAAATCAACCATTAAGGCAAGATTAGGCGATTCAAGAGGCGAAAGTGCTCACTCACGCTATCACACTCGCTCTCACTCTCGCTCTGTCTCAGCATCCCCAACGGACAAAAGTTGCAAACTTGTAATTGGAATTTAGATACGTCATTACTCAAGATTTTTAATTAGTCCGAACAGCATTTTTGATATTTCCTCAAGTTTTTTCTCACCTTCAAGGAAAAACTCCTGAGTTATTTCTTGTGTTTCAAGAAGATATTCCATGATAGCTACACATTCAAATGCACTGCCCCTGGCAACAACAAAGAAATTCTTCCTGTCTTTGTTGCTGAATCGGGAAGTTCCTTCGGCAATATTCAACATAATGCTGAATGATGCTCTTCTGAGTTGATCGTTTGTTACTCTGTCGAAATTCTTTTCATCAAGGATCGAATAAATTTCTTTACAGAAGTTCTTTGACTTCTGATATACTTCAAGTTTTTGAAAATCAAACATGATTTGTAGTTTTTAGTTAGCACTATTGAATAAAAATTGCAGCGATGCAAGAGCTAATTTATAAATTATTTGGGAAATATACGGAGCATTTTAAAGTGTGAGTGTGAGAGTGAGTTTGGAGGAAAAAGAAATGAAAGTGCTCGTGATTGCTCTCGCACTCGCACTCGCTCTCACTCTCACTCTTTTTCTGCCCTCCTACGCCAAGGCTTCGGAGGGCGCAGTACCCGGAGCGGGACTTGAACCCGCACAGGCATTACTGCCCACAGGATTTTAAGTCCTGCGTGTCTACCATTCCACCATCCGGGCCAAAAAACATCCTGAGGTTACAGAGGACAAACGCCAAAAGCGTTTAAGACCTCAATCCCGCGCACAAATTTATTTATAAAATCAATACCTCACAATCACAGGCTTGCCAAGGCCGGCCTTTTCCAGTTCTTTGGCCTGTGTTTTGGCATCACCCACAACAACATAGTACATTTTTGCCGGGTCAATATATTTCCTTGCGTACTCAAGAAGCTTGTCGGTTGTTAACTCTTTAACAAAAGCTTCCTCCTTTTTGATGTAGTCCTTCGGTAGATTATATGCACTCATGGTGTTCAGCATATCAACCAGGCTGCCAAGTGTCTCAAATCGCAAAGCATTGCCTTTCATGAGGGCTGATTTTGTAAAGTCAACGTATTCCTGCGGTATCTCCTTTCTGTATTTCTCCATCTCTGTTTTGAAGATTGTAACCGATTCGAGGGTTGCGTTTGTGCGCACGCGCGATGAGGCTGTGAATGCCCCGAAATTCTTTCCTCCCGAGAAGGAAGAACGCGCACCGTAAGTGAATCCTTTTTCTTCGCGGAGAATAAGGTTGAATATACCGTTAAAAGACCCACCCAGCTTGTAATTTGCAACCGTCGCTGCATAGAAATCGGGATGGCTTCTGGGGATTGACGGAGTTCCGATATTGATAACAGACTGCTTGGCTCCCGGGACATCAACAAGATAAACAACCGGTTTTTCGGGTGGCAAAGGTTGCTTAAACTCCGGTGCTGAAACTTCTTTCGGCTGCCATCTGGCATTTATACCTGCAAGAGCAGCTTCAACACGTTCCTTGTCCAGATCTCCTGCCACTACAAAGCGTGCAAGTGAAGGAGTGAAATACTTGTCATAGAAATCTTTAAGATCATCGATTGTTATTGAAGAAACCGTTTCCTCTGTCCCGGTGGCATCGAATGCAAGAATATTGTCTCCGTAAACAAGCTTGTTTAGGGTCCGGCTTGCCAGATAATCGGGATTTGCAGTATTGCGTTTAAGGTTGTTTACAATCCTGCTTTTGGCCAGGGCGAATTGTTCTTCATCCCACCGTGGCTCAAGGAGCATCTCTTCAACCAGAGCCAGCGTTTTTTCGAAATTTTTGGTAAGTGTGTTTACGCTGATAATTATTTCTTCATTAGTTGACCTGACATTAATGGATGCTCCCAGCAAACCGATGGCATCTTCAAGCTCTTCGGGCGTTTTATTTTTTGTTCCCTCATTCATCATGGTTGCCACCAGGTTGGCCAGGCCCGCCTTTGAAGGATTCTCCATCAGACGGCCGCCCTCAATGGCAACAGAATACTGTACAAGCGGAAGTTCGGAATGCTTTATTCCCCATATCTTTATTCCGTTGGTCATGCTGCCCGTCCAGGGTTCGGGAATTGTAACCTCAGGGTCAGGACCAGGCACAGGTCTGATACTGCGGTCAAGTTTTGTAGGGGTCTTTTTTATCGGCTCTTCGGCAATATCTTCAATTTTAACCTCAGTGGCTTTTGTCACATCCTCTTCTTCAATGCCGGCATTTACTGATCCTTCCACTATAAGGTTCACCTGACCTTTTGGAACGAAGCTGGTCTCAATAAAGTTTCTGCCTTTAATGTATTTTTCATAAACCCTTTTTATGTCTGCAATGGTAACGGCCTGAATGTTGGCAAGGTCCTTTTTGTAAAACTCAGGATCACCTGTAAACATTGCGTATTCTGCCAGGGTGAAGGCTTTCCCCTGTACACTTGCAAACCTGCTCACGAAGCTGGTTTCATATCCGGCTTTGATCCTGTTAAGGTCTTCTTCTGTAAATCCTTCTTTTTCAAATAGTTCATATCCTTCAAAAATTGCCTTTTCCACTTCAGAGAGGCTTACCCCCGGGTTGGCTGTGACCGAAACGGTAAAGCTTCCTGCCAGTTCCTGCGAACCGTTTCTGGCCGAAACGGATGATGTAAGCTTCTTGTCTTTTACAAGCACCTTGTAAAGCGGAGACTTACGGCCTCCGGAGAGCAGTTCTCCGAGGAAGTTAAGAGCGTATGAGTCTTTCGAGTAACGCTCAACTGTGGGGTAAACAATTGTCAGTCTCGGAGCCCTTGCGAAATTATCCTCATGGTAGAGCCTCACACTCTCCTGAAGTGTAACATTCATTGGGCCGCGTTTCTCTATTGGCTCCCCTGAAGGAATTTCGCCAAAGTATTTAGCTATCATTTCCTTGACTGAGGCAGGCTCAAAATCGCCTGAAACTACCAGGAATGCGTTATTTGGCACGTAAAACTTCCTGTGGAAGGCTATAACATCCTCAACGGTTGCGTTGGCCAGATCTTCCATTTTCCCGATTACAGTCCATGAATACGGATGTCCTTTCGGATAAAGGTATTTCAGAATCAGTTCATTATTGAAGCCGTATGGTGCGTTATCAACACTTTCGCGTTTTTCGTTCTGAACAACATTCTGCTGGTTGGCAAAAGATTTTTTTGTGACAGTGTTTTCAAGATACCCCATTCTATCCGATTCCATCCACAAGGCAAGTTCCAGTGCATTTTTAGGAACAACCTCATAGTAATTGGTGCGGTCCTGGCTTGTACTGCCGTTTAGCGATCCGCCTGCCTCCTGAATGTTTCTGAAAAACTCATCCTCTCCAACGTTTTCCGAGCGCTGAAACATCATGTGTTCAAAGAGATGGGCAAAACCTGTTTTACCTTCCGACTCCCTGCTTGATCCAACATGGTAATAGATCGCCACAGATACTATCGGATCAGATTTATCCTGGTGAAGTATTACTGTCAGTCCGTTAGGAAGGGAATATTTTTCAA
>Ga0116146_1004708_pt1 | contig 10377 bp, 9 predicted proteins | sample AD_JPNHG2_MetaG_FD_89748 | JGI IMG/M metagenome (GOLD analysis project Ga0116146, IMG submission 89748) | Active sludge microbial communities of municipal wastewater-treating anaerobic digesters from Japan - AD_JPNHG2_MetaG | ecosystem: Engineered > Bioreactor > Anaerobic > Digestate | place...
ATCGGCAGCAATTGGCTTATTTCAAAGGAATGGTACACCGATCCCTTTGCCGATTCTTTAAACCCCGACAATATAAAGGTGGATGAACTTAAGCAATATCTTTTGGATTCTGCTCCAAGGGACTTTAGCAATCTTAACAAAAGAAGAATGGATGCGGTAGACTACGCCCATCAATACTGCGGTGCGGCAGCAGATGAAAAGTACGGATTCAGCTACAACAAAAAATACCGGGACTATAACCCCTTGGGCGGAGACTGTGCAAATTTTGCATCACAAGCTCTGTTTGAAGGAGGTAAATTCAAGCAAACCGGCCAGTGGAGGTATGAAAAGGATGGAAGCAAAGCATGGGTAAACGCTCACGCTTTCGACAGTTTCATGCTTTACAGCGGAAGGGGATCTTTGATAGTAAAGGGCACTTATAATCAAGTCTTTAAGGCTTCCTTCAAACTGCTTCCCGGAGACTATATTGCCTACGAAAAGAAAGGAAAGGTTACTCATATATCCATGGTAACAGCTGCCGATTCAAAGGGCTATGCTCTGGTCACCTGCCACAACACCGACCGATACAAGGTACCCTGGGACCTTGGCTGGAGCGATAAGGGCATTAAGTTCTGGCTGGTCAGGGTGAATTATTAGACATATACCCCATCATTATGTTGCATGTTACTTAATAACAAAAAAAGCTCCGGGAGCATATCATCGAGCCCCCATCGCTTTTTGGGTCATTTCAATTCGTGAAATCCCATAAAAAAAGTCAAAGGGCAATTTCCCTTTGACTTATTTATCATCAGATATTCCAAATCTCTTCTTGAATTTATCAACCCGTCCACCGGTATCTACCAGCTTCTGCCTTCCTGTAAAGAATGGATGACAGTTTGAACAAACGTCAACACGCATCTCCTTCTTGGTGGATCCTGTCTCATAAGTCGAACCACAAGCACATTTTATAACTGTCTTTTCGTAATTAGGATGAATACCCTCTCTCATCTTTTCACCTTCTTTCATAAACCTTATCGAAAATGCATTTCCGACGCATTTTCATAATTTATTGTTATTTCATTATTTCACAGTTCAATATTTTTTAAAACGCAAATGATATTTTAACACAAATGCAGTTTATGTGCAAGAACTATTTTTCAACAAAGGCAACATTTATGCCATTTACAAATTCAACATTGTTTCTAGTTTGCACCAATCTGTTAATAAGCATTTCAGTAACTTCCGACGTTCCCATATTGCTCATTGCCTTTCTGATTGCCCAGATGCCTTCAAGCTCCTTCTGGTCAAGAAGCAGTTCTTCTCTTCTGGTTCCGGACTTGTTTATATCTATGGCAGGGAATATCCTCTTTTCAGACAGCTTTCTGTCCAGGTGAAGCTCCATATTACCCGTACCCTTGAATTCCTCAAAAATAACATCATCCATTCTGCTGCCGGTCTCAATAAGTGCTGTTGCCATAATCGTCAGGCTGCCGCCGTCTTCAATATTTCTTGCAGCACCAAAGAATCTCTTGGGTTTATGAAGGGCACCGGGATCAAGACCTCCCGACAAAGTTCTTCCCGTCGGAGGAATTGTAAGGTTATAAGCCCTTGCAAGCCTTGTAATACTATCTAAAAGTATTACAACATCTTTCTTTTGTTCCACCAGCCTCTGTGCTCTTTCTAAAACCATTTCCGCTACTTTTATATGGTGCTCCGGCACCTCGTCAAATGTGGAATAAATAACTTCTCCATTTATTGAACGCTGCATATCCGTTACTTCTTCAGGTCTTTCATCGATAAGCAGCACAATAAGCTCCATTTCAGGATAATTAGTCGTAATTGCATTGGCAATTTTCTTTAAGAGTATGGTTTTACCGGCCTTAGGAGGTGAAACAATCATTCCTCTTTGGCCCTTGCCTATCGGTGCTATTAAATCAATTAACCTTGTTGATAATTCTCTTGGAGATGTTTCGAGAGTAATCCGCTTATCCGGATAAATCGGTGTCAAGTACTCGAAAGGAACCCTTTTTGCTGCAACCTCCGGCGGATCTCCATTAACAGTTTGAACATACAATAAAGCCTGAAACTTTTCGCCTTCTTTTGGAATACGTCCTTTTCCTCTTATCTTGTCTCCAGTTTTCAGATTGAACCGTCTTATTTGCGAAGGTGAAACATAAACATCTTTAGGGCCGGAAAGGTAATTGTCACTTCTTAAAAATCCATAACCGTCTGGCAATACTTCCAGAACTCCCTCTACCGGGTCGTCGCTTTCTATCTTTTCAAAACCGTTGGACGGTTTTTCATTTTCCTTCTTCTGATCGTGATTTTTCTTCTCATGCCTTGATTTTTCTGCCCCGTTTTCAATACTTGTTTCCTGATAGCTGGCAGAATCTTTGTTTTCCACAGGTTTAAGAGCATCGTCCTTTTTAACGGAATCGCCCCTAAAAACAGCTTCCTCCCCTTTTATTTCCGCATCCTTATCTTCAAAATAAGCTGTTCCAAAACCCTTGTCTGCTGCATCATCTATATTGACTCCCTCATTATTTGTCTCAATGGGGTTGATATCAAATTCATATTTTTCTCCAACGACAGGCTCGGTTTTTTGTTCGGCTTTTTCAGTGTCTGTTTTTTCATCATTGGCTCTGTTTAATCTGGGTCTGCCTCTTTTGGATTTTCTCAGCACAATAGGAGCTTCCTCTGCCGAATTCTCTTCAACACCTTCAGAAATTCCTTCATCGTTACGGGTATCCTCTTGCAGCCCAGTGTAATTCTCTGGATCTTTAAAATTCTGCGTCTTAATTTCATCCTTTACACCGCCCAGGCCGCTATTGTTGCCCGCCTCATAAATCTTCTCAATAAGCTCGCTTTTTCTATACTTTGTGATTTTTTTTATCCCCATCATCTTCGCAATGTACCTTAAATCCTCCAGCGTCTTATCTTTGAGCTTAATATCCTCCATGTTACACCACCTTATTTATACATAATATTTATTTCCAAATTAATAGGGAGTTCATTCAATTAGATAATATTAGCAAACCCTTTATACCTTGGAAAGGTTAATACTTGAGGAGAATTATAGAGTATCGCACTATAAGCAATAAACATTATACCAATACAAATTACATTTGTCAATTGTACATCTGACTAATCTAAACTGCCAATAAGCCCGCACTTTTCATATTATCAGCATAATCCATGATAAAGTCTCGTAGAAAATAAATTGAAACTCTGCAATATGGATGTGACTATTGCAAATAGTTAATATACCATAATAATTCCCCAAAAAACAACTTATCAAATAACCTATCTTTATATAGTTTATTATTCATTGCTTAATATAATAATATACCATATTTATCTAACTGTCCACCCCAAAATATAAAATAATTGCAAAAATGCTGTATTACTTCCTGTCCCTCTTTTTTATAAGAGGCTGAAATGCCGTCGTATCTGAAGGCCCATTTTCATTTAATAGCAGAATCTGCCTTAACTGTAAATTATGTTTAAGGTGTTCGTTGGATGAAGCAAAAATAGTTTTGTTGGCCAGGCATCTTTTGCACCTTAAATAAATTTTATCGGAAAGTAATAACAATTCAATATCATTATTGCCACATTCACAGGATAAATTACCTTTCTCGGCAATATCATGAATAATATTTACCGAATCAAACATAACCTGGGTATTGGTAAAATAGTTATCATAGCCAAACATGTCTATAAGTTCATCAAATTCCTTCTCAAGATTGTCTATTTTTTGTCTTACATCCCGGTCATTGCCTATAAAGCACTGCTGCATACCGGTTTTGGGGCAATTGAGTACACTGACTTCCGGAGAAACAAACTTTTTTCTGCCGAGAAGATATATATGGTCTGCCCCACATCCTATACAAGGTATGACAATCCTGTAACTCATCGGGTTTTCCCTGACTATAACCAGTGATGATCCATTGCACTTGCAATTAAAGCAAATTTCTTTTTTGTATGCCATCTCAAATAGTGATACGTTGATAAACTGAAATGTACCGCAGGATGAACACTTATAAGCAATGGTTGTACTGGTACCTATTATCATTTTACCCACCTCTATAATATATAATTCGTGGAGAATATGAAAAAATCCTTTTTTTCCTGTTTTATTTTTACTATTTTATTTTTCCAACGATAGAATTATTATTTTTTTTCTATTATAATAATGATTAAGTAAAAAAATCAGCTTTTTTAGAGCAAGGATCATGGCCTTTTGAAGGAGTACTTCAATTAGCCTGCCCTGTATATAACAATATAATTAAAACTAATAAGGAGAATTAACATGAATGATCAATCTTCCGGTTTTTCAAAACATATTAAACCATTACTAAAGCCATCGGCCTTTATTTTGCTGTATTTATCCATATACTTGGCGGCACAGACAATAATAACTCTTATTGTCGCACTCCCCATCCTAATCTTTAAAATGATTGAGAATCCGGAGCTTTTGAAAAATGCCGAGGCCTTTGGGGCATTAATAAACGATAAAATATTAGGGTTGGCTATTCCCTGCATGCTTGTTTCAATATTTATTTGCCTGCCCGTCTACTTTTTAATTTCAAAAATACGCAAACAAGACTTTTTTCAATACTGCAAGTTTACCAAAACCGGCTCTGTAATTGTTGGTCTGAGCTTGGTACTGGGTATATCCATGAATATTTTTATTACCTTTGCCTTAAACTATATAAACAACTTTATTCCGCTTGACGAAATTTCGGGCAGTTATCAGGAGCTGTCGGAAATAATCATGAGCGGCAATACCGTCCTTATTTTTATAACAGTTGGAATAATGGGGCCGCTAATTGAGGAAGTAATCTTCAGAGGCCTGGTCTACAGTGAATTGAGGAAAGTATTAAATGCCCCGGCGGTAATAGTCATACAAGCCTTCCTCTTCGCAGTCTACCACATGAATCTTGTGCAGGGGCTATATGCCTTTGTTATCGGAGTCGTTTTGGGCATCGTTGTCTATAAAACCGGATCCATATGGCCTGCAATTGTGATTCACGTTTCATTTAACAGTATAAATGTAATCATAGGCAAAGCACTGCCCAAGAGCTTGGAACCGTTTTTCGAAAAGTACCATATAGTTATGTTTGCTATAAGCGTATTGCTGGCAGCGTCTGCCTTAATGCTAATATGGTTTTCCTCCCGCAGAAATTCAGCCTGTATTGAGGAGAACAACCCATAAACTCCATGCAATTCCGGCAGCCGCAAAGTATATACCAACAAGATGCTTGTTTAAAGGTTGTACGATCCCGGGTTTATGTCAATTAGGTAACGGTATTTGAACTGTTGCACGAAAGACTTGTACGAGATGTAATACTGTGTTTGCAGCATAAGGGCATACTGTCTTTTCTGCTAAAAATATCCGTCATATCTCTCCTTATAAATTTTATGAAAACAATCACCTTTCATATTCCAAATCATATTATATACTATAAATCAAAACTTCAAAACATGAAAGGAGCAATACTCATGGTAGAATTCAATTATGACGAATTAAAAAACCAGCTTAAGGCTGAACTCGAAAACGAAATCGAAGCTAAATTTAAATCTGACGCAGATGCTAAGGCTAAAGCTTATAATGAAGGCGATGCTGAAACTGACGTTGATGTGAAAGAGAAAGAATTTCATGAACAAATAAATAAGCAAGTCAACTACAACTTCATTACACAAAAGCAGTATCAGGGTCAGGGTCAGAAGGCTGAAAGCGATGCTGACTCAGAAAGCGAAGCTGAAAATGAAAACAAAGTTAATGCCGAAGCAACTAACAAATCTAAAGCTGGAGCTGGAGCTGGTGTTGAGCAAGCATCTGTATATAAGAAATAACAGTGCCTTAAGTATGAAGGAGCTAGTGGGTTAATCCCACTAGCTTCATATAATAAGAACACAGGGTGACCGCCAATACAAAAAGCTCATGGGCACCGGTAAACAAGATGCAATCACGGCCGCAACGGATCAGGAGGTATTAAATATGATAGTACAAGACAGTGCACTCGAAAAAAAAGATAATATAAAAAGTACTTTGGATAAAATCACAAAGGAAAGCTTTCAATATAATTCCCAAGACCTGAGCCAGGACCAGAAGATGGATGTCAACCCAATCCAGATGAACACGCAAAATATTCACATTCATCTTGATAATGAAATCTACAAATTATCGGGTAAAATTACAGGAATCACATGTCTAAAAAACAGCTTGGATATTGTACCGAATGTCTATATATTCTTGTACTTTGGTGATGACCGTGGGATTCCGGTTTATACGGCAACTTCCGATAAGGACGGTAACTTTACAATAGACAACTTGCCTCCCGGATTTTATACCATTTATGCAGAGGCCGGAAACAATCTTAATTATCATTCTCATTACATAAAGCTTTTGCCCGGTCAGCAAGTACATGAATCCGTGTTGTTGAAATAAAGAGCTGGAACACAGCTAAATCCGTGAATATAAAAAACCCCGCAACAACCAAAGTTGCGAGGTTCTGGAGCTGGTGGACGGACTTGAACCCCCGACCTGCTGATTACAAATCAGCTGCTCTACCAACTGAGCTACACCAGCACATGGTGGGCACTATAGGGCTCGAACCTATGACCCCCTGCTTGTAAGGCAGATGCTCTCCCAGCTGAGCTAAGCGCCCATATAGCCCTTCGTTTTCACGCAAGAGTTATTATAGCATTAAGTAATAGAAAAAGTCAATCAAAAAATAAAATGAATTTTTTTCTTACCCCGTAAACATATTCGGAGAATCTCAATACCTAAATGGCAAATCAAATAACCCCACCGGCGAAATCGTCAAGGGGCGACGACTGTTTAGATTGGTTGGGGCAGCCACACTCAATGCGACAGCCCCATGGATTTTCAGCAGAACTTTATTTAATTTGTGTTATTTCATATATACCTTCTTTTTCTAATTGTGTAATGATACCTGTATCGCCAAACATATGTCCTGCTCCAACTACTACAAAGTATGTATTTTCAGAATCATTAAGATATTCCTTTACTTTTTTTCATATTGTTGTCTCTTTCATCCCACTTTTTAATTTAAAATTGAGAATTTATACGCTTTTGCATTTTTCTCCGCTTTTAATTCTTTACCTTTTTGAACAACTGTCATCTGTAACCACCCCTTTTAATCAAACGGTTTACCATAATTCCAATTACTTAATTAGATTTTTTTGTATTATAATACCATGTTAATTACAGTTTTGCAAACATAAAAGTCCCTTTTTCCCTGGTTTAATATCCAAAACTATGGCACAAAGATGGACATTTGAAAACATGTCGTAAACAATTTTTCTGTGGACAAAAAAAGACATATGTCTGCGAACCTACAATTACTTTACTTAGCCAGTCTGATTCCGTTAATTAAAAAAATCGTTAAAAGTGTATTACTTTTTTGCCTCTCTTGCATATAATATACAACAAGACAAAGGCGTCGAGTTTAAACATATTTATATATGTTTGAACCCGACGCCAATTTTATTGTTGAGGGTGATATATATGTGTGGAATTGCAGGAGAAATAAGCACGAGAAAACAACCTCTGAGCCAAAAAGAGGTATACGGGTCAATGCTCAGGTCATTGGAGAAAAGAGGCCCCGACCAGAGCGGGATATATCTTACCGACACTGTGGCCCTTGTTCATTCCAGACTCTGTGTAATGGATATTGAAAAGGGAATCCAGCCCATGTCCTATAAAGACGATTTCTGCGAATACATCCTGGTATACAACGGTGAGCTTTACAACACCCGGGAAATCCGCAGCGAACTCATCAACGCCGGTCATTCCTTCCGCGGTCATTCCGATACCGAGGTGGTTTTGCATTCCTATATTCAGTGGGGAAAGGATTGTGCAAAAAGGCTTAACGGAATTTTTGCCTTTTCTGTATGGGACAGTAAAAATCGCAGCCTTTTCTTCGCCAGGGACCGCATGGGTGTTAAGCCTTTCTTCTTCACCTTAAGAAACGGGAACTTCATCTTTGCATCCGAAATCAAGGCTTTGCTGGAGCATCCATTGGTAGAACCGGAAATAGACATAAACTCCATCGCCGAAATTATATTCATCGGTCCGGGCAGAACCCCAGGCTGCGGTGTTTTTCGGGGTATTGAGGAACTGGAACCTGCCTGCTGCGGTACATTTTCCGAAGAAAGCGGCCTTAAAATATGGAAGTATTGGACACTTAAGGCCCGTGAGCATACCGACAGCTTTGAAGAAACGGTCCAAAACATCCGGGAACTGGTAATCGATTCTATTGAAAGGCAGCTTGTATCCGATGTTCCCGTCGGCACATTTTTATCCGGCGGTCTGGATTCGAGCCTGATCTCTTCCGTCGCCGACAGGTACTTTACCCGCAACGGGCAAAGGCTTCATACCTTTTCAGTTGATTATATAGACAACGATAAGTATTTTAAACCCGGCAAATTTCAACCCAACAGCGACAACAAATACATTGAAATAATGAACAATTATCTTAATGCAGAAAACCACAAATTTGTCATTAACACCGATGAGTTGGTCAATGCCCTTTATCTTGCGGTGGAAGCCCGGGATTTGCCCGGAATGGCGGATATTGACTCTTCACTGCTGCTCTTTTGTAAAGAGGTAAAAAAGCACGTCACTGTTGCTCTGTCGGGAGAATGTGCCGATGAGGTTTTCGGAGGGTATAACTGGTACCGGGACAAGGAAATCCGTGAAAAATACGGCTTCCCCTGGGCACAATCCACCGAATACCGTGCAAGCTTTCTGAAGCCGGAACTTTCGGATCAGATTGACCCCTTTGCCTATGTGGATGAACGATACAAAAAAACATTATCCGAAGTACACAAAATACCCAATGATTCCGGCACCGACAGCCGTGCAAAAGAGATGATGGTTTTAAACCTCAAATGGTTTATGCAGACTTTGCTCGACCGCAAAGACAGAATGAGTATGTATAACGGCCTTGAGGTCAGGGTACCCTTCTGTGATTACCGAATTGTCGAATACCTTTACTCAGTGCCGTGGGAATACAAGGACTATAATAATTACGAAAAGGGATTGCTGCGGGAAGCAATGAAGGGCCTTCTTCCCGACGAAATTTTGTGGCGTAAGAAAAGCCCATACCCCAAAACCCATCATCCCGCCTACTTAAGAGAGGTTTCGAACCGCCTGTCGGAGGTTATTTCCAATCCCAATTCTCCGGTTTTACAGATCGCAGACAAGGCGGCACTGGAAATGCTTCTGGTGAGCGATAATCCGGTGCCGTGGTACGGTCAGTTGATGACCACACCGCAGACAATTGCTTACTTTTTGCAATTAAACTACTGGATGGAAAAGTACAAGGTTCGAATTGTTTAATATAAAAGTATTGTGAAACTTTAGCTTTGCAAATATAGAGCCTGCAGATACTTAGTGGAATGGGTCAAAAATCATTTTGAGGAGATAGATGTTTTCCCTTCCACATCGTATTGACAGGCTCTAAAACTGGCTTAACAATATTTCTTTAACTTTCTTCTTCACATATATAGCAGCCACCCTAATTTTACCAATTCTGTGTATACAACTGGCGGTAAGGATTTTTCGTGTTGGGCTTTAAGACATAAAACTTCTCGGATAAAATCTTTTCCATCGGAACATCAAAGCTGTCACAGAATTCTTTAATATATCCTTCAACCAGATCCATATCATCCTTGCCGGCCTCTTCAACCGTTACTTGCTGTGGAAGACCGCTGGGCAATTCGCTGCATCTGAGATAAATCTTTCCGCCATGCATACCCGTTCCGCAGAAATACCCGACAGGCGGTTTGCCCTTCGCCCCTAGTCCCAGTACTATGATTATACCCCCCGCCTGGTATTCTCCCAAAAAGCTTCCGGCTACCCCGCCAACCACGATGACCGGAACCTTCTCCTTATACTCCTTCATATGGATACCGGCACGGTATCCCACATTGCCTTTTATATAAATCTTGCCGCCACGCATGGCGTAACCTGTGGCATCCCCAGCCATCCCGCGGATAACAATGGATCCCTCATTCATGGTATCCCCTGTTGCATCCTGGGCATTGCCCTCTACAATTATCTCACACCCGTCAAGGTAAGCACCCAGGGCATTGCCCGGTACTCCATGAATAGTGATCCTTTTGCCCCCTAAACCGCTGGCAATATAGCGTTGTCCCAAGCAATTTTCTATAACAATTTCATTATCACTGCATCCCCTGACTTCGTCATTCAGGGTCTGAAAGTGCATATTATTTGCATTTATAGTTTTCATCTTAACACTCCTCCCAGCATTTGCTCTCTTTGAGTACGGGAAAAAGCCATCAACTGAGGTTTTTCACATATCAGCTCAAAATCAATGGTATCAAGGGGAACCCTTTCCCTGATAA
>Ga0116146_1004710_pt1 | contig 10375 bp, 8 predicted proteins | sample AD_JPNHG2_MetaG_FD_89748 | JGI IMG/M metagenome (GOLD analysis project Ga0116146, IMG submission 89748) | Active sludge microbial communities of municipal wastewater-treating anaerobic digesters from Japan - AD_JPNHG2_MetaG | ecosystem: Engineered > Bioreactor > Anaerobic > Digestate | place...
AATAAAATTTCTTTAGAGTCACAAAATCTGACCGTAATGCGATGATTGAGACGGTATCCTTGGTCGGAATGTTCAAGAAAATCATTCTCGCCCATTTCGACATTCATATGTTTTTTCAGAGTTCCGGCAACTCGAGTACGTATTGTTCGGGCGCATCCGGTGATAGTTCCGATACCATTTTCTGCGCTTATTTTATCTGCTATCTGCTCACCACCCCAATTCTTATAGATTCCATTCGACTTGGTTTCAGTCAAAACCTTGAGCATTTCCCTGGAAGCGGCGGCCTTACTCCCCAAAATCTTGAATCCACATAATTCGATGTGATTCGGATAAAAGACCATCTCGCCGCCGGTAAATGTGCCTTCCGGTTTAGGAGGTTGGGATTCCTGAGATTTTTGATATTTCTGAAGCGTCATTTCGATTACAGAAGCGAGGGTACGGCCATTGGGTGGGAAGGGTTTAGAGATAAATTCAATAGCTCCCATCCCAATCAAATCCGTCACCATATCAAATCCATCCTGATGATGACCGGTCATAATCACCACAGGGACATTGCCATGGCCCTTGATGTCACGAATCTGCCGCAGTAAATGCTTGCCAAACTCGGAACTGGCAGCACTGCTGCCGGGACGGGCCGGGATTTGCAGGTCCAGCAGAACCAGGTCGTAGCCATCCCTTCCAAGGAACTCGACAGCTTGCAACTGATTGGTTGCCCAATCATTCTCGTATCCCAGAGATGCCAGAACCTCATCAATCACTTCGTTTTTGATCTTACGGTCATCCTCTACCACCAAAATCTTCATTGGTATTCCTCCTGTGCATCGGTGTCTCTCAACGGAAAAGTCATTGTAATCGTTGTTCCCGCATCAACCTGGCTGTCGATTTCAAAGGTGCCATTGTTCGCCACAATATAGCGATAGGCGATGCACACGCCGAAGCCCGTACTTTCCCGCTTGGTCTTATTGATGTCGATGGGCATAAAGGTGCTTAATTTGTCCAAAATCTGCGGCTCGATTCCCGGTCCATCGTCCTCAATAATGATTTGGATTTCATATCCCCGAACAGCTACTTCAATACGAATGGTCCCTTCTTTGAGTCCCTGCCCGTCCGAAGCAAAGGACTCATAGGCATTTTTGATGAGATTGGTCAATGCCAACAACAGCAGCTGCCGGGCAATTTTGATTCGAATTCGCTCTGGTTTTTCAACCTGAATCTGAACACGGGAGATGTCGTAGCCCAACTTAGCGATTTTAACCTGGGCCTTTTCGATTGCAGCGGCAATAATCTCATCTACATTTTCATAGTGTTTTTCAACATTCAGCGGTCGGACAAATTGTTCCATGTTCTCAATGGTCTGTTCCAGGAGGACCAGGTCGTCCCGAACGGATTTGGCGCGTCTATGTTGATTTTCCTTCTTTAAGATGAATTCGACATTGGCGCTCAGGGTCGTCAGGATGCTCCTAAAATCATGAGCCAATGTCGATGCCAACAGGGAATACCGGTATTCGGCCAGTAGATGAACCTTATCAGCGATGTCCGGTCCGTATTGGCTGACCAGTTTTTTAATCTGGGCCAGATAGTCCTTGGACAGCTTACTTTCTTTGGAACATTTCTGGTTAAACTTGACCCGACGATTGAGGCTTCGTTCGGCATTTTTTCGGACATAGGTATTGTCGTCACCGCATAGCCGGATAATCAAATCGGTGCAGTGGGTCGGGTCAAAAAGATACAACTGCCGCGAGATAGCTAAACGAACCTGCCAGTCCGGATCTTTTGTTAATTGTTCAGCCAGCTCCAGAAACAGGGTCTCATTGCACCCAATCGTCCCCTGCAACAGTTCCTGCCCCAACGAATCCGCCAATTGCTGACGTACCGAGACCGGCAGGGATTCGGGATTATCCTGCAGCTGCTTTGTCAACCGAGGCCATTGAGTGAGCGTTATATCGGTATCCATCAGTAATTATACCTCTGCTTACGCTGGACAAAGGCATCCCGACCGCCTTCGAGCAGGTTGATGATTTCCTCTTTACAGGTATCGACATCCCCGTGGTTCAGGATACGGGCGTGCTGGCCATTGGAGGTGAGCACGAAAACCCGTGACGCTTCCCCCAATACCGGAATATTGGGATTGTGGGTAATCAGAATAATCTGACGGCGCTGATTGACGCGGCGGATACTGTCCACAACCGTGTCATAGATAAACCGGTTATCCAGGTTGTCCTCCGGCTGGTCGACCAGCAGAGGGTTGTCGCTATCCAGTAGCAGGATGGGCAGGATGGTCGTGCATTTTTGGCCGGTGGAAAGCGTCAGGGAATTCTTGAACTCATCCCCGTCTTTCAGTTCAATCCGGGGCAGGTCCGCCAGTTCCACGACATCCAGTGCCAGGAAGGTATCCGATGATTTCAATGCCCCAAACACTTTCTGGGCCTGTGACGAGCTCAGTTCAGCCCCGTTTTGCAGATCTTCGGCAGCGCCGGTTTCCAGAATAGAGACCAATTCATTCGGCGGCAGCAGGTCGGCGATTTTCTTGGCAACGACGCCTTGTTGTATCCCTATATTTTTCAGGGAATCCCGAAGCAGATTCTGGTATTCCGACCGGTCACCAAATTGGTCCACCTGAACGCGAATCGGCGACGACACATTCTCGGTAATCCACTGGGCGACAGCTTTACGAATTTCAAACCGCTGATTATACAGCGTTTGCAACCGTCCCATTAACTCTGTGCGTTTTGTTTGCAGTTGCTGTAACTGTTCCTGCAATTGCTGGGACTTGCGTTTTTTACCGAGTAGGTCGTTACGCTTCTTTTCCCAGTTGGCACGTTCGGTGGCGACCCCCTGGGCCTGGGTATGCTTGGTAATCATATCCCGGAACACAAGCTCTTGTTTGTCATGCACCTGGGACAGTTCCTGCCGCCTTTGCTCTAAGGATTGTTGCTGAGATTGAATAGAAGCGGTTCCCTGATTAAACAGGGCATCTAAGCGGCCGCCAAGGGCGACCAAATCCCCTTGGATATCCTGGAATATCCGTCCATTGGCACCCTGCAAAAAGTCTGCGGTGATCAAACCGTTCACCTGACGGGCAAATTTCCCCGTAGCACTGCTGAACCATTCCTTATACTTATCCAGCAAATCCGAGAGTTCCCCAAATGCCTGCTGCTCACGTTCCCGTAAAGCACGATCCGTGTGGGCCTTATTGACGTGGGCGGTGCTTTCGTCTTTAGGGCCCGCCAGCGCTGCAATCTTTACCTCGATGCCAGGCAGAGTATTTAACTCCTCAGCCAGCCCGGACAGATTCTTCTGGGTGGGGATAATTTCATTGGCATTGGCCTGTAATTGGGATTTCAGGGTGGCGATTTGAGCATTGATTTCTGCTATCTCAGCCGCTCGAAAATTGTCAATCAGGGACAATTGAGATTGAGGATTGTCGGCTATGTTTTCGACTTCATTTTGACTGAATATGTCCGCATTAAAGATTCCACCAGAGTTGATGGAAATATCCGTGGGTGTTCCATCTGAGTTGAGCACCATCGGATCACCACTGGCGGTCCGGTCGATGATATACTCCAGACCGTCCTTGGTCTCGATGGTTAGGCGGATACGTCCATCCCCCAGATTGTTTTTGACCAGAGATTCGACACGTTTTCTGGAGACGATGCCTTTTTCGCCGTTGGGAAAGGCGTCCAGGGCATATCGCACGAACTCCAAAACGGTTGTTTTGCCTGTACCGCGGTGGCCGATAAGGCAGTTCAATCCAGAATTGAAATTTAACTCCAATCCGTCCAGAAATCCGCCGAGAATCGAAAACGATTTGATACGATGAAAAAAACCATTACCCGAAAATGACATAAAACATTCCTTTCAAAGGAGTTAAAATGAAATCGTTTAGGAGGGCTTCGGAGGGAGATGGATAACCCAGAGCTCGGTTCCACCCTGAACCTTACTATGAATGGAATTTAATTCAGGGCCGGAAAATTGTCAATCTGGAAATGCTGAATTTTATGCAGGATTTTGGGGAAAATGCGTATCAAAATAAATGGGAAATACGGATATGGAAATTTCGGTTTTTAGGGCTATTTATCGTTGCGTGTATACTACCGGTTTTTGAGGGGCAAAGTAGACTACTTCTATCCTGGGGTTGTCCAGATTTACAAAACATACGGGGTTCTACAGGGATGGTCTGTGCGGAGGGTGAAAAAAAATCGTTTTCAACTATTTGGACCGAAGAAACCCTGCCCAAATTCCTCAATCTGAGCTTTTCTAAGGAATAAAACAACCTTACCAACAACCCCAATCTGTCATTTTTGCCCCCGTATGTATTTTTGCGTAAGACAACAGGTATGCCATTCCACGATTTTATTTTGATTTGAGGAAACGGCTAGCTCTCCATGAAAACCTTTTGTTTTGATTACCATTGTTGTGACTGATAGATTTTATATTTTTCCAAACAATAATTACAATATAAATGAGTACTAAAAAAGCCACAATTATCTTCATTGTATTACTCATGTTCATCGGTTATCTCTGTAAGCTATTGTTCAAAATTAGTTGTTGTATTATATTAACCCAAGGATTCAATTGTGCTTATTTCACAACAGACTTTTTCTAAATATTTTCAATTGCCCACCAAAGTTTTTTTTCAACTGGTTTTGATAATATAGTTTTCTTGCGATATAGGATTAGGTTTGGCTTAGAGGCAAATTGAGTTTTTGAAATTATAGTTTCCATACTAACTCCTCCACAGACGACGTAGCCAACAATTTCATCCTGTGAGTTAGCAGTTATCCTTTTTCCATTGGCCAACCCCGGCAGTGATTTAGGCAACTTAATTTTGAATCTATATCTGTAGTCGTAAAGAAACGGTCTTAAGTCATAGTTATTTTCTTCAAACATATTCTGTATTTTCATGGCTTTTATAATTGCAAGCATTCGATAAAGATTCACCAAGTCTTGATACCACACAACTTGATCTGAAATTTCGTGAAAACGATTCGTAAATATTTCCGCAAATAGTTCAGCATTTGCATCGTCTTCGAAAGAATCTTCGAGTTTTCCTTTGGAAGTAACTTTTTGTTTTTCCGTTAAAATGCCAATTTTGCAACTTTCTATGCTGATAATTCCATCTGAATACGAAATATGTGGCTCGTCTTTTTGTAAGTGAAACCAAAATCTTGACATTGAGCTACTATCAATATCAGTTTTTTCTCCGGTTGCGTTGGTTGTTTCTTCGGAACGGATATTAATTGAGGATGGAATTCCATCGATTTTAAGTAAAGATTGACTGACTTTTTTCATATGATAATCGGCATAAATCATAGTAGATGCCGTTCTTACACTATTTTCAACCCCACCAATTCGAACCAACTGGGGGCCAGTTATTTCTTTCAATTCCTCTATATATTTTTCAAAATCTCTAGTGTTTTCAAGAGACATCGTGTTTTTTTTTAGGAATCGATTCAGACGCTTGATATTTTTGTCTTTGGGATCGAGTGAGCAGTGAATATCTACGTTAGAAAGCCATGTATTCCTGATCATCGCGACGAAATCATCTAAATACATAGGCTCACGGTCTGGGTGGTACTGGCCTATTAGTAAAATATCTTTATTGTCATCCACAATAACACTTTCAATGACAGAAATTCCTCCCATCACATAAGCATCTCTTGAGATTTTGCCATTACGCACCTCATGCAAAATTTGTCCTATTGAAATACATCTTAATTGTGGAGGCCCTGATAGACAGGGAGCATGAAATCTTTTAACAAACGCCAATTGGCGTTTGTTTTGCCCATGTGAGTTTAACCGATACCCAAAAGCTGTTATTATCAAAATAATCAAAAGGGCAAAGAAGATACAAGCTTTACTATGAGTTCCAAACCATTTGAGGAATTCTTTAGGGTACTTGTTTCTCTGAAAATAATTCTTTATTTCCCTGAAGCTATTTTTAATTCTTTCATTCATCATATTATTTGATCTTATTTAAGTATGTTTGGCGTTTCTCGTCAAGTGACTCATCCTTTGCAAGATTATCATCTTCCAATGTCATCGACATATCAACACCGCCTGTATTATGCCTGTTTTCCATTTGAAGTTCAATGAGCTGATTAGCTTTTGTACCATTAAACGAATAATGTCCTGAGGTTCGCGTCTTTGTTGTTGTAATAACCATGTCATTTCCGCGTTCCTCGAAAACATATCTTTCAACATGGCCTACCAATCCGTTGTCCCGGGTAAAACTACTTTGTGAATATTCTTTAATATAGCCTCTGATGCCACATATCTCTCGAATAAGTGAGTTATCTAATGAATTGATCTGGCTCGTAGTTATTCCCATAGCATGCAAATTGTCTCTTCCGAAAACCTCTTCGATTCGCTGTATTCTTTGGTGGTTTTGAGCACGAAATGTTTGGCTGTTTATCCACTGTTGTATAACCATGTCGCGGTTTTCTTTAAATTCCTTATTGTTTACAGCAAGCATTGTCCCAATTCTTTGAGACGCAACATCTGTAAATTCTGCTGTTGCAAGTCCGATCTGTTCATATACTGAAGCAGCAGTTGGACTGCCGGTTGTTACGATTCCCAATGTATATGATAAACCGCCTACACCAGCTTTGGCTAACTCTTGATAATCGTCAACCAGAGGCCTTTTGCCATCATGGATTGTATCGGAAATAGTAGATGCCGCTTCAGTACTGTCCCGTTAACTTTTGTTAATTTTGCGATAACACACAGTAGATTAAAGACTTATAGCAAATTATGACCTGTATCGACTTCAACTTGATCGTGTATGATAACGGCTCTGAATCTCTTTTAGGAGCCAATCATGTATCACGGTCGAATTGTGTTTTCGCAGATCATGGACTACTTTCCGCTGCGGCGTTTCAAGTCCTGCGTCACTCGCTATCGAGGCGATCATCGTATCAAAAGCTTTACCTGTCTCGATCAGTTCTATTGCCTGACTTTTGCCCAACTGACCGGCCGCGAAAGTCTACGCGATATCGAAGCCTGTCTGCGTGCCGTCGGCCCCAAACTTTATCATGCGGGGATGAAAGCCCGCGTATCACGCACGACTTTAGCCAAAGCCAACGAAGTTCGCGATTGGCGAATCTATCGCGACCTGGCTCTGATGCTGATCGACCAAGCACGCCTGCTCTATGCTCATCAGCCGCTGGCCATGAATCTCAAGCGAGCCGTTTACGCGCTGGACTCCACCGTCGTCGATCTGTCTTTGACACTGTTTCCATGGGCTCAGCATCGGCAACACAAGAGCGCCGTCAAGGTCCATACACAACTCGACCTGCGGGGCAATATTCCGACGTTTATCCGCATTACAGGCGGCCAGACGCACGATGTGAATTTTCTCGACCACGTGATCTTCGAGGCCGGAGCATTCTATATCATGGACAAGGGCTACATCGATTTTCGACGTCTGTACTACATTCATCAGCAGCAATCGTTCTTTGTCACACGTGCCAAAAACAACATGGTTTACACCCGACTGGCATCTTGTCCGGTGGACAAAAGCCGAGGCCTGCAAAGCGACCAGACCATTCGATTGACCGGGCCGAAAAGTTCGGTCTATTATCCCGAACGGCTTCGGCGAATCCACTATGTCGATATCGAACTGGGCAAACGTTTCCTGTTTCTGACCAACAATTTCAATCTGTCACCGTGGACGATTGCACGGCTGTACAAGTTTCGCTGGCAGATCGAACTGTTCTTCAAATGGATCAAGCAGCATCTTCGGATCAAAGCCTTTTACGGCACCACACCCAACGCCGTCAAGACGCAGGTGTGGATCGCCATCAGCGTTTATGTACTGGTCGCTATCCTGAAAAAGGAACTCAACTTGGAAGCCAGCATGTACGAAATGCTGCAGGTTTTGGGTGTCATGCTTTTCGAGAAAACACCCATCAAAAGCCTGTTTTATGCGGATTTCAACAACTTTTCAAAGAGCGATATACGTAACCAATTGTATTTATTTGACTTATAACGGGACAGTACTGATGCCGCTTTTTTTATTGAATCCGCCGGAGCATTTATTTTATAGACTCTTAAAACATTATCAAATTGGCTGGATGTAAACATTTTTGAAAACTCGTAAGTCAAATCGGAGTTGATTATTGATAAATCGCCTGATTGATAGGCATAATAATCCTTTTCAAATGCTTCGAATAAGTCTTTACCAGTATTTACTGCCTTTAAGGCCTTATACGCCCGTGCTTCTTCGGTTTTAAGAAGTTTTAAGTCTTTATTTTTAATATCGTTGTCGATTGTTTCCAAAATACCCGCATATAGTTCTACGCTGCACTTCATGCTGTACCATAAATCTTTCCCTGCGAGCAGATACTCTTGCGGAAGCTTATTAGGAGCATTCTTCTCAAAAGTGATTATAATATTTGATCTTGAATTCTTTACGGATTTCAATAAGGCGGCATCAGATGTGCTGCTTGAAATATTAGTAATGTTGTTAATCCCAACTTTTGTCGAAAGCCATTGTGATAAAGATGCCGTATCAGAGTCGTTCCCAATAATCGTAATTCTTGCAGTGCTGGGGATTAATGAAGCAACTCTTCCGGCCAACATATCAGGAGGAGTACTTCGGGCTAGACCGGTCGAAATTACTATTGAGACTGGTTTATTGTGCCACAATTCATTTAAATCTTGATTTTGTGTGCCCCATGTTTGTGCTATTTGTCTCGAAGTTAATGGAGACTTTACATTATAGCTGTTGACGTTGTTTTGATTATCAACATAAAACCTGTTGACCCGAAATTCAGCATCCGGATCAGTCATCCGCAAAATATGTGCACCGCTGCCCCATATCCGTTTGCTTTTATCAACAGGTTCCAGCAGAAGGTAGGTTAACTTAGGATTATTTTTAAGTAATCGTAAGTTAGTTTCATGATTAGCGATGCTGGGCATTATCTCGGAAGCACCCGGATAATCCCCTCTGCTGCTGGAAATCATAATCTTATCCGCTCCAAAAATATCAATTACATTTTGCATGTCTGATTCATGTGCCCGTCCATCCATAAAGTCCAAAAACTTAAACATGCTGGCACAAGGTATCAATTGATGACTTGCTTTTGCAAAAGCGACAGTTCCATTACTTCCAAGACTGGCATAAAAATTAACATCGTGTTTATCTCGAAGTTCTAATCCTACTTTTCTGATGGCCCCATAAGCAGCATTGGCATAACGAGCCACCATCTCTTGTCGGCTTGGAGTAAGAAAGTCCACGGAATCAAAATACCCCCACGTATTGATATTTTGTGCAAGTTGAATGTCATAATCGTAGTTACCTTCTGCCAATGATTGTTCTACCGAAGTTTTAATTTTAGAATAAAAATAATACTCAAGAGTTCTATCAGCACTTACGGACATAAAATTATCATCAGGCATAGGTATTGATATTGACGTTCTGTGATCCGAATCTGTTATTGCTCCATAATTATTAGAAGAAGACATTTGGCTGTACGAATCGCCTGATGGCTGAGTATTTGCATTAAGAATTTTATCCATTTGTGTTGATGCAGCATCCCATTGGTTGATTCCACGGTCTGAAATAAAAAAAGTAATTGTTTCTCCACCACAAAGACTAAAGCATGTACAAAAGAGGATAATAAAAATGACAGATGGAAGCGAGTAATGACACGTTACCGATCTGGACATAACTTCACTCCTTTTGTGTAAATGCCAATTTTCTGGCTTTTCTTAAGGTTAATTTTATCTTTTCAATCTCTTTTTTCAAGCCTTTATAATAAATTCTGGGGAAAAAGTGATATAAATCCTGACAATGACGGAAAATTCGATAGTTGCTACAGCCACCAGGGCACCATTGCCGTCAACAACACCCTGATCAACCATGACGGCAAGTACTTCGAGGATGTCGGTTACTTCTTGGATCATGCCGAACAGCGGCGCAAGATCGCCCATGACTATATTCGCGTGCTGAAGGTATATCGTTGCCGTTGGACAGGGAACGAGTGCCGTCCATCGGGACGGCAAGCAGCATTTGGGCATGGGCGAATGTCGGCTCAAGAAGTCAATGTTTTTCACTTCTGATAATACCCTTACCATAAGAGGGGTATCTTTCTGTTTTACGTTTATTGGTGTGCGTGGATGTAAATGATTAGCTTCCCGATCTTCAACTTGTTTCCATCCTGAAGTGTTTGCCTTTTGCCTGTTGTCTTATCTTCGAACACGATATTACCACTCTTGAGGGTCACCGTTGCTGAGACTGCGGGGTAGTCTCTTATGTATACATGACAATTTTGGCCACTGCCGAGCAGGATTTCTTTGTTTCCGAGGTTTATTACACTCTTTTCGTTTGGCCCCCATTCTACTTCCAGGTATGCCTCACGCCAGACAGACT
>Ga0116146_1004719_pt1 | contig 10369 bp, 7 predicted proteins | sample AD_JPNHG2_MetaG_FD_89748 | JGI IMG/M metagenome (GOLD analysis project Ga0116146, IMG submission 89748) | Active sludge microbial communities of municipal wastewater-treating anaerobic digesters from Japan - AD_JPNHG2_MetaG | ecosystem: Engineered > Bioreactor > Anaerobic > Digestate | place...
ACATCATAATACTTTGAAGAATGTGGAAAGCACGACTGGTTTTGAAGGTTTCATGAGAATTCTTGAGAGGGATTAGTCTTACGCGGGGCTATAGAAGGCGGCGACTTTCAAGGTAGGGAAGCAGGGCCGGTAAGTTTGGCACATTTCTAAAATAGATGAGGTTCGAGTTGGGATTAGAGAGTGAAGTATGTATCAATATGAAACGGGTCTCCGTTTAGTTCTTTCTGGAGTAATGCTCAATCTTCTCTCTTTCATCCGGAAAAGCATCGCTCCAGATGGTATGAGCGTTCTATTTTGGATTGTGTCGGGCAAAGACAAATGATGAGATGGTAGCCGGATTTCTGCAAAACAAGCTGCTTCACTGAAGGTATTCAAGATAGCAAATCGGGAACAGTGATGGGGGGAAGATTAATGTCGGAAAGAATGAAGATGATTGTTTCGCTCGCAAAGGAAGTACTTGGACCTAGAAATGGATGTGAAGAAGCAATTGAAGGCAATCCGAGAAGTGAATATATTACCGGGATTCTCGCGCCACGGGATTTCGAGGAAAGAAGTATCGAAGCAGACAGCGACCTTCCCAAAGTTGAGATTAATGCCGAAGAGGATGAAAGTGAGGAGGACACGGCAATTGCCGACTCATTAATATCGCCGGCTTTACAGCCAAAATCACTGCCACGGTCAATGGGTATCTCTTTTGCAGTAAGAAATCATCAAAATGTCCCCAAAATTGACATATGTACCACCTGGGCAAGATATTCATTTGAGGAACAAAAGTATAGAAGAAAGGCTAGGTTCTTTCATACAGGTGAATTAGAGTTGGACAACTTCCGTGACTGGATGACAGAAGACAGTATCCGGATTATAATAAAGTCAACTTCTATTCAAGATAGTGTCTGGCGAGTTACAGTCTTTTTGGCAAATGAAAGCACGATAAATCCTGATGACAGATTTGAGATCCAGACCAGTTCCTTCGTATTTCAGCCAGAGATCAGGGTGAAATGCTGTGAAGGTACGGTGATTATTCCCCTTGCATATACAAAGAACCTTGATACTGATAAAGATGAAGATTCCCTCGAGTCTGAAGATGCGTCACTTGATCTTCTCTACAGAAAAAAACCGGCTTTGGCAAGAGGACATCTGGTCGGGGCCACTTGGAAGGAAATTGACCCCCAAAGACCACATTTGCAGAACCCCACTATTCAAGAGCCTCCATTCTTCTGGATAGATTCGAACATCGTTCCTGAAGACATAATGGAGAGATTCATCCTTCCGGATGTGAGAACCGATTATCTTCCAATGTACCCTGTTGAGGCTCCTAGGCTTGATTGGGATGCGGAAGCCTATGGAAAAGCACCCGAGCTGGATCCGGGTATTCTCGCAGCAATGTGGAATCAAAACGATATGGAACGGGCTCTTAAACCAATAGTAAAAGGGTACGGGATCTGGCTCAAGAGACAACTGGAAATGCAGTCAGTTGACCCGCTTTCTGACGCAGCAAAAGAGACGGCTTCACGTCTTCTGAAAAAGGCTGAAGAAGCAATAAAAACGATCGATGAGGGGATCAATCTGATTGAAAAAAACGATGAAATCAGACTTGCTTTCTGCTTTGCCAACAGGGCAATAGCACTTCAATATGAGTGGCGTGACGGAAGCAGGAACTTCAAATGGCGCCTCTTTCAGCTGGCTTTTATTCTTATGAATTTACCCGGCTTGTCAAGAGAAGATCATCCGGACAGAGATGTTTGTGATCTATTGTGGTTTGCTACCGGCGGGGGCAAGACAGAAGCATATCTCGGACTGGCGGCATTCATAATCGCCTTACGAAGATTGAGAGCCGAGCGCGATTCGGAAGGCATGAGATACGGAGCCGGAACTGCCGTTATATCAAGGTATACATTGAGATTGCTTACCATCCAGCAATTTAGAAGGGCCCTGAAACTGATCACTGCATGTGAATACCTGAGAGTTTACAGAAGTAATGGTAAACACGGTTGGAGACCGGAGAATTGTGATCTTGAAGATGATTTTTTGTGGGGTACTGCAAGATTCTCTGCCGGGCTATGGGTAGGCGGTAATGTGACACCGAACAGTATTAAAGGATTTACTTTTCCCCGACCACAAGGTGGGTTTCAAGAAATCAAGGGGGCTGTTGAAGTTCTAAGTGAACATGACGAGAATTTTGGAGAACCTGCCCAGATACTTACGTGCCCGTGCTGCAATTCCATCCTTGCCGTCCGGAACGACGGATTGGATAAGGGAGAATACACAATAAACTTGATCTTCACCTCTAAAAATGAACCTCGGTCACCTTCCGTTGATGAGCTTTCATTAGGTACCAAGATAAAAGTAAGCGATTACTTAATAACAAATGCAGGCACAAATAAATACACACTAACCATAAAGTTTGGTACTTGCTCCGACAGAGTGAAGCCAAAAGATATTGACAACTGGTGGACCGGAACTATATCCCGGCGTATTGGAGTTGATCCTTCGGCTTTGGTACCGGCAAGGGCAAGCCGGCCAGGATATGTACTGACCGGATACGTAAATAATAGAGGAAACCTCGATTATAACGATTTTATGGTTTTCTGCCCCAACCCCGGGTGTAAATTGAATACAGATGTCGAATGGAAGGAAAAAGTTCCGGTAGGGATTTATTCTAGACGTTTGCAAGAAGATCAGAATATTCATAATTCCTACGTTTTTCAAATGGTACCTGAATTCACCAGGGTCAACAGACAGTTCGATACTTCAAACAGAATACCTATTCCGGCATTAACTGTTGATGATCAGATCTATAAACACTGTCCCACGTTGATTGTAGCAACAGCAGATAAGTTTGCAAGATTGGCTTTTGATCCGATGACGGCTTCTATCTTTGGTAATGTGGAGTATTACCATGCGAGATATGGATACTACAGGAAATACTGTTTGCAACCTTCAGGACAGATAGAAAGCCCAACACCCCATCCAACCGCCACGTGTATGCATAGAAGAGTGAATCCTCTGCCACCACCTTCTTTGATAATTCAGGATGAACTACACCTGATTGAAGGTCCGCTGGGGAGTATGGCGGGCATATATGAAACCTCAATTGATGAGCTTTGTAAACGGGGAGGTCAGGGAGCAAAGGGTCCAAAGTATATTGTATCAACGGCTACGATAAGGCAGGCGGGGACACAGGTTAGGTCTCTCTTCAACAGAACTCTCAGGCAATTTCCGGCATTCGGCACCGACATTGATGATAACTTCTTTTCCATTTCCCGCGAGATTCATCCATTTGACGACGAGAAACCAGGCAGACTCTATATTGGTGTTTGCGCACCGGGAAAGGGAGCCCAGACCCCACTGGTAAGGATCTACTCATCTTGCCTTCAAACCCCTTTGGCTCTAAGGAACGCAGGCATTAGTGATGAAAAAATAAACGGGTTCTGGACTCTAATAGGTTACTTCAATGCGATCAGGGAACTTGCCGGAGCCGTTGCCCTGCTAAGACAGGATATCCCGCAGAGGATGAGGAGTACTTTCGGTGACGGAGCGCGTTCTTTTACAAGAGAGATCCTTGAACTTTCCAGTAGAAGGAATTCTATGCAGCTCCCTGGATTACTGGATGCTCTTGAGAAAAAACTTGATGATAGTAGCTCTGCCGTTGACATAGCACTTTCCACTTCCATGTTTGGAACCGGCGTTGATATTGATAGACTGAGACTTATGATAGTAAACGGTCAGCCGAAATCCACCGCGTCATATATTCAGTCCACCGGGAGGGTAGGACGTCGTGAGGGTGGAGTTGTGGTGACTTTCTTCAGGGCAAGCAGACCGAGAGACCTTGCCCACTACGAATTCTTTACGGGTTATCACAGGGCTATTCACAAATATGTTGAACCTGTAACGGTTGCCCCTTTTTCGTCCAGATGCCGGGAGCGTGCGTTGGGCCCGGTTATAGTTATTCTTCTCAGAATAGCCTCTGAAATACAGGGAATAAGCGTTTCTCCAGAATGGCGATATCAACAAAGGCTAGCGCAAAGAACGTATGCAACAAAGGCTTCAAGAATGTCTAATGAAAGGTACAGTAGCGAAGTCGCAAAGATCTGCTCGATTATTGTAAGCAGATCTCAGGAGCAGCCTGCCGGGAGGAAGCCAGACAAACAGGTTATTCTTGACGAACTCAACTCATGGCTTGACAGATGGCAGAAAATCGCCAGAGATCACGGCGATACCTTACTTTACTCGGAGAGCTCAATGAACTTTCTTCCACAACATCCGGTGGTTCTCGGAGACATCCAGCATTACTTCCGGCGACTTGATCAGGTATTCACAAACTCTCCACAATCGCTTAGAGATGTCGAAGCCACAACAACATTCAGGACCTGAGGAGGAGTTTTTATGTCACAATTCATAAGACCTTCACAGTTCATTACAACTTATGGACCGGGAAGCATTCTGGAGGGGCAGAACGGACCGGTACTCATCCTTTCAATCGAGGAATCCGGTGTTTTCCGCGATGGAACTTCAATAAAGGATTTTGAGATAGTAGATCAGCGATTCTCAAATTCGTTGCTTGAAGGAAGCAGGATAGTCCGTATTCCAACAAATGCAGAGCTTGGAGAACCCGAAAACACTGATGTTTACAAAACTTCCTCATTCCCCGTATGGTCACTGTGTGTTGAACATAACATAATCTACAGGTACGATCCGGATAAACAAATTGGCTGTCCAAGGTGTGGGAACATGGGAAACAGGGGATGGCAAAAAGCAAGGAATGAAGCTATTCGTTTTGTTATGGCATGTCCTGGAGGTCATCTAGATGACGTAAATTGGACGGGTATTGTCAATCATAGACGGAACAACTGCCATCCTGATTACATGCTATGGAAGGGGGGTGGCACTCTAAGCGATATCGAAATCTGTTGCCCAATTTGTGGAGCCTGCATTAATCTCGGCATTGCATACAACATTGAATACAATTGTACTGGTCGCCTCCCGGAGAAAAGGCAATACACGCGATGCGATTTGAAGGCGAAAATGATGCAAAGAGGAGCAGCAAATCTTCGAATTCCAGAAATTATCACTTCTCTAACTATACCTCCGAGGAGTACCGAGCTGCATGAAATTTTTGGCACAAAGGAAGTTAAATTGCTTTTTTTTGCAGCAATACCTCAAAGAAAGGAAGAAGTGATTCGTATTCTTGGTAGGGCGGAGGACACTGGAATAATTCAAAGAAACTTTGTTGCGAGAGTCAAGCAGTTCGAAGAGAGTCAAATAATAGAAGCCATCACCAAAACTCAGGAACAGATAATTGTTAATAACGAGAATGAGTACAGGGTAGAGGAACTTGATGCGCTTCAGAAGGCAGCGACGTTTGGAGAGTTTGTTGTTCCGGCAGATACTCCAGGGGCTCCTCCCCGCTTTGAAGTTCACAGGGCCGATGTAAAATCCTTCGAAATGCCCTCCCGAAGATTCATAAGGGTTACGCCTGTTTCAAGACTAAGGGTGGTGGCGGTGCAAAAAGGATATAGAAGATTGGATCCAGCGGAAGGAGCGGTCGTTGAAACAAGTTTTGAAATGGATGGGGACAAATGGATCCCCGGTGTTGAACTTCATGGAGAAGGAGTTTTCGTCGATCTTGAACCACTTGAAAGCCATTCGTCAATCGAGCACTGGGAAATGAAGGGCCTAACTTACAGTCAATGGTTAAGAGCATATCAAAACCCGGCCGTCTACATAAATCAGGGAATAGATTTGAATTATGAATGTCTTCATCCCGTATTTGTATGGTGGCACACACTTGCTCATAGACTCATAAATGCGCTTTCAGTAGACTCTGGATACTCATCCGCAGCCATACGGGAACGGATCTACGTGAAGCATACAGAAAGAGGGTCTACTGGAGGTATTTTGCTTTACACGGCCCAATCTGGTGGTGATGGTACTCTTGGTGGTCTCATTGCAACGGTTCCGCACTTTGACAGGGTTCTTTTGTCTGCGCTGAGAGATGTGCACATTTGCTCTAACGACCCATTGTGTTCCGGCAACTTTTTCAGTCCGGGTAAATACAACGGCGCTGCATGCTATGCCTGTGAACTAGTCTCCGAGACTTCATGTGAATACCGGAACATGTTTCTGGACCGGAATCTTCTGGTTGATAATCTGCCATGAGTATGATACTGGTTTCAGGAGCTTCTTGGTTCGGCAGCGGACTTAGAAGTATCAGTTCAGTGCTGGAAGAGATGGTAATGAATGCAAAGAGTGAGATATTGATAGGGGTATACTCCATAGGTTCAATTGACGATGCTCTTTTCTTCTATTTAACAGATTCCCTTAATCACGGAGTGAATCTGGTTATGTTCATTAACAGATATCGTCGGCAACCAGAATGGGCCAGAGATTATTTTGAGAGGCTTCGCGCTGGCCACTCAAGAGTCATCGTGTACAGTGTTGAGTGTCCCGAAGGTGAGGACTTTCATGCAAAAGTGTTTGTAGTAGATCGTTCCAAAGCAATAATTGGTTCTGCAAATCTTTCTCAGAAGGGGTTTACGTACAACTATGAAATGGGAGTATACGTCGAAGGAATTCTTGCAGATGAGGCGGCCGGTGCACTGGAGAGGCTTGTCATTAATGGAGTAGCCAGGAAGATCTGAATGATATCTTCGGTTTCAACAGGTTGAAAATCAAAGCAGGCTATTCGCAGGAGTTTGCAGAACTGCATTGAGAAGCCAGAGAACATGAGTCGCACAATGGGGTTTTTCTGCAAACGACAGACGAGAAGTCTATGAGTCCGTAACTGTAGTCAACAAAATCGTAATCCGGAACGGATGATCTGACGAGTTCTGCAAAACCTGAATCCCTTCTTAAGGAGTCCTTAATCTCGATTCCGTGAAATCTTGCAATAACCCTTACCACATTGGCATCAATAATCGCGTCCTTGATCCCAAATCCAAATATCCTTATGGCAGCCCTTATATACTGGCCAACATATGGAAGGCCTTCAATTATTTCGACTTCGCGAGGCACCCCGCCTATTTCAATAAATCTTTCTAGGCAACGGTAAAAATGAGTTGCGCGTCTTGTAAGACCAAGAGAAGAAAATGCAACGATGCAATCGTTCTTTAGCCTGTCCCCGAGAATCAGTGCCTCCAACGAAGGATATTTAGAAATAAACCTGATATATGGGCTTACGACGTTATCAGCCCGTGTTCTTACCAACATATACTCGGCAACGAATACTTTGAACGGAGTCCTTTGAACCCTCCATGGAAATGTTCTCCCGTAATTCTTATAGAATTCAACTATCTTTCTGGCCGGAAACTCCATTTCTTGCGCACTCCTTAAACGTTGAGAGCATCTGCTTTGCAATCGCCCTCACGACGGGAACGATAACAGAGTTTCCAAATTGCATGTAAGCGCGTGTATCGGATACGGGAATGACAAAATCGTCGGGAAATCCCATGAGTCGTGCGCACTCACGGGGTGTGAGACGACGTGGTCGTTCCTTGTCAGGTTGATCTATAAGAATCTCCGCCCCGTCTTTGTGATATCTTTGAGAAAGCGTTCGGGCTATCCCTTCTTTACTGGCGATACTGAAACCGAATCCGTTACCCTGTTCTTTGTGTTTGCTCTTGTGTCTTAGCAAAGTTTTCCAGGTCCCCGGTCCTATCGTATATTTATCCGCGACCTTGTCCTCCAAAATCTCTGCTAATCTTCGATCCTTTCCTTCTATTTCTGGAAACTCGAAATTAGATTCTGATCGGAAGCCTACTATATAAACTCTCTCCCTGTGTTGAGGAACCAGAAGGGCACCGTCAATCACTTTCATTTTGATGTTATACCCAAGTCTCTCTTTGAGAATGGACTTGATCAAAGCTATATCCTTACCCTTGTTGTGACTTAGAAGACCCTTTACATTTTCCAGTAAAAATGCTTCCGGTCTCTTGGCTTCAAGAATTCTCGCAATTTCGAAGAAGAGATTCCCACTCTTAATTTCTTCGAAGCCTGTCTTTTCCCCCAGGCTCCTCTTCTTGCTTACCCCGGCAATCGAAAAAGGCTGACAAGGGAACCCGGCAAGAAGTATGTCATGGTCAGGAATATCTTGAGAGTTGATTGCCCTAATATCTGAACAAGGATCGTCACCGAAGTTCTCTCTATATGTAATGCATGCGAAGTTGTCTATTTCAGATGAAAATACGCAATGTAAATCAATACCAGCTTCTTTTGCTGCCTGCTCAAATCCTAATCTTATGCCGCCAATACCGGCGAACAGATCAGCTATCCGAATCATTCTATCACTCCATATTTGTGTATAACTTTTGCTTTGCCTTTTCCCACGTGATGAACTCGCCAAGTGTAATTACATTATTGCAGCTAGAATAGTTATAGGCAAGTGGCTCTGGAACTACGAGTATAACACTCTCTTCTTCCATCTCGTGAAGCTGGTCTCGCGAAGTTGTTTGTTGAAGCGTGCATAGATGTTTCGTCTTGATTCTTGCGGCTTCGTTCAGGATTTGACGCCACCTGTCTTTCAATGAGGATTTTGCGCCCAGAAAAGTTAGCAATTCACTTTCGAAATCGGGATTGCGATAAGATCTTCCGTTCGGGAAGATGAAATCAGGTTTTCGCTTTCCCTCGGTTACGACCTGAGACTCATACCTAAGACCCGAATTATCGAAAATAGCCTCTAGATGATTCTGGAGAGCATAGCCCATACGGGATTTTCTCCTGTTCAGAAACGAAAGTGCAAAGTTGGCGAACTCATCAACATCTGCAAAACCAATCTCGATCTTCTCCTGAAGGAAACGCTTTTCGAGAGCCCTGAACAATTCTTCCTCCCGTGAGATCCAATTCACAAGATCGTCATCCGGATTGTGGGTGTCAGAAACTAGTTGCCGAGCAAGAGAAGACATTTCCCTTGTCGGGGGAAACGAATTTCCGAATCTCTTAAAAAGCATATCAGCATCATCTTCAAGCTCTCTTCCAGAGTATCCTGTTACCAGATCAAGACCGGCTTCTTCGAGCAAAAGTTTTCTACGCGACTCGAGTTGCACATTTTCAAGCCCGGTCCTTTCTACAAGTTTCTCGAATAGCGACCCGGCACTTATCTCAAAGAGGGTCAAAGCCGAATTAAACCATGTCGAATTGCAATCGAAGATGAATCCATAGAGTTTCTCTCTTGTGTCCCTTGCAATTATCAGGAGATCGCCATTGCCTGCGAATCGCGATATGAAATTCGTCTTGTAGTATAGCCTCCATTCGCTCCTGGATGGATGTCTCTTTCTTGAGTCATAGTAGGTGAAGTCTGACTCCTCGGACTCCAGCTGGCTATCCGAGAAATACAACCACTGAATCCTTCCATTAATACTATCTTCAGGGTTACCGAAGAACTTCTTCATGTTCGAAGCATTAAGCTCATGTTGATGGTTATTGGTGCTTTCAAGCTCCGTTCGGGCCACACGCTTGTAAAATACATCGCTAAATACCTGTGACAAATCCAAATCTATCACCTCAATGATGTACCGGAATAGGCAATTTCTCTCAACTGAGCGAGTCGAAACCTTCACTAACCATTATATCTAATTGGTTTGTTTATCCAGTACCTATGTGTAATGATACTTTCTGTAAGAGCCGACCAGATAAGGGGTGTATGAAAACGGTTAAAGACTCTATTTTCGCAGCAATCAGGAACATGAACGCTTTCATCTGAACAGCATGGACGAAATTTGAAGCCAAAGCACAAATAAATAGGGTCAGACTTAGTGTCTATACTTCACGGAATAGCTAGGTTATCAGCGGATGGCAAGGCCATAAAACAAGCTATTGAATCCATGAAGAAGAGAGGGGTATCTTCTTAATATGGTAACATTGCCTCTCTTAAAAGTGAGATGAAAGAGCTTAAGAAGTAGGTTTCTACTTTATCGGATCTTCTTCAATAGGAGTTATCCAGACAGAATGCTTTGACTGAAGGGTCAGGATCCGGGTTTTGATTTATATCAACGCTGTCTTTCGCTCCAATTCTGCTTTTCAAAATACTTTTTCACAGTTCTAAAGTCAAAACCAGTTTCCTTTGAGATTGAATTCAGGGATTTGTTCATCAATTCGTACAGTTCGTAAAGATAATAGATAAGATGCCCTTGAGTCATTGTTAGCATCCACTCCATATTTCCCCTCTAATTGTTTGGTAAGAACTAAAGGGTATTCTTTCCTCAGATCGCTGGCAATGACTCTTATGTATTTTTATTTGTCCATTCTATGTATTTCTATTTGCCAGAAACACTCCTGTGATGAATGCATCGATCTTTATAGTTAAAGTATCGCAATAAACACTGAAAACACTATTAAAAAGAGCGCTATTATTCCCGATACTAGTAGTATTTGA
>Ga0116146_1004721_pt1 | contig 10362 bp, 6 predicted proteins | sample AD_JPNHG2_MetaG_FD_89748 | JGI IMG/M metagenome (GOLD analysis project Ga0116146, IMG submission 89748) | Active sludge microbial communities of municipal wastewater-treating anaerobic digesters from Japan - AD_JPNHG2_MetaG | ecosystem: Engineered > Bioreactor > Anaerobic > Digestate | place...
CTGGGGTCGACTCCCAAGGGCAGGGCTCATCTCTCGATTCCTGGCATGTTGGCCATCGCGGATCAGATACCATGCGAGGCCTGGCCAAGCCCATTTCGGACTGAATGTCCAGCGGTGGTGTATCATGTAACTGTCCGGGACAATGAGCGCAGAACAGGAGTTCGCGACGATGAGAACCGTCGCCGGTTCATCACAACCTTACGGCCAGATATCTGTGCGGCTTGCGCGCATGTTTTCGGAGCACTGTGCGTTTGGGTTGCGGCCCCCCAAAAGGGCGCTTCTCTTGGGGACCGTGTAGCGGGTGGAACCGTTTCCGGTTGGCGGCACACGCCTGCTGCCCGATGCCCAATCACTGCCATCTGATCGCCGAGATGCTCGGTGGCAATCAGAGCCGCTCGCCGCACAGGCTGGAGACGTTCGATGAAGGGAAGGCAGGGCATGAACGCGGGTCAAAGCCGCTGCGAGCCGGGATGGCCCGCGCAGAATCAGGTTCACAATCGGGCAGAGCGTCTACGTGTTTTCGTTAGGACTGTGAGCCAGTCATGATGTTGGAGGTGCCTCAATTGCGTTTTGAAAAGCATATGTTGTTCATTGTGTTCGCCTCGATGCTTACGTCCGCGATGGCGGGGACGGGTGAGCGAGGGGTGCTGTCTGCAAAAGGTACGAGGTCGAAACTCGGCCTGCTCTATCTGGACGGCGGGCAACCGTCCGCGCATCTGCTGAACCTGGTGGACGGCGGCAATGTCCCGATCATGAAGATCCCCGCCGGCGACTTCGCCAGACCCGACAGCGTGGGCCTTCGTCTCAAAAAGGCCAATCCCAAGGCGATCATCGTGGTCGGAGTCGGCGCTCAGTCGAAAGAGATGAAGATCGACCGTGATCCGCTTCAGGTTTACGCGAACTGGGCGAAAGAGAAAGAGGGCGACCTGCGTACGCTGGCGGCGCACAAGGACAAGGTGGACTTCCTCTCGTTCATGCCGAACATGTGGGAACCAAAGACGGTGGAACAGGCGCAATGGTATTGCCGGTACATCGCCCACGCCGCGCCGAGAATCGCCGCGATGGGTTTTCGCCCGATCATCCTGCAGAGCGGCGTGGGAGGGCTGCCGATCGAGCCGCAGATCCTCAACGCAATGGTGCCGGCGCTGCGGATCGCGAAGAAGCATGGCGGTGCATGGGCCTGTCACGGATACACCCTTGAGTACGACACCAACGTGAACCGCGAGAGCTACTACAGCCTGCGGTACCGCCGGGCGTACGAATACCTGAAGAAAACGCATCCCGACGTGGCGGACCTGCCGATGATCCTGATGGAAGGCGGTGTGGACAAGGCCGGCGATCCGAACAAGGACGGTTGGCAGGCCCGCGGCAACGCGGACAAATACGTGGCGTGGCTGCAGTGGTTTGACTCACAATTGCTTGAGGATCCGCAGGTCCTGGGGGTCTGCCTCTTCAAGATCGGCAACGTGAACGAATGGAGGTCCTTCGACCTGGAACCGGTTGCCCCTTGGCTGGGAGAGTACCTGAAGAAGAAGAATACCCAAACAAAACCTCGCTGAGTGTCAGCGAACAAGAGAGTCGGATAGGGTGCCCGCCTCATGAGCACCGGCAGAATGTTGTCTGCGGGGTCTGATGCAACTGGAGGACACATACATCCGGTTCGGAGAAGCGTCATACGTCTTCACGGGATTGTTCCGCGATACGGAGAACCGGCGATGACCATCAGATATGAATGCCGGTGCGGGGCGAACATCCGGATGCCCGTCTCGGCGGCGGGCCGGAAGGCTCGCTGCCAGGCCTGCGGGGCGGTCTTCACGGTGCCCCGGCCGGATTACGATCCGGACACCCAACCCATCCCCCTGGAAGGCAGTCCCCCTCAACCGCCGCCGACGCAAGACCAGGAGCCGTCCATCGGTGGCTGGCTCGCCGACTTTGCCCGCCAGGAGAAAAGCACCGCCGGCGACAAACCGGTCGTAATAGAGTCTATAGCCTCTAAAAGCCTTTCTCAAGAATTGGATCGCGAGCAGGCTGCCCGGGAGCAGGCCAGAACGTCCATCCCGCGAATCAGCGGGCGTCTGCCGCACGAGGAGGCCCGGCTCCACGACGCCGAGCGGTCGGGCGTCATCGCACCCGAGGTGCCTTTCTGGGAGGACCTGCTCAAGTCGTTCCTGTTTCCGCTGGACGCATCGAACCTGGTAACCTACCTGATTCTGGGGATTGCCCCTTTCGTATGCTGGTGGATCCCGATCGCCGGACCGTTCCTGGTGCTCGTCGTGCACCTCTACCTCGCGGCGTTCTGCATGGAGGTCATCCGGGAGACCGCGGCAGGGGAGGACCGGTTGCCGGAAACGGTGTGGATGAGCAGCGCGATTGACCTGCTCTCGCCGATGTTTCAATTCCTGGGCGCCACGGCACTGGCGATGCTGCCCGCCGCCATCTATGTCCTTGCTACCATCGAGCCGGGCAGCACCCTGGAGCTGATTGTCTGGCACTTTGTCCGCGCCCCGCAGATGCCGGCGGTGCAAATCCTGGCCGCAGTCGGATTGCTTTTCTGGCCGATCATCGTCCTGGCCGTGGCCATCGGGGGCAGCTTCAGCGGGCTGTGGCCTCATGTTGTCGCACGAACGGCCTTATGCGCCCCGGCTCCGTACTTGGCCATGTGCGGAACACTTCTGATTGCCGCAGTAGTCTGGGTCCTGCCGAGCACTTCGCTGTTCGACAACCTGTACATCAAAGCAGCGCAGCTTCTGGGCCGCCGCGGTCCCCTGGTGATTCAACTCCCACAAGATCTGATCAGCCTCTACGGAATGATCGTCGCTATGCGGACCATCGGTCTGTACTACAGGCACTTCAAGCACAAGTTCCCATGGGCCGCTGAATAGCATCCCTCGGAGCACAACGACCACCTGATCTTCTTCTCGACAACCATTTGGCAACGTGCGTTTGCCGGCGAAATCTTGTGGTCGAGCACAGGAGGGCCTACTAGAATCCGGCTGAACAAGTGACAAACGTTCGGAAGCGGCCGCCGAAGCGGCCGGATTCCTGGCAGCAGAAAGGAGTCGAGCCGGAGATGAGACGCCGTGACCTGATACTGAAAGCAGGAGCACTGGGCGGGGCGATCATTTGGGGTCCCCGCAATAGCCACGCGGCAGATCATCGGAATAGGGAAAACAACCCGTCGCGGCCGTCCTCTCCTGCTCACGACTCCACGAAAGGATCAAAAGCGATGGCCCACGTACTACCTGACCTCCCCTACGACTTCGCGGCCCTGGAGCCCTACATTGATGAGCAGACCATGCGACTGCACCACGGCAAGCATCACGCGGCCTATGTGAACAACCTGAACGGCGCGCTGGCCGCCTACCCCGAGCTGGCAGCCAAGACAATCGAGCACCTGCTGACCAAGATCGACGCGGTCCCGGCGGACATACGCCAGACGGTGATCAACAACGGGGGTGGGCACGCGAATCACGACTTGTTCTGGACGATCATGGCCCCGCCCGGCAAGGGCGGGGGTGGCGAACCCGCCGGTAAGCTGGCGGAGGCCATCCAGAGCACCTTCGGCGGATTCGCCAAGCTCAAAGAGACACTGAACAAGGCGGCAACCTCTCGTTTCGGTTCAGGATGGGCTTGGCTCGTTGTGGATGACAAGCGAAAGTTGCAGGTCTACTCGACGGCTAACCAGGATTCGCCCCTCATGCAGGGGCATACCCCGATTCTCGGTCTTGACGTGTGGGAACACGCGTATTATTTGAAATACCAGAATCGTCGGCCGGACTATATTGACGCGTGGTGGAACGTGGTAAAATGGCCGGCCGTGGCTGAGCGTTTTGCGAAGGCATCCTGACAAGGCTTCACTCCTTGCCAAGCAGGGCTGGCAGAGGACCGAACCGATCACAACACCCACCCCTCTGTCAGTCCAACCGGCCTAACTTTCCCCCGCCCGGGGAGAGCGACGGCCGGTCTTTTTTCCGCCTTCTCAGCATCCTCGTCTGGACCGCACGCCGGCACACAAGCTGCCGGTTGCACCCCCTTGTCAAGAATCAGATGCTCGACGGTTCTCCGGTACCCACCCCGCCGCCGAAAAAGCCCCCTGCGACGCCATAAACCTATGGGCAACCGGCGGAGGGTCTCGTGCTGTTGACAGCAGGCGAGTCCGTCCGTACTCTTCTTGGTCCTTTGTGCTCCCGAGCCGGCCGTGTTGGAGGGTCGGGCGGGCCAGCCACCAGCCGTCGGAGCAGACGCCCGTTCGGGTCCGAGGCCGGTGACAGCAAACCGCAGACGTGCTGGCGCACACGTATACCATAACAGGGGCAAACCCCAGGAGAAAGCTTACACCATGGCAAAGAAGTGGGTCTACTTGTTCGGCAACGGCAAGGCGGAGGGTGATGGCAGCCAGAAGGATCTGCTCGGCGGAAAAGGAGCAAACCTGGCCGAGATGGCGCTGCTCGGGCTTCCGGTCCCGGCCGGTTTCACGATCACCACGGAAATGTGCAGCGAGTACTATCGCCGCGGCAAAAAGTTCCCGCCCGAGCTCAAGAAACAGGTTGAGCATGCCCTGGTCCAGGTCGAGAAGGCCATGGGCAAGAAGTTCGGCGATCCGAAGAACCCGCTGCTGTTGTCGTGCCGTTCGGGCGCACGCCAGTCCATGCCGGGCATGATGGAGACGGTCCTCAACATCGGCCTGACGAGCAAGACGATCCCGGGCATGATCGCCAAGACGAACAACCCCCGGTTCGTCTGGGACTCTTATCGCCGCCTGATGCAGATGTATGCGGACGTGGTGATGGAAAAGGCCGAGGGAATCGAGCCGCCCGAAGACATGGGCGTCCGCCGACAGATGGAACGGGCAATGGAACAACTCAAACGCAGCAAGGGCTACAAGCTGGACACCGATCTGACCGTCGAGGATCTACAAGCCCTGTGCGACACGTACAAGAAGATCATTCAGGACGTTCTGGGCAAGTCGTTCCCGGATGACCCCATGGAGCAGCTTTGGGGCGGCATCCGCGCGGTCTTTCAGTCATGGAACGGTAAGCGCGCGATCTCCTACAGGCGCATCGAGAACATTCCGGATGACTGGGGCACGGCGGTCAACGTCCAGGCAATGGTGTTCGGCAACATGGGCGAGAACAGCGCCACGGGCGTCGCATTTACCCGTAACCCGGCCACCGGTGAAGACGCCTTCTACGGCGAGTGGCTGGTCAACGCCCAGGGCGAGGACGTCGTGGCCGGCATCCGAACCCCAAGTCCGTTAAATGAGGCAACACGCCCCGAAGGTAACACCGAGCCCAGCCTCGAAAAGGCTAATCCCAAGACCTACAAGCAGCTTCACGCCATCCGCGACAAGCTGGAGAAGCATTTCCGCGAAATGCAGGATATCGAGTTCACCATCGAGGAAGGCAAGGTCTACATGCTGCAGACCCGCACCGGCAAGCGCACGGGGCCGGCGGCGGTGCGAATCGCGGTGGACATGGCCAAGTCGAAGCTGATCACGCCGGAAGAGGCGGTAATGCGAGTGACTCCGGCCCAGCTCGATGAGGTGCTCCATGATGTGCTCGACCCGCTCGCGGAAAAGAGCGCGATCAAACTGTGCACCGGCCTTCCGGCCGGCCCGGGCGGCGCGACCGGACAGGTGGTATTCACGGCCGAGGCGGCCGTCGAGGCGGCCGGCAAGGGCAAGCAAGTGATCCTGGTCCGTGAGGAGACGAACCCCGAGGACGTCGAGGGCATGCGTGCGGCGGTCGGCATTCTGACCGCCCGCGGCGGCATGACCAGCCACGCCGCACTGGTGGCCCGCGGCTGGGGCAAGTGTTGCATCGTCGGGGCGGGCGACGTACATGTCGACCTCGCCGGCAGAAGCCTGCGGGTCGGCAACGAAATCATTCGCGAAGGCGAATGGTTGAGCCTCAACGGCACCAAGGGCGTGGTCTACAAGGATCGCCTCCCAATGGTCGCAGGGGCCGAAGATAATCCCTATTTCAAACAGTTCATGGCGATGTGCGACAAGATCCGCAAGCTCGGCGTGCGCGCGAACGCGGATACGCCCGCGGATGCCGCCAAGGCCCGCAAGTTCGGTGCCGCCGGCATCGGACTCTTCCGCACGGAGCACATGTTCTACGGCAAGGGAGCCGAGGAGCCGCTGTTCAAGCTGCGAAAGATGATCCATGCCAGGTCGCTCGAGGAACGCAAGGCGGCGCTGGATGAACTCTTCCCGCACGTGAAGTCGGATATCAAGGCGACGCTTGAAGCGATGGACGGCCTCCCGGTGACCATCCGCCTGCTGGATCCGCCGCTGCACGAGTTTGTGCCCCAGAAGGAAGATGAGCGAAGGAAGCTGGCCGCCGGTCTGGGCATCTCGCTCGAGGAACTCGAGAAACGGGCTGAGTCGCTGGACGAAGTGAATCCGATGATGGGACACCGCGGCGTTCGCCTCGGTGTCACCTACCCGGAAGTCAGCGAGATGCAGGTTCGGGCGATCCTCGAGGCGGCAGCCGAGCTGATCAAGGCCGGCAAGAAGGCCATGCCCGAGATCATGATCCCGGTAACGTGCGATGTGAGCGAGCTGAAGCATCAGAAGCAGATCGTCGATCGCGTGGCTGGCGAGGTGGCGAAGAAATTCGGAATGAAGAAGATTTCGTTCCTGTACGGCACGATGATCGAAATCCCACGCGCGGCGTTGAAGGCCGACGAAATGGCACAGGTGGCCGAGTTCTTCAGCTTCGGCACGAACGATCTGACGCAGATGACGTTCGGATTCAGCCGCGATGACGTGGGAGGGTTTGTGCCCGAATACATCAAGGGCAAGCTCCTGCCCGCCGACCCCTTCCAGATACTGGATCAGAGCGGGGTGGGCGAGTTGGTCAAGCTTGGAATCGAGCGCGGCCGGGCGACCCGCCCAGGTTTGAAGGTCGGGATTTGCGGCGAACACGGCGGCGAGCCGGAGTCGGTCAAGTTCTGCCACCGTGTGGGGATGGACTATGTGAGCTGCTCACCCTACCGCGTCCCGATCGCCCGACTGGCGGCGGCAAAGGCGGTGGTCGAAGAGAAGAGAACCCAATCGGCCAAGCCTGCCAAGAAGGGCAAAAAGACACCGAAACGCAAGAAGTAGAACGCGCCGCTTCGGTGCTGGCGATCAGTTGCTGACTGGACGATTGACAACAGAACGCCCCGCTTCTCCTTTCGGAGAGGCGGGGTGCCCTTTTTTCCACAACCTCGGCATCACCGCGATACCGTTCGATCGCAGACACCTGAACTTGTACTTGCTGGCGGACCCTTGTCGGGTATGTGATTGCAGCCTATCCAGGAACGACCGTCTGGTCCTTGTTCAACAGGAAAGCCACGAACACACCGAGGTATGCTCGTGGCCTTCGGCTACTCTAGGGTTCGCAGAGTATTGCGAAAGCCGACATCACGATCGGCCGGAAGAGCCAGATCGCTGTCGGCTTCAGGACATTCAGTAGCGGCCCCTGCCACCACCATAGCCGCCACCGCCGCCATGGCCGCCTCGGCCGCGACCGCCACCACGATCTTCGCGCGGCTTGGCTTCATTGACCTTCAGCGGCCTTCCGCTGACCTCTTGGCCGTCAAGGGCCGAGATCGCGGCTTGGGCCTCTTCGTTTGTACCCATCTCCACGAAACCGAAGCCCTTGCTCCGGCCACTGGCCCGATCCATGATCACTTCCGCACTCTGGACGCTGCCATGAGGTGCGAAAAGCTCAGCCAGTTCATCGCTGGTGGTAGAGTACGACAGATTTCCGACATACAACTTCTTGCCCATCGTCAATTCTCCTGTTCGAGGGCATCACGACCCGCATTTCTCTTTCCGGGTCCTTTCAGAAAGTGGCCAACATTCCGGCCAAGAAGGTAGGAGGGCGATTGAGATTGCAGTGCGGACTTGTTCAACCAACGTCACGTTCCTGACTCGTTCGACAAACCAACCAGAAAACACTATACACTGCAATTCACGAAAAGTACAGCCCGCGTTCTCCGAAATGTGCCTGCCCACCTTCTTCAGACCGCAAGTCTGGGCCGGAACGTGGGAGGCCGCCGGCAGGCCTGGACAGGGCGCGGGGCCCTCTCCAACCGGCGAAAACCTTCTAAACTGTTGATATGGCTAATGATACGATTGTTTCGGCCCACGGTACGTGTGGCGACGTTACCCATTTCCGCAAGTGACTGCTTACCGACACCCCGCCGCGAGTTCCGGTTCGCGATTGGCCCGTTGCCGATTGCCTTGGGGCCGGGTCGCTTGACATCTTTTTTGCCTTCTCGACTATGTGTCGTGGGCCAGGAACCTTGATCGGATCGTTTGCCGGGCCCTACGGATGAGTCGTTCATTGGAACCTTGCGGCCGGACATCTGTGCGCCTTGCGCGCATGTTTCCGGATCGCCGGGCGCCATGCCCACGGCTCTGCGTGGGCATGCGCCTTTAGTCTCCTCCGTCGCGACGGGTGTGCGCTTTGGCGCATCTTTTGGTTGCGGCCGAAGGCCGCCTTGGGAAGACAGTCTTCAATGTTGAGAAACCCCACCGCAGCACTCTGTACCGTAACGTTCTGGGCGACCCTTCTTTGCTTCGGCTGCAACGGCACGGGGCAAAGCGCGCTCATGCCACGCATCGCCGGTCCCTGGTGGACCGTTGCCCGCAGCCCCGACCTGGGCGGATTGAACGGGCCTCCTGCCGAGAACCCGAACCATCGCCAGGAACCCGTCGATTTCGCGATCTGGCAGGCGGCCGACGGAACGTGGCAGATCTGGTCCTGCATCCGCAACACGAGATGCGGTGGTCTGACACGATTGTTCTATCGCTGGGAAGGCAAACGCCTGACCGATCCGGACTGGACGCCGCTGGGGATCGCCATGCAGGCCGATCCGAAATACGAATCCCGCGTCGGCGGTTTGCAGGCCCCGTATGTCATTCGCATCGGTGACCTCTACTACATGATCTACGGGGACTGGGACTGGTTGATGATCCAGCGGAGCCGAGACGGAAAAGTGTTTGAGAGGTGGCCCTATCCCAACGGCAAGCTGGGCATGTTTACCGAAGGCCCCGAAGCCAACACCCGCGACCCGATGCTGATCCGGATCAACGATCTCTGGCATTGCTACTACACGGCCTTCCCAAACCAGATCGGGGCGGTGTTCTGTCGGACATCAAAGGATCTGCGCACTTGGAGCGAATCGAAGGTGGTTGCTCGCGGCGGCCTCACGGGCACTTCGCCATACTCCTGCGAATGCCCGCATGTGGTGAAAATCGGCGACTGGTTCTACTTGTTCCGTACACAGCGTTACGCCGGTCCGCCAACCACCAGCGTTTATCGTTCGAAAGATCCCATGGATTTCGGCATCGATGAGAAGGCGGATGACAAGTTCGTCTGCCTGCTGGAAGTGGCCGCCCCGGAGATTGTCTTTCACGGCAACCTCTACTATATTGCCGCCCTGCTGCCGGACATCCAGGGCATCCGCATCGCTCGCCTGACATGGATCCCGGACAGCATGAACCGCGGGGGATCGACCACAAACTGACGACGGAGGCCAACGGCAGGATGCCAATCGCTGATAGCCCTCCGTCTCTTCCAGGAGACTACCATGCCTTCATTCAACGGACTCGGTATGCACCTCGGTAATCTTCCACGACTCTCCAATGCCAAGACCCGATCGATCAGCCCGGAGAATTTCACCGGCGAAAAGGGCAAGGGCGGCATGGCCACGGAGGGGCTGGGCAGGGAGGCCGCTCGCCAGCTGGGGCAAGGCTGGAAGATCTCGCCGGCAATCAAGATCGCGGCCGGGGAGGAACGAGAATTGGCCAATATCCAAGGCCCCGGCGCGATCCAGCAGATCTGGATGACTCCGACCGGACCGTGGCGAATGCAGATTCTCCGGATCTACTGGGACGACCAGGCGATGCCGTCGGTCGAGTGCCCGATCGGCGACTTCTTCGCTTGCGGCTGGGGCCGGTACGCCCACGTCAATTCGCTGGCCGTCTGCGTCAACCCCGGCAGCGCGTTCAACTGCTACTGGGAGATGCCCTTCCGCAAGAAATGCCGCATCACCTTCACGAACCTCGACGACAAGGAGATGGTCCTTTTCTACCAGATCAACTACACGCTGACCGAAGTGCCCGAGGACGCGGCCTACTTCCATGCTCAGTTTCGCCGCTGCAACCCCCTGCCCTACAAGACCGACTACACCATCGTCGACGGCATCAAGGGCAAAGGACAGTTCGTCGGCACCTACATGGCCTGGGGTGTCAACAACAACGGCTGGTGGGGCGAAGGCGAGATCAAGTTCTTCATCGACGGCGACACCCAGTGGCCCACCATCTGCGGGACCGGCACCGAGGACTATTTCTGCGGCTCCTAC
>Ga0116146_1004724_pt1 | contig 10360 bp, 7 predicted proteins | sample AD_JPNHG2_MetaG_FD_89748 | JGI IMG/M metagenome (GOLD analysis project Ga0116146, IMG submission 89748) | Active sludge microbial communities of municipal wastewater-treating anaerobic digesters from Japan - AD_JPNHG2_MetaG | ecosystem: Engineered > Bioreactor > Anaerobic > Digestate | place...
AGGCTCAGGCTTCCCCCTCTCTACGGCGTAGAGAGGGGGATTGAGGGGGTGAGTTCGTGTTGAACCGGAGTAATAAGGAACAGCTACTTTTCGGATTGCGGGTTTTTATCCGGATACTAATGAAAATTAATATACTTTCAAAGACCTGTCTGATTTTATCACAGGGCACTAAGCAAACCGGTGTCACCAGTTAAAGAGAGTTCCGTCCGATTTCCTGTTCACAGGCAGTCGTGCCGTGATGTAAGGATATCTGGCCGCTGCTTTTTCATCAATATCAACCCCTATCCCTGGGGAATCGTCAATGGTAAGAAATCCGTTTTCAAATTTATAATTGGTTTTGAAAACATCTCCCACTACCTCACTGTGGGGCATATATTCCTGTATTCCGAAATTATTTATCGCCGTGTTGAAATGTATTGCTGCTGCCAGGGTGACCGGTGACAGGTCGGTCGCTCCATGGAAACCCGTTGCAATATGATAGAATGAAGCAAAGGCGGCAACTTTCTGAAGGTGAGTAATACCGCCGCCATGTGAGAGGGGCATCCTGATGTAATCTATCAGTTGTTCTGTAATGAGCGTGGTATAATCGAAAACTGAGTTAAACACCTCTCCGACAGCCACCGGCGTGGTTGAGTGCTGTCTGATAAGCCTCAGGCTCTCCTGCAGTTCGCAGGCAACAGGGTCTTCCAACCAGAAAAGATGGAAAGGTTCGAGTTCTTTAGCTAGGCGGGCAGCCTCAATGGGGGTACACCGGTGGTGAACGTCGTGAAGCAGATGCAGGTCATTGCCAAAGACTTCCCTTATCTTACCGAATACCTTCGGAATATAATTAAGGTAAAGCGAAGTATCCCAGATTTCTTCGGGAGGTAATCCCCGTTTAGCCGGTTCATACGGTTTCTTATCCGTTACCACGCCATAAGCATTACCTACGCCCGGAATACCGCACTGGACCCTTACCGCTTTAAAACCTTTCTCCACCTCCCTGGCAGTGTTTTCAACCGCTTCGCCGAGGTTTGCCCCGTTGGCATGTGCATAAACAAGTATCCTGTCCCTGCTTCTTCCTCCCAGAAGATTATACAGAGGTGTATCGAGCAATTTCGCCTTAATATCCCAAAGCGCCATATCAATAGCAGATACTGCAGTCATGGAAACGGCCCCTCTGCGCCAGTAAACTCCCCGGTAGAAATATTGCCAGATATCTTCGATATTCCCCGGGTCTTTTCCGATCAGTGCAGGGATGCAATACTCGGTGAGATAAGTTGCAACGCTTTTCTCCATTCCGTTAAGAGTGGCATCACCCAGACCGTAAATACCCTGGTCTGTGAAAATTTTAAGAGTCACAAAGTTTCTTCCGGGAGAACACACTATTACCCTTGCGTCTGTTATTTTCATAAAGTTAAATTTTAAAAGCCAATTGAATTTCCTCCGTCGACAGGCATAACGATTCCTGTAATAAAAGATGCAGCTTCTGAAACAAGGAAGGATACTGCATCAGCGACTTCTGAAGGCTTACCCAGCCTTGCCATCGGTGTGCGGGCCAATACTCTTTCTTTTCTTGACGGATCAGAATCAAGGGCTGAGGAAGACATATCAGTTTTAATAAAACCCGGAGCAATGCAGTTTACCCGGATGTTATACCGGGCGAGTTCAACAGCCAGTGATCTGGTCATTCCTTCGACAGCCGATTTGGAAGCTGCATAGGCAATTACGCCCGGCAGGCCGTAATGTGAGGCCATCGAGCTGATATTTATTACGGACCCTCCTCCTGCGGCTGCCATAATCTTTGCTGTTTCCCTTGTAAGCACAAATACTGAAGTCTGGTTGGTAAGGATAACCCTCTGATATTCTTCATCGGTAACTTCGAGGGCCGGTTTCTTAAGATGAATACCGGCGTTATTGACAAGGACATCGATCCTTCCGAATTTTGAAGCTATCTCCCTGACCAGAGCAGGCAGAGATGAAAGATCCGTAAGGTCGGCAGGGAAGCCGTAAGAGTTGTTGCCTGTTTTTCTGCAGGCCTCTTCAAGTTTCTGGCGGTTTCGTCCAATTAAAATGCAGGTAAGTCCATCGGCCGCCAGCCTGGAAGCAACTGCAAACCCGATTCCTGATGATCCGCCGGTGATCACGGCAGTTTTCTTCTGCCCCGTCAAATTGTCTGACATTTTAACCATGGCAATTCTGTTTATCTTATTCCCGGGATGTCGGTATATTTATGGTTTATGTAATAATTCAGATTAAAAGCAGGTTTCTCAAGGCCGGATGGTATTTCTTTCCTGGAGAAAGACTGGAAATAAAGCAGGCAGCCGTCCCTCCAGATTATTGCATCCCGTTCCTGTTTTTCCATCAGTCCGCTTACCTGTTCAAATCTTTCCCTGTCGGTGCAGTTTTGCAGTTTCTGCCATTCTTTTCTCATTTGTCTCACGGCGTTTACTCCCTCGTGATATTCATAACAAAGTTCTTCCCACAGGGTTCTGCCCGATTTCATTCTGTAATCCCATGGCAGGTGATGAAACCACAGCAGAAGGTTTTCGGGGCATGTTTCAACATTATTGAACATCTCTTTTACCGGACTGAAGTATTGGGATACGGCATCGCTGCCGGTTGTTGTCCTGTTGAATCCTATTCCTGATGAATCGGCACGGTGGTAATATACCGATGTCCAATCCTGCCTGCCCCTGTTCACCCACGGGCCCGGACCATAATGATGACCAGAGTACATTATGTGATGAAGGCCCAACGGAGTCATATATTTGATTGTGTTTTCCCACGATGACATCATGATTTTTTTCATTCCGTCAATGCAATCCTGGTTGTTTGAGAAAGTCATTCTGATCCATTCTTCGGCAATTTTTTCAGATTTCTCATAAGGATTCCATGCCAGTCGTCCGAAGGAGTACCAGTTTGCCTGTGCAAAAGGATGCCCTGTCCAGTTTTCGGCGCTGCCGGTATTTGCAACACCTGCCATGGCTGTTAGACTGTGTCCGAAAAGAGAACCGTCAATTACCGAAGCTACTGTTGATCCTTTTCCTCTTGCATAAGTATCAGATTTCAGGCACTCTTCGAACAGTGGTGCGAGGTAGACCAGGTGCACGGAAGCCCCCAGGTATTCCTGTGTTATCTGGAGTTCAGGCATAATATTTGTTTTCGGCATGGCTCCGAAAAGGGGGTGAAAAGGTTCGCGGGGCTGGAAATCGATTGGTCCGTTTTTAACCTGTATAAGGACATTCTCCCTGAATTTACCGTCGAGAGGCACGAATTCATTATATGCCTGTTTAGCCCTGTCGTCGGGAACGTTATTGTCATAAACGAATGCCCTCCACATCACTATTCCGCCGTGAGGTGCCAGGGCATCGGCAAGCATGTTGGCTCCGTCGGCGTGTGAACGGTTGTAATTCTGGGGGCCGGGCTGTCCTTCGGAGTTTGCCTTTACGGTAAAGCCCCCGAAGTCGGGGATATAACTGTAAATCTCTTCGACTTTATTCTTCCACCAGGCAATGACTTCCGGGTCGAGAGGGTCGGCCGTTTTTAGCTTACCTGTCTCGACCGGAGCACTGAAGCGTGCCGTAAGATAAACTTTTATGCCGTAAGGCCGGAATATATCTGCCAGGGCAGCCACTTTTTTCAGATAATCGGTTGTCAGCACCAGAGCGTTGGCATTGACATTGGTAAGGACTGTGCTGTTAATCCCGATTGAGGCATTGGCTCTGGCGTAGTCGGTATAGCGGGGTGATAAGCTGTCGGGCAGGGCGGCCCAATCCCAGAGCGAAAGACCTGCATAGCCTCTTTCTACCGATCTGTCAAGGTTATCCCAGTGATTAAGAATACGCACTTTGGTTTTGGGTGCCTCGGAGATGTTAAGCGCGGAGATATCCGAATGAGTCTGAAGAAGGCGGAGAAAGAAGAATGAGCCGTAAAGGATACCCTTTTCGGTATTGGCTGCGATGACAATAATTTTGTTTTTACGGTAAATGGCAGAGCGTATTATGAAACCCTCATCACCTGTTTTCAGAAGGTCCTCGGGGGGGATCAGTGATCGGATAATTTTTGACGATGCCGGTGTTCCTGCAATCAGAAATGGAGATCTGGCAGGGCTTCTGAGTTCAGGGATATTCTGACCGAGCAGGCCTGAAAGGCCGGTACTGAGTTCCTGTCTTGCTGATTTAATAAGCGGGCTTTCGCCCGGGATTACAAAGCCGGTGATGTTTTTGCGGTAGAGTGTCAGGGTTGCGGGGTCGGAGATTCTGTCATATCTCAGCCAGAGCCGGTACCCTGATTCAGGGGCAGCCGGTGTGGCAGCGGAGAACAGGGCGATTAAGGCAAGGATTATCGGATTGTACGAGCTTTTCATAATAATTAATTTTCTGTTCATTAATGTTTTCGTAAGGTTGCGGGGCCGGTTCCGGATTGTAGTTTTTACTGTTTTGTATTTTTTATTATTTGATAATTTTTCTTATTTAATAATTCTTACTATTTGATATTTCTTATTACTTAAGAATTTTTACTATCTGATAAAATTTCTTATTTGAAAAATATTTCTATTTGATAAATTTTATTATCTAATAATTTTTATTACCTGATAAAATTTCTTATTTAAGAATTTTTTTTATTTAATAATTTTTCTAATCTGACAACCTCCCGGCTCACTCCTACCCGCCAAATCGCTTACCAGCCTCTCAGAAAACTGCCGCACCCGACCAGATCTCATCATACGCAGAAACTCCCTCATTTTGCAAACCTCCATAATTCAAACTGCCTTCTTCATCGATGATTCTCTCACTATAAGCTCGTGCCTTAGTACAATATCCGACCCCGTATTATTCAATTCCGATGTCAGATTGTTAACCAAAGTCATGGCAGCCGTTTCCCCCACCTCTCTGGCAGGATAATTCACTGTGGTCAGATTGGGCTCAATTACCCTGCTGACAGGCTCGTTGTTAAATCCTGCAATGGCAATGTCGCCGGGTACCGATACTCCCTCTTTCTTAAGATTCAGAATGATCGAAACCGCCGTAGTGTCATTCGAGGTAAACACTGCATCAGGCAGATCTTTCATTTTCAGTATCTTTCCAGCAACCTCTGCTCCAGCTCTTTCCGTTAAATCATTAACCACCACCAGCGACTCCCTGTATTCCAGACCGCTCTCTTCGAGTGCCTTTTTGTACCCAATATATCTGTCGCGGTAGACATTTCTGAGCATATTGCCTCCCACATGCATTATCCTTCTGCAACCCTGTTGCACCAGATGTGAAGTTACCTCATACCCGGCCTTTACATTATCAATGTAAACTCTTGCACACCCATTGCATTCGGAAACACGGTCAAAAAAAACAACAGGGATACCTTTTTTCAAAACCATGCTGAAATGCTTCATACTGCTGGTGTCATAAGCCAGTGAAACAATCATTCCGTCCACCCTGCTGTTATACAGTGTGTACAACCCCTCAGCTTCCTTTTTCCCGCTCTCCTGGGAATTTGCAATGATAAGATTATAGCCATACCTGCTGGCAACACTCTCTATACCTGCTATCACTGAAGCCATAAAGTAACTGTTCAGTTTTGGAACAAGAACTCCCAGTGTTAACGTTTTCTTTAACCTCAGGCTGCTTGCAAACCTGTTCGGACGGTAATTCATCTTACGGGCAGTATCCTGAATACGGAGTCTTGTCCTTTCGCTGATACCCTTATGATTGCTGAGCGCCCTGCTGACTGTTGACGGTGAAATACCCAGCTTTTCAGCAATATCATAGATTGTTACATCTTTCTCTTCTTTCATTTTACCCTGCTTTTAACCTGGTTTGAATATCACCAGGAAAAAATAAATTTATGCAACCGATTGCAATTTTACTATTTTTTAACTCACTTTGTATATAAAAAAATATAATTTTAAGGGGTTTTAACGAGTAACCATTTTGATCTGACAATTTAATTTCAGCTTAACGATTTACCATAACCTTTATAACCAGCTTATGTCATGAAAAGAAGAAAATTCATTACCAGCACCGTTTCTGCAGCAGCAGGAACAATCGTTATTCCCACTATTGTGCCTGCATCCGTGATAGGCAAAAACCCGCCGAGCGACAGAATTAATATCGGATGGATAGGCTGCGGCAGACAGGGAACAGGAGATGTAAGAGGAACCCTCAGATTTGACTCATGCATGTTCGTCGCCTGCTCCGACGTCGATTCGAGGAGAATGGAGATCGGCAAGAAGATGATCGACGACTTCTATACCAAACAGACCGGCAACAGCAAGTATTCCAACGTCAGAATGTACGGCGATTACAAAGAGATGCTTCTCGATAAATCGATCGATGCCGTAATGATAACAACTCCCGATCACTGGCATGCCCAGCCTGCAATAGAGGCAGCGCTGGCCGGCAAGGACATTTATCTTGAAAAACCCACTTCCTTGACGGTCGTGGAAGGAAGACAGCTTGTTGACGTCGTCAAACGTAAGAAAGTCATCCTGCAGGTGGGAACACAGCAGAGGTCCAGCGCCCAGTTCAGGGTTGCCGCCGAACTGGTGAGAAACGGAAGAATTGGAAAGCTTCATACCGTGAAGATTGGTCTGCCGGGTGATCCCTCAGGCCCCGAGGCACCGGAGATGCCGATACCCAAAAACCTTAATTACGATATGTGGCTCGGTTCCACTCCTTATGTGTATTACACCGAGATGAGAGTTCATCCGCAAAACAGCATTACTGACAGGCCAGGATGGCTTAGATGCGAACAGTTCGGTGCAGGAATGATAACCGGATGGGGACAGCACCACTTTGACTCCGCCATGTGGGGAATGGATACCGAGCATACCACGCCGGTTTCAATAGAAGCAGTCGCTGATTTCCCGAAATCCGGACTATGGGATGTTCACGGCGACTTTATGGCAAAAGCTGTTTACGCCAACGGCATAACCATGCTCACAAGCGGAGGATATCCAAACGGCATAAGGTATGAAGGAACCGATGGGTGGATTTTTGTTACACGCGGCAATTACAGGGCAACGGAAAGCGACCCGATACCACAGGGTCAGGATAATCCACCGCTATCGGCAAGCGATCCGAAAATCCTGGCTCCAATCGGAGAAAATGAAATTCATCTCTACGTAAGCAATAACCAGCAGGGTAACTGGCTCGACTGCATAAAATCGCGCAAAGAACCCATCTCGCCGGTCGATATCGGGCACTATGCTTGTACCGTGTGCCTTATCACCCACATTGCAATGAAGCTCGGAAGAAGACTCAAATGGGATCCGGCAAAAGAACTGTTTATAAACGATGACGAAGCCAATAAAATGTTGTCGAGGCCGCAGAGAAAACCCTATGGAACAAACTATATAAATATGTAAATACATGAAAATCTTTAAATATTCAGCCCTGGCATTTGCCGGGGCTATCCTTTTATCGTTGCCCGCCTCTGCGGCCAAAATCACAGCAGTACGCGTCGGCACAAAAATTAATGTGTCGGTCGACGGTAAGTTTTTTACCAGTTATATTTTCTCAGAGGACGAGAAATATCCTTTCTTCTTTCCTGTTAACGGCCCCGCAACAGGACTTTCCGTTACTTCCATGAGAAACGCAGAGTATCCTCATCACAGCTCGCTTTTCTTCGGATGCGATCTTGTTAACGGTGGCAACTGGTGGCAGGAAGGCCTGGAAAGGGGCAGAATAATCTCAGTCAACCCCGAAATAATTAAACAGGGAGGCGATACGGTCATTATCACCGATGAATGCATCTGGAGCAGACCCGGTGCAGTCTCTCCGATAAAAGACAGGAGAAAATTTACGATTACCTCACCATCAAAGGACCTCTATCAGATCGAAGCTGAAATAGTAATGGAAATGCTTACTGATGTCAGGATACTTAAAACCAACCACTCATTCTTTTCCGTGAGAACGGCCCCTGACATATCGGTAAAATACGGAGGCACCATGATCAATGCCGAAGGCCTCAGAAGCGAAAAGGAAACCTTTGGGAAAAAATCGGCATGGCTCGGTTTTTATGGCAAAAGAGGAGCTGTTACTGAGGGGATAGCAATCCTGCAGCATCCTTCAAACCCCTGGTATCCCGCACCGTGGTTCACACGTGACTATGGTTTCATGTCGCCCACACCAATGTACTGGCCCGAAAACGATAAGGATATCTTTATGAAAAAGGGAACAGTTCTTGCCCTCAGGTATCTTGTGCTGGTGCACTCGGGCGATGCTTCTCAGGCACGCATTGGGGAAATATTCTCGGATTTCAGCAGGAAAAGTTACTGACTCTTCTCCTTCAGGCGCCTGTAAATGCAGTTTTGATCATCACAAAGGCTGCATGTGTAATCGCTGAACCTGACATTTCTTCCTATTCCTATTATGCCGCTTACCGACTTAACAGGTATCATAAGGGCAGACCCGGTAAGCCTAATGCCGCAGAAATTATCGGGCAGCAGGCTTAAAAGCTTATGCTGTTCCGCGACATCCCAGCCGCAGTAACCCGGACTGTAACGGTTGGTTATTGAATGACCCTCTGCTCCGGCAATATTTTTCAGTTTCTCCTGCATCAGGTCGGCTGCAGACTCGGCAATTTCGCTGCCGGTTATGTCGAGGATATAGCCCCTGAGAAAATCCTTCTCCTTCAACAGCTGCCCTGCCCTCTCTCCCGGGCCCGGGCCTGCCGTACAGAGAAAAACGGCGGCTTTCTCAATTTTTCTTAACTGAGTTACGATGATTTTACCTGCCTTGAAATCTATCCCGTTTATTCTGAGAGTACCGGAGGCTTTATCGGCCGAAACATCATCAAATATTGCAAACTCGGCCCTGATGTCGCATATACCTGCAGCTTCCTTCAGGGTATCTTCTATAACTTCTGCAATAAGGTCATTGTCTCCGCCCTTTTCGTGGTCGATCAGGCGGCCGATTTTTACCGGATCAATATCCAGTTCGTCAAATCCGAACCGGTATGTATATCTTTTCATGGCCGTCCTGTATCATCAATAATTACACCCGATTCCCTTACTATTCTTTCCACTGTGCTTTCACATCCCATTGTTGTAAGGTGAATGCCGTTCACTCCTCTCATCTTCCTGATTTTCTCAGTCAATTCAAGTGCTATCTGAATACCCTCCTCTCCCGCTTCATCACCAGCTTTCTCAATCCTTCTGAGGACACTGTCAGGCACAACCACTCCCGGCACTTCGTACCTGAGGTGATTTGCCATCCTGAGGCTTCTCAGAGGGGCAATGCCGACAATAATATATACTTTGTCGAGTATGTCTTTCCTGTAAAGTTCTTCAAGCCACTCTTCCAGTCCATCGACATCAAATATCAGGTTGGTTTGAAGGAACTGTGCTCCGGCATTGACTTTTTTATGTTCTCTCCATGCCTGGTATTTTGGTTTTGATGCAAAAGGCGAAGCCGCAGCTCCCAGAAAATATGATGGTTTGCATTTTATTTCACGGCCGTCGAGATATTTCCCCTCATCTCTCATTCTTCTCAGAATCCAGAGCATCTGCACGGCGTCGAGATCGAACATTTCAAGGGACCCTGTAGGTTTACTTCCTATTACGGGGCTGTCGCCGGTGATACACAGAATATTTTTTATTCCCTCCATATTCGCGCCAAGGGCTTTTGCCTGGAGGCTGTAACGGTTATTATCGCGTCCGGTCAGTTGCAGCACGGGGTCAGCTCCCATTGAGGCCGCAACTTTACAGCAGGCCTGACCCGACATCCTTGGGACGGCAGCGGAATTATCGGTAAAATTTAAAGCTGAAACAAACGGTTTTACTGCTTCTATATTCTTTTTAAGTCTTGATATATCGGGATGCAGCGGCGGAATGACTTCCGTGGTGAACACAAATTCCCCGTTTTTCAGCCTCTTTTCGAGGCTGCCTGCCGGTTCGTGATTAGCGGGAGGATGATAAACTGCATCTCCGTTCCACCATTCAGGCTGTCGCACAGGGCGAAATACCTTTTCCCATGTCTCGTCACGGACTTCAGGGTTTCGTGAAAGCATTCCCCTGAAAAATTTCCATGTACCGGTTTTCCGCAGCTGCCTTACCACATCAGCCCATGTTTCACCCCCAACCTTTTCCCAATCGAGCGGTGGCAGTACCTCCATAAGTTTTTCCTCCCTGCCCTTGCTGAATGCTCTCCTGTATATCAGATACCAGACACATTTCCTGGTTTTATCGACATAGCAGTACTCAGGTGTTGAACCGCCGCACGGGCCGTTACGCAGACCCTTCGGGCATTCCATCGGGCAGATAAATGCTGTCTCCTGTAAAAGGCAGTTACCGCACATACGGCATCCGAAAAGAGGTCCCTTTACGACCCGTTCAATCCATGCCAGCAGCCTTAATGAGAACTTCTGTCGCTTAAAGGGA
>Ga0116146_1004727_pt1 | contig 10350 bp, 9 predicted proteins | sample AD_JPNHG2_MetaG_FD_89748 | JGI IMG/M metagenome (GOLD analysis project Ga0116146, IMG submission 89748) | Active sludge microbial communities of municipal wastewater-treating anaerobic digesters from Japan - AD_JPNHG2_MetaG | ecosystem: Engineered > Bioreactor > Anaerobic > Digestate | place...
AGTTGGAGCCGTTGGAACACGAAGTCGGGATCGTGGACCAGGCTCTGGAGCATCTTCGCGCAGCAGGGATTATCCCTCACACCCGGTACGATTCCGACAAGATGCTTGCATTCCGGGCGCAGGTGGCAGCCAGCTTCGATATCCCGTGGACAGCCATCACTCCTCGCCAGCAACGGCTGATCTGGGCTATCAATGCCATCTGCCAACCGAAGACGATGGTTGCGGCGGGTGTTTTTTGTGGAAACACGTTCATTTCCAACGCCGGTGCCGCCGTGGGAGCGGGCGCTGCCTACCGTGCCGAACGACTCATCGGATTGGAGATAAAACAGGACGAGGCGGAGCGCGCAGAACGAAATGTGCGCCGCATAGATCCTACCGGCGTGGCGAAATGTGTGGCTGCTGACGCCGTTGATTTCGTGCGAGACATGACCGGAGAAATCAACCTTTTGTACCTCGATGCAGACGGTGCCGGCGGTCGTGGTAAGGGAGTGTATCTCGACATCCTTGAGGCCGCGTGGGACAAAATGCCGAAGGGATCCATCGTTCTCGCGCATAACAGCGTCAACTGCGCCGAGAAACTTTCGTACTATCTGGCGTTCGTGCGTGATACCGCCAATATGGAGGCAAGCATGAATGTTGTGATAGACGGCGAAGGGCTTGAGGTATCTGCCAAGTGAGGGGAACGCGATGAAAGTTCAGATTCCATTTCCTATCAGCTTCTGGTGCGGAGTGCCCGCTGACTTCGTGGCTCCGGAGAGATACAAAGAAATCGCCGAAGCCGGCTTCACTGTTGCCCAGGTTTCTGGAACACGCGAAGAAATCGTTCGGCAGCTCAACTGGTGTGAAGAGAACAACATCACGGGAATGGTGCTGGATCGCCGTGTCCACGCGGGCATGACGGGCGCTTCCGACTGGCGTGACACGGTGAGGGAGGTAGTCCTCGACTACTCCTGGCACCCGGCACTCTGGGGGTATTACCTGACAGATGAACCCTCTGCTTCCCAGTTTGGAACACTCGCCGAAATCACGCGGGAATTCGAAAAACTGGATCCCGCGCACCCCACGTACATCAACCTTTTTCCGAACTACGCGAACGAAGAGCAACTGGGCACGGCGACGTACGAGGAACATATCCGGCAGTACCTGGACATCGTCCAGCCGCCACTGGTGAGCTACGACCATTACGCCATCCAGCAAGATGGCAATGACTGGCCCATCTTTTACACCAATCTCTCGGTTGTTCGTGAGCAGTCACTTGAAGCGGGAAAAGACTTCTGGCAAATTGTGTTATCGCTCGCGTTTCACAACTGCCGGAATCCTTCGGAAGCAGACCTCCGGTGGCAGGTGTGGATGACGCTCGCCTACGGGGGCAAAGGGATCAGTTATTTCACCTACTGGACCGTTACTCCTGAGAATTTCCGGGACGCGATCATCGACGAGTTCGGATACCAGACGTCCCATTACCCGATGGTTCGGCGGATCAACCGCCAGATTCAGAACATTGGTGCAGCCCTCTTGCGCCTGAAGTCTCTTGGCGTGTGGCATGCGCCAGTGCCTTTCAGGGGCGTTCTGCCGAAAGAAGACTATGCGCCGCAATTCGTGGTCGGTTCCAGCGATGTGCCGATTTCTGTGGGCGAGTTCACGGACGGAGACGTTCCGGCGCTCATAGTGGTGAACCGCTCCCTGGAACGGAGTGTGCCAGCGGAGGTAAGGGTCAAACCGGAATTCGCCGCGTACCGCGAAGCGAACCGCACCAGCGGCGGTGTATCCGGCCCCATGAAGCTGTCGCGAAGTGACGCCTTCGCTTCATTCCACGTCTGGCTCGCCCCCGGAGACGGCGCGTTGCTCTACCTCGATCGAGAAGGGATTACATCGTGAAGATTACGGCAATTGACCACTTCGTATGCCAGGCAGGCGGTCGGAACTGGGTTTTTGTGAAGGTCTCCACGGATGAGGGTGTGTACGGGGTGGGTGAAGGTTCGCTATACGGCAAAGAGCACACCATGCGTTCCGCAATCGAGGAACTCCGGAGAGATATCGTCGGCAAGGACCCACGGCGCGTGGAATACCTCTGGCAGGAGATGTATCGTCATGCATTCTGGCGAGGTGGCCCGGTGCTCTGTAGCGCCATAAGTGGAGTCGAAATGGCACTCTGGGATATCAAGGGGAAGTTGCTTGGAGTTCCGGTGTACGAGCTTCTGGGTGGCCATGTGCGGGATGAGGTCCGTTTTTACTGCAATCTTGGCGACGGGACTCCGGAGAGCCTGATCGAGCGAGGCAAAAAGTGGATTGCGAAAGGGATTGACGCGTTCAAAATCTACCCTTTTCCCGCGGTGAATTACGTTGATTCGATGAGACCGATCCGTGAAGCGGAGGAAAAGATCGCCAGTTTTCGCGAATTCGCCGGGAACGAGGTGGATATCATGATTGATTTCCACGGTCGGTTGAGCCCTTCCATGGCGATCCTCGCAGAGGAAGTCATGCGTCCGTACGAGCCCTTGTTTATCGAGGAGCCCTGCCTTCCGGAAAATGTCGAAGCGATGGCAAAGATCGCCCGCCACGCGAAAACACCCATTGCGACCGGTGAACGCCTGTATACCCGGTGGGGACTTCGCGAGATCATCGAGCGGCAGATTGCATCGATTGTTCAGCCTGACCTCTGCCATTGCGGCGGAATCATGGAGGCGAAGAAGATCGCGGCGATGGCGGAGACGTATTACATGGCTACCGCGCCGCACAACCCGTACGGTCCCGTTGCGACGGCCGCGTGTGTTCAGGTGGATTTCTGCATTCCCAACTTCCTCATTCAGGAGCATATTTTCGACGACATGCCATGGCGTGACCTTGTCTACACGCCCGTGATCGAACTCGAAAACGGCAGGCTGAAGCGTCCGACACTTCCGGGGCTCGGGATTGACCTCAATCTCGAGGAAATTGCGAAGCACCCGTACGAGGAACGGGACCAGGTGAAGTGGTACCACCCGGACGGCGCAATCGCGGACATGTAACGCCGTGTCCCGTTACGTGACAAGACGTTGGAACGGTTGACGGAAGGCGGCGATTCGGGTAAATTTCAAAATCCTTCTACTTGTGCGGAAGTGGTGGAATTGGTAGACGCGCTGGATTCAGGGTCCAGTGAGCGCAAGCTCGTGGGAGTTCAAGTCTCCCCTTCCGCACCAAATTAAACGAGGCTCCTGCCGCCACGCGGCAGGAGCCTCATTCCTTTGAGGAGCCTTCTCTCCCTAACCGAAATAGCGCTTCGCCCACGCCATCGTTGATGCGAGCGCTTCCTTTTCTGGTTTGGTCGGCCACAGCTCGAGACCAATGTACCCGGAGTACGAAGTCTCGGCAATCGCACGGAAGACCTGCTCGTAGTTGATCTCCCCCGTTCCCGGCTCATGGCGCCCTGGAACGTCCGCCATATGGAAATGGCCAATTTTTGCGACATTCGCCTTGATCGTGTCGATCAGATTGCCTTCGGTGATTTGTTGATGATAGATATCATAGAGAAGCTTCACATTCGGGCTTGCGACTTCATCCACCAGGTCAATTCCTTCTGAGGTGGTTGCCAGGAAATAACCCTTGTGATTCACGAGGACGTTGAGCGGTTCGATGACCAGTGTCACCCCTTCGTCCTCGACCAGCGAAACCACGGTCTTCAATCCATCCACAATTGACCGGTGCTGTTCCTTCCGGCTGACTCCGGGTATCTCTTGCCCCACGGTGACAATAAGCGTCTTGCAGCCCAGCAGGTGCGCAACCTCGATTGACTTTTTGCACGCAGGCAGGAACGCCGACCGTTTCGATGGGTCGACGAGCGGTCCTCCCGTATCGCAGGAGATCGAGGAAACAGCCAGCCCTGTTTTCTCCATCGCCGCACGAATCCCGGGGATGTCCTTGTTCGCAAAACCCCAGAACTCGAATGCCGGAAGCCCCAACCCCGCGATGGCGGCAATTCGTTCGTTGAAGGGAAGTGTCGTGAACAATGCTTCCGCGCATCCAGACAACGCGATCATTTCCAGTGCCTTTCGTCGAGGGTCAACTCATTCCACCGAATCAACTATCTCTATTGCTTTTCGGACCATCTCATCGGTCAGCCTCCGCCCGTCAGAGGCTCCCACGTTCGCCAGAAGATGCTCGACTTTCCGCGTTCCCGCAATCACCGAGGTGACCGCTTTCTGATGCAACACGAAACGCAATGCGAAATCAGACAGCGACTTCGGGTAGGCATTCGGGTGGAGGGATTTCGCGACACACTCCGAAATCAGGCGTTCGGCGACCAACTTCTGCTTTTTTGCCTTCTCCGGGAGCGCCGACACTTTTGGGGTTAACGAACCTCTCGCAAGCCCATCCTTGATGATCACGCCGATGTTGTTGTCCAGACACAAAGGAAACAGCTCGTGTTCCGCCTCGCGGTATGCGACATTGTACGAAACCTGCACCGTGTCGTAATCATCAGTTTTCACTGCCTCTATCGCGGCGTCGACATTCCCTGTCATACCTACAAACCGGACCTTGCCCTGTTCCTGCATTTTCTTCATGGCGCGCAGGGTTTCTCCCGCCCGGATGACCTCAATTGACGCGCTGTGGATCTGAAGAACGTCGATGACGTCCGTCTGAAGGCGCCGAAGGCTTTGCTCCACGAACGCCAGTGTCGCCTCATAGGAATAATCGTAATGCGATTTCGCATCCCCGTCGTTGAGCCTTTCGCCGACCTTCGTCGCCAACACGAACTCGTGGCGGCGGTAACTGATCGCCTTTCCTATTCTTTCCTCGCTAAGTTGGTACGCAGGTGCCGTGTCGATTAGCGTGATGCCGGCATCCAGCGCCGCGTTCAAGAGGCGTTCGGCGCCTTTTTCGTCCGGGCGTCCGAAATCGGTACCTACCGGAATTCCCCAGTCTCTGCCGATTTCCAGAGCGCCCAGACCGATTTCGCTTACTCTCAGGCCTGTTCGTCCAAGAATTCTGTATTCCACCGCAACACTCCAATCCACAAAAGGTTTACAGCCCGGTTGCCGCCAGCAGCTCGTCGCGAGCGCTCGCGGGCACAAGGTCAAAGTAATCCAGCAGCGCGCGTTTTGTGCACCTTGTCACCCCTTTTTGGCGGTCGTCCTGCAACGGCTCGATCAGTTTCGCGGAGAAATGAGCGTCGTGTTGAGACCCGCGAACGATCGCCAGTGTTCCGGCGAGTGCCCGCATTCGAGCGTTTCCGCTGACCGCGGCGCTGGCGAGAACTGTCAGGAGATCACGATTCACCTGCCAGTTGTCGGACAGGTACCCATTCACCATGTCGTTCCACACCTGTTGGGGTGATCCAGAAGCGGCGTTTGCACCGCGTGCCTGTTGGGAAATCAGCGAGAATGACGACAAATACCGCTTGGTGAAGGAAACCTCGCACAGGCCTTTCAGATCCGCCGCAAGTTGTTCGCCCTGGTCTCCCATCACGCCGTGGATGAGGCTGGCGATGGCAGGGTCTGCGTTCTTCAGAAGAACGCCATCAGCAAGTCCTGCCTCGCGCAACAGGCTGCCGAGCGCTGCCCCTCCTGCGACAGAAATCACGGAAAGAAGCGACATCGCGGCGCGATCGAGGTACGGATCTCCTGCCGTGACGAGTTCCCTCAACACGCGTCCCGCCAGCCGCTGAACCCGTTCGCGCTCCCAGAGAATGCTGTCCAGTGCGGACGCGTACGACGGATGATAAAAGCCGATGTTGGTTGCTCCGTACTGTTTGGAAACCAGAAGCCAGCGCCGCAGGTCATCCAACAGCACGTCGTACGTCGGTACTACCCCGCTTATTCCCTGGATCTCAAGGCGCGTGAAAATCGAATAGAGCTCGTGAGCGGGCAAGGGAACATGCCGCAAAAGCAGCAGAAATGCAAGCTCGGCATTGTCCAGCGTATCGTAGTCTGCCACAGTGATCGCCTCTACCCCTTCGCGGCGAATCCCCGCTGATCTACGGCGTATGGTCTGCTTGTTGTCCGTTGCAACTGCGAATGACCGCTCTACCGCATGCGGGCTTGATAACCCTTCGTGTGAGGCAACAATCGGTTCCCGCGCGCCCGGGTGATAGATCTCACTGTAGTTGATCACCATTCGTACGAAGGACGTGGGTTCGTATTTGTCCGCGAGCGACCATTCATACGGAGCAAGTTGTCTCGCCGCGTCCGGACGGTGTTTCAATGCGTCCTCGGTCGCGGTGATGATGAGACGGCAATCGGCTTCGGCAACGAGGCTCAGCGCCAGATTGGGGTTTGTCGTGAACTCGCGCAAGGCGAGGGCACCCGCACCCGGGGAAAATGGATCGTCCAGCAGCACCGCGTGTCCCGGACGCAGGCAGTCCCGGAGACGTGTGTCAGCCCGTGCCGTGTCGCCGGCAAGTCCCGAAAAACAGCCCATGACCGCGATCGGGCGGTACCCGTGTTCCGCAATGTCGGCCAGAAGCTTGGTGGCAACGAACGTTTTGCCCTGGTGGGTCTCACCGGTGATCACAACGACTCGTTGCTCGCCCGTCATCCGCGCAAGAAGGTCCACATACCCGGCTGGAGGCACGAACACCTGGTGGAGATGGGCATACCGATCCTGGTCCGCCTCGGTATCCGCCGCGAGGCCGGTCTCCCTGAGGAACAGAGTCGTTCGCCGGAAATCGTCCTTGGAGAGAACCGTGAGCCCGAAATTGAGCGCCTCCTGGATCGCGTGAAGAACCGACGAATACACTACCTGCCCGCTTCCGCTGTCACCGAGAGCTCCGAGCCGACCAAAAATGCGCAACGTCGTCTGAAGAAGGCGCTGCCCGGAGTCCCCGAGTTCCGTGAGCCGCTCGTACAGCCGTATCCACCGTTCGAGGCCCGGCCGGTCCACCGCGGTGTCGAGGGGAATCATCGGTACGTCTGCCACGTCCTCCGAATCCGGCTCGATCAGTTGTCGCAAGGAGACGCCGAAGGTCGCGGCCATCTTGCGGAGCGTAAACAAACTGGGCATGTTGATCCCGTTTTCCCAGTTCGAAACCGCAGGCCGTTGCGTTCCCATCCGCTGGGCGAGTTCGTCCTGTGTCATGTTTTTGGTAACACGTATCTGACGGATTCTCGCCCCCATCCAACGATGGAGTTCCAGTTCGCTATCGAGGCCGGTCGGGTCAGTCATTCACAAACTCCCTCTTGAAACAGATACCATTTACGGTGGTAGTCAGGGGCATTTCCCACAATGCCGAATGCACCAAATATACAAGACACATCATACGCGACAAACTGCTCCTTCACCAAATCTTTCGAAAGAGTCATACGCAAGGCGGGCCGAATGGCGATCTTATAAGTTCTTAAAAACAAGAACTTGAACCTGATGCTTGGCGCCGTCGTGAACAATGATCATGGTGCAGATTGCGCGCAGGAAACCACCCGGACGGAGCTGAGTTGCTGCGCCGGATTCGGTGACCGCGGGTGAGTGAGAACGGAGGTCGTGAGCGGGGAGGAGAACCTCTCCCACCGGCGCATGAAGTTTCGTACGCGCGGAATGCGCTCGGCAGAAAAGGAGGCTTATGGCAGTGTTCGCACGGTATGTCCTGATCCAGCGCCTTCGCGCACGGGCGCGCAACCGTCCCGTGGAGTAGTACCGCTTCAGCGACGCGATCCGGTCTTCCCGGCGGACGCCCGGCACACACCGCCCGAGTCACGAATCACTGGTACGCGTCGTTGGCTCCGGTACGGAGCGGTTTGTATTTTCAGAGAGTCGGTGAGTCGTTCGTTTCCGCGCCCCGAGTACACGGACCGCGAGGAATGTTTCTGTCTTTTTCGGGAGGTTTTCATGGCTCAATACGGCCCTCCGCAGACCGTTTCCCAGCTTGAAAAAACCGCGAAGGAATTGCGGCGAGACGTCATTCGCATGCTGTATGAGGCGAAATCAGGGCATCCGGGAGGTTCGCTTTCGGCGGCGGATATCGTGGCGGCTCTTTATTTCCGAGTGATGCGGCATGATCCGCAGAACCCGTCGTGGGAGAAGCGCGACCGCTTCATCATGAGCAAGGGGCACGCGGTGCCCATCGTGTATGCCGCGATGGCGGGAACCGGGTACTTCCCGAAAGAGGAGCTGTTGACGCTCCGCAAGTTGAACAGCCGGCTGCAGGGGCATCCTTCGGCGAAAGACTTGCCGGGTATCGAAGCCTCGACCGGATCACTCGGGCAGGGCCTCTCGATAGGCCTTGGAATGGCGCTCGGCCTTCGCATGGATGGTAGCGACAGCCGCGTATTCGTCATTCTCGGTGACGGCGAAATCGAAGAAGGCCAGGTCTGGGAAGCTGCGATGGCGGCGGCGCATTTCAAAACGGAAAACCTGATCGCAATTCTCGATCGGAATCGTTACCAGCTTGATGGTTCGACGGACGAGATCATGAACGTGTGCCCCGTAGTGGATAAGTGGAAAGCTTTCGGGTGGCGTGTGCTCGACATCGACGGGCATTCCATGCATCAGGTCGTTCATGCTCTGGAAGCCGCAAAGGAACAAACGGGTCGCCCCACTGTCATCGTCGCAAAAACGACGAAGGGCAAAGGGGTGTCGTTCATGGAGAATGACAACGAGTACCACGGTAAGGCGCCCAGCAAAGACGAAATGGAGCGCGCCCTGGCGGAACTGTCGTAAATCAATCCGGAAAGAGGAGATACAACATGGCGCGCCCATTGGGAATGGCAACGCGGCAAGCGTACGGGAAAGCTCTGGTTGAAATCGGTAAGCTCCATCCCAACGTTGTTGTGCTGGACGCTGATCTCTCGAAATCCACCATGACAAAAGACTTTGCAAAGGCATACCCTGACAGGTTTTTCAACGTGGGTATCGCGGAAGCAAACCTCGTCGGCGTTGCCTCCGGTCTGGCGACGACGGGGAAAATACCGTTTGCTTCCAGCTTTGCGTGTTTTCTCATGTGCAAGGGGTTTGACCAGCTTCGGCTTGGTGTCGCGTACGCGGAAAACAACGTGAAGATCGTGGTCAGCCACGGAGGGATTTCGATCGGCGAGGACGGTGTATCCCAGATGAGTGTGGAAGACGTGGCGCTGGCGTGTGAGCTCCCGAAGATGGTCGTCATGGTGCCGTCTGACGAGCATTGCACGTATCAGGCAATACGCGCGGCAGTCGAGCACAAGGGCCCCGTGTTCGTGCGAACGGGAAGGGCAAAGGCTCCCCTGGTGTACGATGCACCGCCCGCGGATTTCGCCATCGGCAAGGCCATCACCGTGCGGGAAGGCAAGGACGTGACTGTCATCGCCAACGGCATGCTTGTCGGTCCGGCACTGGATGCGGCAGAAAGCCTGGCGGAGCAGGGCGTGAGCGTGCGCGTTCTCGACATGCACACCGTCAAGCCGTTGGATGAGGAAGCGGTGGTGAAAGCCGCAAAAGAAACCAAAGGAATCGTTGTTGCGGAGGAACACCTGGTCCATGGAGGGCTGGGAAGCGCTGTCGCGCAGGTGACCGCTCGTATGCATCCCGCCCGAATCGAATTCGTCGCGATTCAGGATACGTATGCGGAATCGGCGACAGGCGAGGAACTGATGGCCAAGTATGGTCTTTCCGAGCCCGACGTGATTGCTGCCATCCGCCGGATCCTGGCGTGAGAACACGTAAGAAGAAATGACCCCGGGGGGCGGTCCCGCCCCCTTTTTCTGTCTTGCCGGAACCAGTAATCAGGCTGTCCGCCTGTTCTGAACGCGCGAGGAACTCCATGCTCACGGCGATAATGTTGATCAATGCGGAACTCAAAAGCGTGGCTGCGGTCACCCGCTCGCTTGCCGAGATTCCTGAGGTGCGCCAATTGTTCACTACCACGGGCCAGTTCGATGTGGTCGCCGTTCTTGTGGTGAAAGACTCAGAGGCCCTCGCAGAGGCCGTCACCGAGCGGATCGCAAATGTTCCTGGGATAGTCCGCACCAGCACTCTGCTGGCGATTCGGTGCCACGCGCAGTCTCTTCTTCAGAGCACCTTCTCCGTAGGTTTTGAACCCGCAGAACCCTCTCAAAGCTGATCGCCGCAATCCGGGTGTGCGGCAACCCTTCGCCGGTTCCGTTGGAACATCTCCCGCACGCTGAGTATACTTTCTCGTGAACGAACGGGCACTTGTGCGCGCCTTCGGTCTTTCGATGCGCGGCGTCGTTTCTGGCCGGAATCTGAAACGATGCGCGGAATGGAACTTTGGCCAGCCGGCCGTTCTGCGGAAAGGGGAGAGCCATGTATCGGGTCGGAATCATCGGTGCCGGGTGGGTCGCCGGAGAACACATGCGGGCGTACCTCAATAACCCTGAAACGGAAATTGCCGCGATCGCCGTCCGGCGGCCGGAGACAGCGCAGGCGTACCAGAAAAGCCTTGGCTTC
>Ga0116146_1004732_pt1 | contig 10341 bp, 8 predicted proteins | sample AD_JPNHG2_MetaG_FD_89748 | JGI IMG/M metagenome (GOLD analysis project Ga0116146, IMG submission 89748) | Active sludge microbial communities of municipal wastewater-treating anaerobic digesters from Japan - AD_JPNHG2_MetaG | ecosystem: Engineered > Bioreactor > Anaerobic > Digestate | place...
CAGATATATCAATGCCGAAAAAAAGGAGATTATCAGAATTTTTGAAAACCTGTGGGATAAGTATAGAGTCTCGCTGATGGAGCTGCGAAAAGAGCGGGATGAGGAAGTGAAGAAACTGGATGAGTATCTGGAAAGATTAGGATATGAAAGAATTTGAGATTGACGATTTGCGATTTAAGATTGAAATCATTGTGTTTTATGAAATAATTGCAATGAAATATGAAAAACTCTGAAAATACAAAGCAAGAAGGGACACTGCCGGAAGGGTGGAAAAAGATAAGGCTTGCTGACTTATTTGAAGATAGTTACCCTGGTGAATGGGGTGATGAGCCTAATGGAGAATTAAATACTTATCCTGTTTTTAGCACTATTGCGCTTGACTATGATGGTAATATTGACTTTAATAAAACTGAATTAAGAAAATTACCTAATAAAAAGATTAATAAACTTTTACTTAAGAAAGGTACAATCTTGATCGAAAAATCAGGTGGAAGCGTTAACATACCTGCAGGTAAAGTCGCAATTTTAAAAGAAGATTTTTGGGGTACTTGTTCGAATTTTATTCAAATTCTAAAAATAAATAATAAAAAGAGCAATAGTTATTTTCTATTTTATCGATTATTATTTAACTTCATTAATCACCAAATAGAAAAATATCAACAAAGAACAACAGGTATAATTAATTTTATTTTAAGAGATTATTTTAATGATTTTATTTCCCTTCCACCTCTTTCCGAGCAGCAAAAAATTGCCGAAATTCTTGAAACAGTTGACAGGGCAATAGAAAAGACCAATGCCATTATTGAGAAGTACCGCCGGATTAAACAGGGCATGATGCACGACCTTCTCACCCGCGGTATTGATGAAAATGGCAAAATCCGCAGCGAAAAAACCCACCGCTTCAAAAACTCACCTCTCGGCAAAATACCGGAGGAGTGGGAAGTGGCTAGACTGGGGGATTTTGCATTTGTTACAAAATTGGCCGGATTTGAGTATACTAGATTTTTTGACTATTCTCTTGAAGGGGAAATAATATTGATAAGAGCATTAAATATCAGAGATGGAAAATTAGATTTAAGTAATGCCTATACAATGCCAAAGGATATTTCTGTAAAGCTTAATAGGTCAAAGCTTGATAAAAACGACATAGTTATGTCGTATGTTGGAACTATAGGAGAATGTGCAATTATACCGTTTGATGACAAATTCCATCTTGCGCCAAACGTTGCAAAAATTTCTATTAGAAAAAAGAATCTTATGCCAGAGTTTATTTTAAATTATCTTCTTGGTTTTCAAGGTAAAAGAGAAATCAACCTCATCATGTCAAGTACAACTCAAGCTGCTCTAAGCATGAGCAATATTCGTACCATTAGAGTATTGCTCCCCCCACTTCCCGAGCAACAGCGCATTGCCGAAATTCTTTCTCAACTAGACGAAACCATTGAAAAAGAGGAGAAATACAAAGTCAAACTGGAAAGGATAAAACAGGGGCTTATGGAGGATTTGCTTACGGGCAAAAGGAGAGTGATTTGAGATTGACGATTGACGATTTCAGATTTAATAGACTTTAAAACAAAAAATAAAGTATGAATAGTGAGGATTTAAAAAGAAAAACGAAACTGTTTGCTATTGAGATTATTAATCTTGTGGAATTTTTTCCGAAATCGAATGCTGGTTTTGTTACAGGAAAACAAATTATCAGGTCGGCTGCTTCTGTTGGAGCCAATTACCGCTCAGCTTGCCGTGCTAAATCAAAGGCAGATTTTGTGGCAAAACTAAGTATCGTTGAAGAAGAAGCCGACGAAACTATGTACTGGCCCGAACTGGCAACGGAATGTGGTTTAATCTCAATAGAATCAGGAGAAAAATCATTAAACGAAGCCAATGAACTGACTGCCATCTTCACTGCATCCCGAAAAACAGCAAAGGGCAATTAGAAAAAGTTATCCCAAAAACTTTAACTTTAAAACATTAATTTACTATTAACCAATTTTAAATCGCAAATCGCAAATGTTTATATGCTTGACGAAGAACATTACGTAGAAAACCCACTCCTTGCCCAGCTTCAAACACTTGGCTGGAAAATCTTCAGGCAAAACAAAGACAATCCTGAAGATGTTAAAGAAATAATTTCTTTTAAATCTGACTTCGAACCTGATTATGGCAAAAGCATTAAAATCAGGGAGAGTTTCAGAGAAATAATCATTGAAAGTATTTTAAAATCTTCTATTGAAAACATAAATCCCTGGATAGAAAAGGATCAAATCAATGAAGTAGTCAGAAGAATCACAACGCCACAGGGCAATTCCCTTCTTGAGGCAAACAGGGAAATACACGATTTGCTGCTTGAAAATATTTCTGTTCAGGAGAACAGATTAACCGGTGAAAAGAGTCCTACTGTCAGGTATATAGATTACATAAACCATGAGAGGAATTCTTTCATAGCCATTTCACAGTTCAAGGTTGATATACCGGGTACGGAAAGACACATCATACCCGACATTGTTCTTTTTGTGAACGGTTTGCCTCTTGTAGTAATTGAGTGTAAATCCCCCGCTGCTGCCGACCCTATAAGTGAGGCTGTAGTTCAGCTGATGAGGTATTCAAACCGCAGAGGAGCAAAAGAGGGAAATGAAAAACTCTTCAGGTACAACCTTTTTATGGTGGCAACATCAGGGCAGGTTGCAAAATACGGAACTATAACATCTGAATATGAGCATTTTGTCGAATGGAAAGATCCATACCCATATGCATTATCTGAAATAAAAACCGAAGGGATTTTGAACAGTCAGAATGTTCTGGTGCAGGGAATGTTTTCCAAAAGAAATTTTCTTGACCTGCTGTACACATTCACCATATTTAAGGAGGATTCAAAAGGTGGCGTGGCAAAGATTGTGGCACGGTACCAGCAATTCAGGGCAGTAAAAAAACTTATAAAAAGACTGGAGGAGGGCAAGTCGCCCGACGAACGCGGAGGAATAATCTGGCATACCCAGGGTTCTGGCAAATCGCTCACCATGATGTATGCTGTGCGGGAACTATATCATAACCCCGATTTCACAAATTTCAAGGTGGTATTTATCACCGACAGAAAAGATCTCGAAAAACAGCTGGGGGAAACTTCAGGCAGTGTAGGATTTACCGTACATGTAGCTGACAATATTAAAAAACTTCAGGAACTGTTAAAGACAGACACACCCGACCTGGTAATGGGAATGATACATAAATTCCAGGAACGTGAGCTTGAAAGAGAATTTCCTGTACTGAATACTTCGCCGAATATTCTCATAATGATTGATGAGGCGCACAGGACACAGTATAAATATCTTGGAGCCAACCTTAGAAAAGCATTACCCAATGCTGTCAAAATAGCCTTCACAGGCACTCCGGTGGAAAAGACGGAACACACTTTCGGCGATTACATAGATAAATACAGTATAAAACAGTCGGTTGACGATGGTGTAACCGTCGAAATCATTTATGAAGGCAGAGTTCACAGTGCCGAACTTTCGGATGAAGAAGCTGCAAATGCTCGGTTCGAAGATGTTTTTGCCCGTCTTGATGCAGAGGAAAAAGCAAAAATTATGGGCAGATACACATGGCGTGCATACCTGGAGGATGAAAATGTTATTCGCGACAAGGCAAGGGATATGCTCGGGCATTATATAACACATGTATTTCCCAACAGATTTAAAGCGCAGGTTGTTTCAGCTTCGCGGCTTGCAGCAATCAGGTATAAAAAAGCACTTGAAGATGCTCTGAAGGAAAAGCTTATTGAACTAAAGAAAGACAATCCGGACAACACTGACATACAACTGCTTAATAAATTGAAAGTTGGGATAGTAATTTCCGGGTCTCCGAACGATCCACCTGAATTTCTTCCATATACCGATTCCAATGAGCACGAAAGAATTATTAAAAGCTTTAAACTACCGTTCGAAAAAGAAGATGAAAACGGCATTTCCGGGGATATTGGTATCCTGGTAGTTCAAAGCATGCTTATTACCGGTTTCGATGCTCCCCTTGAGCAGGTTATGTATCTCGACAATGTGATAAAGGAACACAACCTGCTTCAGGCAATAGCACGGGTGAACAGGGTTTATAAAAACAAGAGTTGCGGATTTGTTGTTGATTACGTAGGGGTACTGAAACATCTGAAAGAAGCACTGGCAATTTATGCTGATGAAGATATAGAAGAAATAACCGGGGTTGTCAAGAATAAAGCCAAAAGCCTTGATGAACTGCAATATACCCACAATCAGATTATTGAATTTTTCAGAAAAAACGGTATTGATGACTGGCGGAATAATATTAATGAATGTGTAGATATACTTGTCGATGAGGTTACAAGAAATGAATTCATAATGCTGGTTAGAGCATTTAACCGTTCTATGGATGCAGCCCTTCCAGCTCCTGAAGCTTTAAAATTTGTAACCGATTTAAAGATCGTCAATTTTATAAAAGAGTCTGCAAGAAACAGATACAGGGACGATAAACTGAGTATTAAAGACGCAAGCAGGAAAATAAGGGAAATAGTTGAAGAGTATCTGATTTCAAAAGGAGTGAATCCTAAAATTCCTCCCACTCCCCTGCTTAGTGAAGAGTTTGCCGGAAGGTTGAAAGTCGAAAAATCTGGAAGGGCAAAAGCTGAAGAGTTGAAATATGCAATAGTCGAATACATTGAAAATCATTACGAAGAGGATCCTGAATTATACGAAAGGTTCTCCGATAGGCTTAAAAAAATACTCGAAGAATATAAGAACAATTGGGAATCTCTGGCTGCTGAACTAGAAAAAATAAGGGAGTCGTTGAAAAAAGGAAGAGAGCAGGAAAACACTTTTGGTTTTGACCCGAAAAAAGAGATGCCGTTCTTTGGTCTGCTGAAACAGGAATTGTATGATAAAATGGATATTAAAGAATTGAACGATAAAGAGATTGAATTTCTGGTTGACCTAACAAAGAACATTATTGAAATAATAAGCAGGGAGACAAAAGTAGTGGATTTCTGGGAAAACATCACACATCAGAAAAGGCTGAAATCTTATATTTTATCTCATTTGTTAAACCGCTCTGCAATTGGTGAAGCAACCGACGGTGTTAAAGAGCCGGCTATTCGGCTATATAGTAAATTGTTCCACAAAAGGAATGAAATAGCTCAGAAGATTATGGAACTTGCGTATCATATTTATGGCAGTTAACATTATGGATATTGATATAGGTAACATAATACGCACAAAGAGAAAGACCATTGCATTGCAGATGGCTGATGATGCCACGCTGGTTGTGAGGGCACCACTGGATGCAGATGATGAAACGATCCGTAAAGTAGTTCACAAGCACAGGAAGTGGATTGAAAAGAAGAGAAAAGAGATTGCATCTGGAGTTACAGTTTATTCACCGAGGGAATTTGTTAATGGTGAAGGATTTCTGTATCTCGGCAAATATTACAAACTGAGCATTGTACCTGAGCAGGAGGAGCCGCTCCGCTTTGATAATGGTTTTTATTTGTCGAAGGAAGCCTTGCCCCGAGCAAAAGAGCTTTTTATTGGATGGTACAGAAAGGCAGCATACGAAAAAATCTCTGAGAGAGTAAAGTGGTATGCGCAAAAAAGGGGGATCAGCTACAACAAAGTCAATATTACCGGGGCAATGAATAGGTGGGGTTCATGTACTCAAAAAAGAAATCTGAATTTTTCATGGAGGCTTATCATGGCACCATTGCCGGTAATTGATTATGTGGTTGTTCACGAGCTGGTGCACCTGGTTGAAAAGAACCACTCAAAATCGTTCTGGATAAAGGTAAAACTGATGATTCCAGACTATAAAAAGCATTCAGAGTGGCTAAAAAAGAACGGGAATTTGATGAGGCTTTAATGTGATTAACGTTTTTCGGAAAAAACTTTTTCCAATAGTCTTTATTTAATGGAAACAAACAAATATTCAGATGATTTTGAAATATTTTGGGTCGAATTAAGTACAATTCTAAAATCTGTTGTATCAACACCTAAAATATTCAATCAGTATAGAGATTACAATGAAGTGGTGGATTTACCTGAAGCTGCGAATATCAGGCTTAATAATCTTTATAATTATATGAATGCAGCAGCAAAAACAGCAAAATATTTAATTTTAGGCGAAGCAGCAGGACCATGGGGATGTCGTTTTTCAGGCATACCTTTCACTGGCGAAAAACAAATCATCGATCCCAATTTTCCTTATAAGGGATTACCGTCCAGTAAAACATTTCCTGAAATTAATATAAAAAATAAGACGCCTTTTATTTCCAATTCTGCAAAAATTTTCTGGGAAATAATGTTGCCATTCCATGATAAGTTCATAGTCTGGGATGTATTTCCCCTTCATCCTCATAAGGAAAATGATATTCTTTCAGTTAGGACGCCTTCAAAAGAGGAAGTTAATTTATTTAAGAATGCATTGATACTAATAATAAACTATATAAAACCGGCAGAAATAATATCAATTGGAAGAATTGCATCTGAACAATTAAAATCAATTGGGATAAAATCTATTTATGTCAGGCATCCATCAATGGGAGGAAAAAAATCTTTTTCATTCGGTATTAATGAAATATTCAATAATTAAAAATACAGGAAAATATTTCCAGGGCTGGCAACATTTTATAGGTCTTTTATTATCTGTAAAGATCCTCAAATTATAAATAACCACCCTTTAGAAGTATCCTGACAGATACAAGATTTTCCTGGTTTGCCTGATTGTTCCCATCTTAAGCTGAACAATGTAAAAACCTGATGATAATTGCGTGCCAGACTGGCTGCAGCCATCCCATGTCCATTGGTATTTTCCGGGTTCAAGTATGTGGGAAACCAGGCGGTTAATTTCCTTCCCTGTCATGTCGTAAATACATAATTCGGTATATGAATGGGAAAAGATTTCTGCTTCAATTAAAATTCTTTCATTAAATGGATTCGGGAAAACCTTAAAATTATCCTCATGTTGTTGAAGGGTCATTTCCGGAGAATTAATACTAACTGTACCCGATTTTGGGGTAAAGGCATAAGCAATAGTGTTCCGGGTTATTACTGCAGTCATTCCTCCCAGTTTCAATCCCCCAAGAACAGTTGTACCCTCCATAGAGAGAGGAATTAATTTGCCATCCAGACCATTGTAAGCATAAATTTTGTTTGCTATTGTCGGGGTTGTTATCAGTCCTATATACCTGTTGCAAAGAACATCGCTGATGCTTTCGGTAATATTTTCCTCATGCCAGTCACCTGTATTTACGCTATATGTTTGAACATTATTTGTTCCAAGTTTGACAAGTGCAGCATATTCTCCCAGGGCAAATTTCACCGCACCAGCCGGACGTGACACAGAGTGGTATAGATTTGTTGTGGCGTCATATAGCACCATTTGATCACTCGTTTCGACAGAAGCCAGTACATTATTTACATTGTAACTGTAAAAAATCGGGTCACCCGGGAAGGGTATTAACTTATAATTATGCATTATACCCGAATAGCATAATACTTCATTGTCCTGCCCTGAAGTTCTGAACATCGTCATCCATGGACTGCTTTTTGATGTTCCGGTCTGGTAAGGAACAGTCTTGTAAATAACAGACCCTGTCTTGCTGTTGAAAGCAATAAGATCCATTGTAGAGGTATTTCCAGGGTAAGTAAGTGTCAAAACATTGTAGTTTTCACCTCCTGTACTGCTGGTCAGATTATCCCGTGAACCTGGCACAAGTGATTCGGTTCCAGACGGAAAAGAATAAAAACAAATATTGCTTAAATCTATTTCAGCAGCTACGGTACCACTATACGCTGGAGATAAGCCGCCATCCGGTATTGCTTTCAATTTTGTCGGGCTGAAAGTGAATAATTCTCCTGTTGTCGGATACATCCACATATAACAAGAATCCCTGTCATTAATTGCAATTATGGTAGCAAGCTGACCTCCCAGTTTTACCTTACCAATATTCCACTTATCCTCGTCGTAAGTCCATTTTTCATAATCCCATTTACCTAATCTGGTATCAAAACCGTACATATGCATTATATGCCAGCTGGGTGCTGCTACCAACTCTCTGGAGTAAACCATAAAAACAGTCTTCAGGCTGACAAGATCTTTTGAATAAGCAATAAACGGCAAGCCTGTTGCAGGAGTTATTTCAAGTATCTCAAAACGACCGGTGTTCGCACTGTATCCATAGAATTTGTAATTGCCTCCAGAATTCCAGTAAGAAACAAAGCCGTTATCAAATCCCCACTCTTTTTGATCATAGTACCCTCCAGAAGTGAGAAGCGAAAAATTATGATGAACCAAACTGTAGGCGGCATTGAAGTATTCATTAGTACCCGGATCTGCAAGCACAATCCCTGCATAATTTGTTCCGGCCCAGAATCTTCCATTTCCAGAAACATAGCTCAATCCGGGGTTATACACCGTTACCTTCCATTTTCCCTGTTCGGCATCGAAAATGTAAATACGGGTAGTTGTGACGAACCACGCCAGTTTATTTCCGCATCCATATGATGGGTCACCAGTTGTTGGATTGAGGTCGAGGGGGTCTCCTTTGAAGTATATTGTATCCCAGGAAGAAGTAACTCCGCTGTATGCAGCAAGCAAGCTCTGGCTGAAAACCAGGGCCACATGTCCCTTTGCTAAACAACGGCTGAAACTCTGCTGGACTCCGCAATCGAGAACCGACCACTGCGAAGACAGGATATCAAAGAAATAAACATATCTGGCTGTACTTCTGGTAATTGCTGCCACGGATTCACCGGCATCAATCAGCCAGCTTCCGCTCATTTCTGCATCAAGAGGTTGTGCTATCCATTCGCCGTATTGTCCTGAGACAGACGGGGAACTGATTATCAATAAAACCATGCAAAGAACAAAGCATGAGAACAAATTCCGGCTCATGACTTAAATTATTCATTATAAATTTGTTCTCAATTTACTAAAAAAACTTAAAATATAAAATTTAGAAATCAGTATTTTAAAGTTAATCTGACAATTGTCATGAATCTGAATTTCCTTCTTCCCCCATTTCCAAATTTTCCATAATCTTCATCGCTTCCTCCCTGCTGTTACCGCAGAAATCAGGATCAGGCTGAAAATCAATGCATACCTTTGGCCGCAGTTCACTGCCATACAGGGCACAACGGTAATCGTCAGTGAGATGTATGCATCTTACACCCGCAGACTTGCCACCAGGCATACCCGGAATGGGCGATGATATTGAAATCGCAATACAGCAGGCTCCACAGTATGGGCGGCACTCCACCGGCAGAATGTGATTAAATCCAAATATTACAAAAATACTTAATTCAGTGGATCATTATGTAGCCAGAGGATGCTGGAATGAGGTATGAGGAATGAGGAGTGAGGAATGAGGAGTGAGGGATGAGGGGTGAGATGAGCATTATTATCGAATAAAAAGTTTATATTAATTTTACATAAGCAAATTATACTATCTTAAACTCTTAAACATTTTATGTCAGACTAAAACTTCCCGAAATGAAAACTCAGTTCTTGCCGGCCGTTTTTACTATAATCCTGATTGTCTTTTTAATAGATTATATATCAGGTCAATCCACAGGTCAGCAGGCAGCAGGGAAAAAATTCATTAACGCCCGCGTGACAGAGGTTGTAAAGGTTAAAATTGGTAACGGTCCGGAAAATATCGGTGCCATCAGTCCGCCCGAAGCTGAGGCAATTGGTCCTATGAGCTTTACAATCAGTGACGAAGGCGAGATATATATTCTCGACCAGCTGAATTCACGGATTCAGGTGTACCTCGATGGCAAAAGAACGGGGACAATAAAGATTCCCGTAAAACCGGAAGGAATAATGGATATTGAATTATTACCTGACGGGAAAATTGCCCTGCTGGATAATACAATGGAAAAATCTCTATTTATCATCGACAGGCTAGGAAAATTGATCAATACCATACTTCTTGAAGGCCAGCTTCTTGCCTATGCTCCGGAAGCAACAGAAATAAATGTGGTGAGAGAGGGAAAATTTGCCGGTGTATGGGTCAGGGTTAATGGCCACTCGGTTAAGCTTGCCGATGCTGATGGTAAGACAGCTACGAGGGTATCTGTCCCGGGTAAACTAACCTTTAACAGTGAACGGCTGCTTGATGCTAAGATTCTTGGAGACATTACAATATCTCTGATGCGTTCTGAGAAAGGGAGTCTTAGTATGTGGGAACCCGAACTGACAGTAGAATTCGACATGTTTGTCATTCATTTTGGAGGGCCATGGGACGACAGAAGCGGGAATATTTACCTGAGTGCATTCATGGAAGATAGCGATGAGCAGGGTAAAAGCACATATTCAAATGTGATG
>Ga0116146_1004733_pt1 | contig 10338 bp, 8 predicted proteins | sample AD_JPNHG2_MetaG_FD_89748 | JGI IMG/M metagenome (GOLD analysis project Ga0116146, IMG submission 89748) | Active sludge microbial communities of municipal wastewater-treating anaerobic digesters from Japan - AD_JPNHG2_MetaG | ecosystem: Engineered > Bioreactor > Anaerobic > Digestate | place...
ACTTCGTGTTCCCGCAGGGAGAGTCCAACAACACCGCCTTGGCGCTTCTGACCTCGCTCGGCTTCCGCAGCGCCCGCACAGTGGGCGGTGCGCTGCAGTCGCCGCAAGTCGGTGACATCCGCCGCTTCGAGCTTGCCGGGTTTGGTGGCGGCGGCGCAGCGATGGACGCGACGGCACTCAGCGCATACCGCAGCAAAGCGATCCGGCAGGGCCAGAACACCATCATCTACCTGCACGATCTGATCCAGTCCGGATCGCCGGCCGCCACGCAGACGCTGGTGGCGCAGTGGCAGACGTTCATCGACGCGTGCGCGGCCGACCGGGCGGCCGGAAAGTGCGACATGGTGACGCAGTACGAACTGCCGGTGGCCTGACTTCCCATCCCCTGCCGGTGAACACAGCCAAAGCCGACCCGGCGACCTACGCCCGGGTGTTTGAGGGGCACCACGAGGGCGCCCTGGTGCTCGAAGACCTGATCGCGCGCTTCGGTGGCGCGCTGTTCGTCAAGGGCGGCGAGGAGGGGCGGCGCGAGACGGACTACCGGCTGGGCCGGCGCGCGGTGCTCGACTTCATCCTCGGCCAGATCAACCGGGCCAACGGCGCCGACCCGCCCGACGAAGACGATCCCCAACCGGCCGCGTGATGCGGCCTTTTTTCACCTCGAAGGAGTGACCCTCATGAACTGGAGTAACCATCATGTTTTCATGGCTGCAGCGGACGATGGCGGCTCGGGCGGCGGCGCGGCAGGCGCGGGAGAAGGAGGCGCAGCGGCTGGCGCTGGCGCTGGTGCGGCAGGCGCAGGCGGCGGGGACGGTGCGGCAGCTGGCGCTGGTGCAGGCTCTGGTGCCGGGACTGCCCTGTCTGCCGGCGCGGCTGCGGGCGGTGGTCAGGGCGGCGGTGGCGCAGCGGCTGGTGGAGCTGCCGGCGCCGGTGGTGCCGAACCCGGCATCCCGGACAAGTTCGTCGTCAAAGACGCGGCGGGGCAAATCGACCACGCGGCGACGGCGCTGAAGCTGGCGCGCGAGGGCTACCTGCCGCTCGAGAAGCGCCTGGGCAGCGGCGATGCACCGCCGCAGTCGATCGACGGCTACAAGGTCAACGTGCCCGAGGCCTTCAAGGAGACGGTCAAGGCGGAAGAACTCTCCAACGACCCCGCGTTCAAGGACTTTCTGGGCAAGGCGCACGCGGCAGGTCTGAACCAGAAGCAGGTCGACCTCGTGCTGGGCGAGTTCCTGGATCGCTCAACCAAAATGCAAGCCGCGCTGCCGCAGCTAGCCGCCGCGGACTGCGAGGCCGAGCTACGTCAGGGCGACGGCTGGAAGACCGACGAGCAGTACAAGCAGCAGGTCAGCACCGCCTTCACCGCCGGCAAGGCGATCTTCGGCAAGGACTTCGACGGCATCGTCAAGGACTACGGCAACGACCCGCGGCTGATCCGCGGTCTGGCCTCGATCGGCAAGGAAATGCATGAGGACATGCCCGCATCGCCCGAGGCGCAGGCCCAGATCCAGGAGAACCTGGACCAGCTCATGGCCTCGAAGTCGTACCTCAACGCCAACGACCCGCAGCACGCCGCGACGATGGCGAAGGTGTCGGCCCTGACCGCCAAGCTCGCCGGCCAGCGCCCCGTGCAGGGCGGCCGCACGCACAGCTTCAAGACCGCATGAAGCATCGGGCTGGATTCCGCCAGCCCACCCGCACGACCATGGCGCCCATGCCGGCCCGCCGTGGCGTGCGGACAACCGGTTTCGATAGCCCGCCTGGGCGCGCACGGAAGCCGGTGCAGCCCCGCGTAGCGAAGGCCCCGCAAGGGACAACCTGACAGGCGAACCACCGTTCAACTCTCAGGAGCTACAGATGAGCTTCACCATCACCGAGAACATGGTGATGCAGTTCTCGAACAACTTTCGAGTGCTGTATCAGCAGCAACAGGCGCGCCTGCGCCCGTGGTGCCAAATCGAGGCCGGCATCGTCGGTCAGTCCAAGTCGGTCGAGCGCATGGGCCGGGCCGAGGCCTACGACATCACGTCGCGCCACTCCGACACCAAGTTCGTCGAGGTGCCGCATTCGCGGCGCTGGATCGATCTGGTCGACAAGGGCTGGGCCGAGCTGATCGACAAGCTCGACAAGGTGCGCCTGCTGGCCGACCCGACCAACGGCTACGCCAAGCTCGCCATGGCCGCGCTGAACCGCCAGATCGACGACGCGATCCTGAACGCCGCGCGCGGCAACGCCCGCACGAACGTCGGCCTGTCGGTCCTGCCCTCGACTCAGAAGATCGCGGTCGGCGGCTCCAACCTCACGCTGGCGAAGCTGCTGACGGCGAAGGAAATCCTCGACTCGAACGAGGTGGACGACGACGCCAGCATGGCGATGGACGGCCAGTCGCCGAACGAGCAGACCGCCCGCGTCATCGTGGTCAACGCGAAGATGCTGACCAACCTGTACGGCACCACCGAGATCAAGTCGGTCGACTACAACTCGGTGAAGGCGCTGGCCCAGGGTCAGATCGACACGTTCCTCGGCTTCAAGTTCGTGCGCTCCGAGCGCGTGGCCAAGGACGGGACCGCCACTACGGGCTACGCCGTGGCCTGGTCGCGCAGCTGCGTCGCGCTGGGCATCGGCCAGGAGATCAACACCTCGGTCGACAAGCGCCCGGACAAGAACAACGCCTGGCAGGTCTTCGCGGACATGTCGATCGGCGCCACCCGGCTCGAGGACGAAGGCGTCGTCGAGATCGCCTGCGCCTAACCCAAGGAGCTGAACATGCCGAACTACTACTCCGACACCCTGTCGGTCATCAACAGCCCGTCCAGCGGTCTGGCGCCGGCCACGCGCGTGCGCTCCGACAAGCTCGGCGGCCGCCTGCGCTTCATGGAAGCGCAGTACGTCGTGGGCGCCGGCACGCTGCTGGTCGCGGACCGGATCTACTGGGGCAAGCTGCCGCTGCGCGCGCGCCTCGTGGGCCACCTGTCGCGCCTGATCTGGAACGCGGGCGCCGCGTCGAGCACGCTCACGCTGGGCGACAACGTGAACACCGCGCGCTACCTCGCGGCCACGTCGGTCACCGCCGCGGGCAACGCCACGCCGACGGCCTCCGACAACACGTGCACCGGCTCGGCCACCACGGTCGCCGGCTCGAACGTGATCCAGCCGACGAACAACTTCGGTTCGTTCCAGGTGGGCAACCTGATCACCGGCACGGGCATCGTGGCGAACACCGTGATCACGGCGATCAATGGCTACGGCCCCGGCATGCTGGTGGTGCTGTCGAACGCGGCTTCGACCTCGGCGACCAACACCATGACCATGACCGGCGACGGCTACCAGACGACCGACGACAGCGCCGCGGTCGCCAACGGCTACGCCAGCTCGACCGACGACTCGACGCTGCTGTCGGTGGTGGCCGGCGCCGCGCTGCCGGCCGGCCAGGTCGTCACGCTGAAGGGCGTGTACGTGCAGGACTGATCGTGCGTCGCGCCCACCCCGGGCGTGTGCAGTGGATCGGGGGGCCGTCGTGCCCCCCGTTTTTCATTCCGAAGGGACGAAGCGATGGCAGCGACCGAAGTCAGCATCTGCTCAAACGCGCTGCTCATGCTGGGCGGCCAGCCGATCAACGACCTCAGCGAGAACAGCGATCGGGCCCGGCTGGCGTCGAATCTGTGGCCTGCGGTGCGCAACTACGTGCTGCGCCGGCACCCGTGGAACTGCGCGGTCAAGCGCGTGGCGCTGGCGCCCGACCTGACGCCGCCGGCGTTCGACTGGGCGTTCCAGTTCACGCTGCCGCCAGACTTCATGCGCGTGCTGGCGGTGGGCGAGGCCGGTGCCGAGGCCGACTTCAAAATTGAGAGCGGCAAGTTGCTGTGCGACGAGAACCCGGCGCTGCTGCGGTACGTGTGGCGCAACGAGAACCCGGGCACCTGGGACGACATGCTCGTGTGGGCAATGACCGTCTCGATGAAGGCGGTGATGGCGTACCCCATCACGCAGTCCGCGTCGCTCGAGCAGGTGGTCGAGGACGCGCTGAAGGACGTGCTCAAGCAGGCGCGTGCCGTCGACGGCCAGGATGAACCGCCCGAGACCGTCGGTGACTCGCCGCTGCTCGCGGCCCGCCGGGGTGGCGGCAGCAACTGGTGGAGGAGCTGAGCATGCCGCGCGTCAGCCTGCAGCAGACCAACTTCACCGCCGGCGAGATCAGCCCGCGCCTGGTCGGGCGCACGGACATTGACCGCTACGCGAACGCGGCCCGCAGCCTGGTCAACGCTTACCCGGTGATCCACGGTGGCGCCAAGCGCCGCGGCGGCACGCGCTACGTGGCGCCGGCCAAGCTGAGCGGCACCAAGAAGGCCCGCCTCGTGCCGTTCGTGTTCAGCCGCGACTTCGCGTACATGCTCGAGTTCGGCGACCTCTACGTGCGCGTGTGGCCCGCCGGCGGCGGTGCGCTGATCACCGAGCTGGCCACCGGCTACAGCGAGTCGATGCTGGCCGACATCGATTTCGCGCAGGGCGCCGACACGATGTTCATCGCGCACCCCAGCGTGCCGATCCAGCGTCTGCGCCGCTTCAGCACGGCGATCTTCGACCTCTCGGCCGCTCCCTTCACCACCACGCCGTTCGACGAGCAGGGCCACGCGCTGGCCGCGAACCTCACGCTGTCGGCTGCGACGGTGGGCGCCGGCCGCACTGCGACGGCAAGCGCCGGCGTCTTCTTGCCCAGCGACGTGGGCCGCCAGCTGGTCAGCGGTTCGGGCCTGGCGGTGGTCACCGGCTACACCTCGGCCACGGTGGTGACCGTCGACATCTCCATCGCGTTTGCCGGCGTCGCGCTGGCGTCGGGGGCGTGGTACCTCGACGTGTCCCCGCAGGGCATCGTGAAGCCCTCAGCGAAGGATCCGGTCGCGTCGAGCATCGACCTGACCGGCTCGCTCTCGCGCGCGGCCGACATCACGCTCTCGGCCAAGACCGGCGCCATCACTGTCACCGCCTCGGCCGGCGTGTTCGCGGCTGGCGACGTGGGCAATACGATGTATGCCGACAGCGGCGTGGCGGCGATAACCGCCTTCACCAGCGCGACCCAGGTCAGCGCCACCACGAGCTCGGACTTCGCATCGACGAGCTACGCGCGCGGGGGCTACGGCATCACCGACAGCGTGTGGCGAGCCGAGGACGTGGGCAAGTTCGTGCGCATCAACGGCGGCCTGTGCAAGATCACGTCCTTCACCTCGGCCAGCGTGGTCAAGGCCACCATCCTGACGGCGCTCACTGGCACCGTGGCGTCGCCGCCGCTGGCCTGGTCGCTTGAGTCGTCGGTGTGGTCCGCGCTCAACGGCTACCCCCGCACGCTCACCTTGCACGAGCAGCGCCTGGTGGCCGCCGGCTCGAACCGCTTCTCGCAAACCATCTGGGGCAGTCGAACCGGCGAGTACCTGGATTTCACCAAAGGCACGGCCGACGACGACGGCTACTCGTTCACCATCGCCGCCGACGAGATCAACCCGATCAGCTACCTGGCGTCGCTGCGCAACCTGGTGGTGCACACCTATGGCGGCGAGTTCTCGCTGCAGGGCGGCGTCGAGAAGCCGATCACGCCGACGAACGTGCGCATCCGTCCCGAGTCTTCGCATGGGTCCAGGGGTGTGCGCCCGGTCACCGTGGGCAAGGAGTCGGTGTTCGTGCAGCGCGCGGGCCGCAAGGTGCGCGCTATGGGCTACCGGTACGACTTCGACGGCTACGCGGCGCCCGACCTGACGGTCCTTGCCGAGCACATCACCGAGGGCGGCGGCGTGACTGCCATGGCCTACCAGCAGGAGCCCGACCTGCTGCTGTGGGCGGTGCGTGGCGACGGGGCGCTGCTGAGCTGCACCTTCGACCGCGACCAGTCGGTGATCGGCTGGGCGAACCACTACACCGAAGGCGCGTTCGAGTCGGTGGCCACCATCCCAAACGGCGACCGCGAGGAGACCTGGGTGATCGCGCGGCGCACGGTGAACGGCGCGACGGTGCGCTACATCGAGATCCTGGACGAGGTGTTCCAGCCGATGCTGCCTGGTGCCGCGTACAGCGGCTACCCGCCGGCGCCGGCCATCGTCACCTACGGCTACACCGTGGATTGCGGCGTGTCGTTCGACAACGCGGCCGGGCAGACCGTCTTCGCCATGCCGCACCTGATCGGCAAGACCGTCGACATCGTGGCCGACGGCGCCGTGCAGACCCAGCAGACGGTCGATGGCTCGGGCAACGTCACGCTGCCGCGCGCCAGCTACCGCACGCTGATCGGCCTGCACTTCCGCAGCGAGATCGGCCTGCTCACCCCGGAGGTGGGAACCGGCACCGGCACGGCCCAGGGCAACAGCATGCGCACCAGCGAGATCACGCTGCGCTTCCTGAACACCATCGGGGCCCAGGTCTACGACGGCGAGGGCAACGAGCAGGACGTGCCGTTCCGCCGCTTCGGGCCCGCGGTGCTCGACAAGGCGCCGCAGCCCTTCACCGGCAACGTGCGCATCGAGACGCTGGGCTGGGAGCGCGGCCGCTCGGATCTCACCATCGTGCAAGACCAGCCGCTGCCGATGCACCTGCTGGCCGCCGTGCGCAAGTTCCAGGTCAACGACTGATGATCGAGATCAGACCCATGTGCTCGCGAGACGAGGAGGCGCTGGCCGGCAACCTGCATCCGGCAGATCGTGCCGAGCTCGCCGCGGCAGGTGTTGATGTGCATCGGGCGCTGGCCGGTCAGCAGGCGCAGGCGTCGCTCTGGAAGGGCGAGCTATTCGCTCTGTTCGGTTGCGTGCCTCTTGAGCATCGCGGGGTGCCCTGGATGCTTTGCACTGCTGCTCTAGATCGCGTGCCACGCCGCGCAGTCGCTGCTTGCGCAACACGAGTGGTAGCTGAATGGAAGACGCAGCACCGCGAGCTCGTCAACATCGTGCATCGCCGCAACGTGCGCGCGCAGCGCTTTCTGCTCTGGCTCGGTTTTTCCATCTTGCCAGACCCGTGTGGGCCGAGTCACGAGTTTCTGTTGTTTCGCTGGAGGTTTGACGATGTGTGACCCAGTGTCTTTGACGCTCACGGCAGTGAACGCCCTGGGCCAAGTGCAGCAAGGAAAGACCGCGCGCGCGCAGGCAAACATTCAAGCCGGTCTGTCTGAGTACCAGGCGCAGGTCGAGCAGGACAACGCGCTGAAGATGGCGGAGATCATCCGGCGCGCCGGGCGCAAACAGGTCGGGCAGGCCAACGCCGCGTTCGCTGGCGCCGGCGTGAAGGTCGGCGAGGGCAGCGCGGCCGAAGTCGAGCGCGATATCACGCAGGGCTACGAGCAAGACGCCTTTCAGGCGATCCTGGAAGGAAACCGTCGCGCTCGAGGACTGCAGACGGACGCTGCAATGGAACGGGCTCAGGGGCGCATGGCGCAAGCTGCCGGCTACGTCAACGCCGTCGGCACGGTGCTGGGTGGTGCGTACCAGGGGATGAAGTCCAACGGCTGGCGCACCGGCGGCCCGGGCTTCTCGGGCCAGCAGGCGCCGGCGCCGGTGGTCGACAAGAGCATTCGGGTGGGGTGACGCATGGCAACGATTCCGATGGGCAACTTCGGGCAGTCTGTGGCCCGGCCGGGGCCGATGCCCTCTATTCCCCGCGGTGACGCGATCGGCCAGGCCGTCGATCGCACGGGCCAGATCGCGTTCAACGTGGTGACCGACATGGCCCAGCAGCAGACGCGGCTGCAGCTGCAGGATGCCGCCGAGCAGAAGCGCAAGGACGAGGAAGCTCAACACGCCGCGATCCGGGCCCAGACCATCACCGCGCTGACCGGCACGAAGGACAAGCTGGCCGACCTGCACGACCAGATCACGCAGGGGGTGCTTGACGGCTCGGTGCCCAAGGACAAGGCCGAGACCGAGTTCGCCTCGCGCTCGGCCAAGGTGCTCGAAGGCATCGGCGGCGACCTGCCAGAAGCGCAGCGCGGCATCGTGCTGGCCGAACTGAACGGCGACGCCGCTCGTCTGGGCAACAGCGTGCGCAAGGCGGTGACGCAGCGCGACCGCCAGGACGTGACCAGCGGCATCAGCCAGACGCTCGAGTACCTGCAGCGCCAGTACCGTACCGACCCCGCGAGCGCCACCCAACGCGCGATGGAGCTGGTTGACCAGCTTGGCCCGCACTCGACGCTGAGCCCGGACCAGTTGACCAAGCTGAAGCAGTCTTGGAAGGAGGGCACTCAGTACACCGCAGGCTACGAGCTGGTGAGCGCCGGCCGTGCCGACCGCAAGATGCTGGATGCGGCCGAGAAGACCATCTCCACCGGCCTGCCGGACATCGACCCGCAGAAGCGCGCCACGCTGCTCGACCGGATCGCCGCCTACCGGCTGCACCTCGACCAAAAGGCGGAGCTCGCCGCGGCGCGCGCGCAGCGCGAGGCCGAGCGGCGCCTGAAGCTGGCCGAGGCCGAGTTCAACACGTTCCAGGTGATGGCCGACAAGGGGACCATCCTCGACCCGGCCTACATCGACCGCGCGCTCACCGCTACCTCGGGCACGCCCTACCAGTCCGGGGTGCGCGCGCTGGCCCAGCAGGCGAAGGACATGGGCGGGCTGGCGGCCCAGCCGGTGCAACAGCAGCAGATGCTGCTCGACCAGGTGAACGCGCTGATCGCGCAGCGCGGCCGCTCTCCCGAGCTCGACAAGCGTAAGGACCAGATCGAGAAGGTGCTGCGCGGCAGCCAGCAGGATCTCTACCGCGACGGGCTGCGCGCCGGCCTCGAGCGCGGCGTCATCACCGACCTGAAGCCACTGGACCAGAGCGGAGGCATCCCGGGGCTGATCCAGCAGCTGCAGGCGCGCGTGCCGCTGGCGCAGCGCGTGAGCATGTGGGCCGGGCGGCAGGTGTCCCCGATGACCGACGAGGAAGCGGCCCAGCTGAAGCACCAGCTCGACGCGCTGCCGGCGAAGGAGCGATCGGGCATGGTTGCCACGCTGGCGCAGGCGATCGGCCCGCAGGCCGCGCAGGGCCTGGCCGTGCAGATGGACAAGAAGGACAAGGGCATGGCGCTGGCCTTCGCCTTCTCGGGGTCTCAGACCACCGAGGGCCGGTTCACGTCCGAGCTGCTGCTCAAGGGCCAGCAGGCGAAGCTCGACGGCACCAGCACCAAGGGCGAGAAGCAGCCCGACCTGAAGCCCGCGCAGTGGTCGGCGCACATCGCTGCCGAGCTCGACGGCGTGTTTCCGGCGCAGACCCTCACCGACCAGACGCGCGAGGCTGCGGTGCTGATCGCCCACGGTATCGCCTCGGAGCAAGGCGGCCGGCTGAGCACGAAGGATCTCGATCGCGCCGTGCGCCTGGCCGTCGGCGGGTCCGTGGTCGAGCACAACGGACGCAAGGTGCTGCTGCCCGCCGGCGTCGACGAGGACATGCTGGCCAAGCGGCTGCGCTCCATCAGCGCGGAGGAGCTGGCCAAGCAGGCACCAGAAGGCCAGGTGCGCGCCGGCGGCGTGCCGATGCCGGTGGCCGACTTCGTGAAGACCCTGCCGGGTCAGCAGCTGATGTACGCGGCGCCCGGCAAGTACGTCGTGATCGTCAGCGGCCGCCCGGTGCTCAACGCCAAGGGCCAGCCCATCATCGTCGGGGTGCAGTGATGTCGCTCGGAGAGCTCTACCAGCAGGATGTCGACCGCTCGCTGTCGACGATGGCGGCGATCCCGCCCGACCCGCCGAAGCGCGACGAGCGCACCGCCTGGGGCGCACCGTGGCGAGCGGTCAAGGCTGCGGTCGCCGACGTGGCCGGCTCGACCGCCGACGTGCTCAAGGGCTACGGCGCGGCCTCGGCGATGACCCTCGAGGCCGATCCCGTGGCGCGCGCGGTGCTGGGCGACAAGGCGGTGCGCGAAGGCGCGTCCGAGGGTCGGCGCCAGATCGCCACCGGTGAGGAGTTTGTGTCCGACGTGGGCCAGTCCTTCCGGCAGGTGTCGAAGGATCAGCGCCCCGATCCGGCCACCGCCAGCAAGGCCGAGCAGATCGTCTTCGGCATGGTGCGTCCCCTGTCGAAGCTGGTGGCCGGTGGCGTCGTGGCCGGGCCTTTCGGCATCGTCGCAGCGGCCGGAGAAGAAGGCTTCACCCAGTCTGAGGATCTGCGCGAGCAGGGCGTCGACTTCGCGACGCGCACCAAGATCGGCACGCTGACGGCAGGGGTCAACGCCGTCAGCGCGTTCCTGCCGATGGCGGGGCCTACGCTCAAGGCCACGGCCGGGCTGTACCTCCTGGGCGGACCGGGCGCGTTCATGGCACAGCAGCAGGCCACGCGCAAGATCCTCGAGGAGGCCGACTACAGCGAGCTCGCCAAGCAGTA
>Ga0116146_1004735_pt1 | contig 10335 bp, 4 predicted proteins | sample AD_JPNHG2_MetaG_FD_89748 | JGI IMG/M metagenome (GOLD analysis project Ga0116146, IMG submission 89748) | Active sludge microbial communities of municipal wastewater-treating anaerobic digesters from Japan - AD_JPNHG2_MetaG | ecosystem: Engineered > Bioreactor > Anaerobic > Digestate | place...
TGCGCTCCGGAGGGGTCCAGTTGTTCATAAAAATCCGAAGCCAGCACCGTTTCAAGCTTATCCATAGTCCTCAGCTTGTTTTGAGCGGCTTCATGGGAATCCCCGTGCTTAACCAGGGGAACCTTCTGCTCGTCTACATTGTCTTTCATTTTCTTCAGGTTCCTGACCATGACAGACAGATTTGCACCTTCCAGCAGCTCCTTTGCCTTGGCGTTATCCCCTTTGGCAAGCCAGTAAGCAGCCATTCCTTCAATGGCGGGCATATGCCCCGGTACGAGGTTATATGCCGCTTCAAACACCACCTTGGCTGAATCAAGCATGCCTCTGTCGATGCTTAAGTAACCGTAGTTCAGGAGCAGGGGCAAAGCGCTTACATCAATTGTAGGCTTTGACAGCTTGAGGCCCAGTGCATACTCATAGACAGCCGCCGCATCATCGGCATAAGCCTTTGATTCCTTATTAATGCCCAACGCAGTTCCCAGGGGCATCTTCAAAGTATCCTCCGAATACGCAGCTATAGCCGATGCCAGATTCCCCGCTATCGCTGCATTGCCGGTGTCAAGGGCAAAAAGGGCGGCATTAAGGGGCAGATATATGCCTTTCAGTTCGGTAAAAGCGGTCATATATGCCGAGGAAGTCAAGTACTGGGATGCCTTTGCAGAATTCTGGGCTTTGCCCTTAAAATCCGGCTTCCAGTTAATAATTGTCGGAATATAAAGCTTTTCATGAGGTGTTGCTTTTGAAATCCCCATATTATAGTATTTCTCTGCTAAAGCAAGCACCTTTGCCTGATTCGGCTTCGCCAAAGCCGGGATTGCCAGCTTGATTGGCGCAGATGCCTGGGGAACCGCCGTGGCTGACAGCAGCGGATTATTCACGGCGAATACCGGAGTAATGAGCATTATAATTGTCATGGCAAAACAAAACAAATATTTATACGCTTTCATTCAATCCCTCCCTTATAACAAGATTTCAATGGGGGTTTTTGCACACATGCAAAAACCTACCCGAGCGTTTCAAATAATTGCAGAGTGCTAACCACATTTTACTGCCTAAGCCAGTATCTTGCGGCGTTAGTCTCGGGGTCCAAAGGCGGCGTGGCACCTTCTAAACCAATCATCAGATAGCTGTTTTCACCATCCTCGCCGATTTCATAGTGGTGAGAAGCAGGCTGGCGAGTTTTGCCCTCGACCCATGTATTTCCGAAATCCGAGCTTTCTTTGCTGCTCTTATATGTTAAAGTGAGCATGCCGCCGCTTACGGTATAATCCCCGGCTATTGATATAACGCTCCCCGAACCGGTTTTTATCAATTCCGTAAAAGTACCGTCGCTGTTGAATTGATATTCCTGCTCTGTGCCATAAACCCCGAAGTCGAAGGAACGCGTGAGGGCGTTATACGTGGCGCCAGCCTTTCCCTTGCCCCATTTCCCCACTATAGAACCGCTTTCCGTTACCGGCTGTGAGGGTTCCGTCGGCTTTACCGTTTGGATTGGCTGTGCAGCCGCCGGGGCAGGGGTTACCACTGGTGCGGCTTTTATGGTATCCATCTGCCCATAAGTCCTTACGCTCATCAGTATTGCAGCCTCCCTGGTGGCCATTCCGTAACCGGCTGCTTCCTGTGCAGTTGTTGTGGCCTTGGGCATAAAATATCCCTTCGTATCACCTTTGACTATACCCAGCTTTGACATGTATTTTGCCGCCTCAACCGCATAGTTGGCTATATCCTTCTGATCGGGGAAATCCGGGATACCCGCTACGCTGTAATCACCGCCGGGATGAATGGCCTTAATGGCACGGAACAGCATTGCTGCGCACTGCTCCCGGTTAATCAAAACCTGGGGCGAAAAGGTAGTGGCGCTGGTGCCTGTTGTTATGCCGAGGGCAAATGCCTTCAGAACCTGAGGGTTTTTCGTGTCTGTAAAGGGGTTGGGAGAAGCAGGAGCAGGGCTTTTGCCGGTGCTCTTCTCATAGAGCAGAAGAGCAAGCTCGCAGAATTCTTCTCTTGTAATGGGCTTTGTCAGGTCTGCTCCCTTTAAAATGTCGGGAATCAGCCCTTCATTGTCTGCCTTTGTCAATTCCCCCGTTGCCCATTGAGAAGCCTGGCTCCAGGCGGGCATGTTGTGGGAGATCACATTGGAGAATGGGCCGTATATATTCACATCGGATGTACTGTCAATACCGGACTGCTTGTATTCCCTCAAGTCCAGGGCATATCTGGTCTTAATTTCATAGCCGGCTGCTTCAAAGCTCTGTACTGTACCCTCAAAATAGTCTCTTGCCTCTACCGTAAGGTACTCCCAATTTGCCCATTCATAGTGGATATACTTGAAATCCTTATCCCCGGCTCTTCTCATCCATATCTCTGTACGCAGGGAGCCGGAGGCCATTGAATTCAGATCCTGGACTTCCCCCGGGACCTTATCCAGCCTTACCTCGAAATACGGCTCTCCGCTGGGTGAGAGTTTCACTTCTGCCGACAAGAGAGTGGGGGCATGATTTATGAGCTTATTGTAATCAGCCTTTGTATTTGCAGTAAGGGTGAATTCCTTGGACCAGGGTGACAATACAGTGGTCTCTCCATAATCAAAGGATTCTGCAAAACGCGCCCTGAAGGTTATGGAATGGCTTTTCAGATAGTCCCAGCCACCCTCGTAGAAAGCCTTCAGCTCCTCATCCTCCTGGAATAAGGATGACATGCTCCATCTTTCACTGCTGATATATTTTTTGCCATTGATAAAGGTCATGTACATATCATCCAGTCCGTCAGGAACTGTCTTGCGTGAATCCCAGGCTGATGTATGATGCCAGCTTCCGTTGTCGATCCTGTAGTCTATCTGGAAATGCAGTAATAGGCTCTGCTTGTTTTCCGGGTCATCCTCTGCCCTCTTTTCTATATAGCTGCGAATATCCTGGGGAAGGCTGAGGGTGAAGTAAACGCTATCATTGTAGTAATGGCCTACACCGAAGTGCTCCGGTGCACCAAGTGTAACAGGTGGTTCTATATCTGCCGATACCGTAACATGCAGCCCGCAGATAAGAATCATTAATGCCAATAAAACCGCCAGTAATTTACGTGACATTATTATTCCTCCTTAAGTTAATTTTTCCCCTATGTGCTATAACCCAATAACCCTTATTCAAATGCCGATAACCTGTACATCCGGGCATAATTCCGAATATTTACAGCTGACGGGTAGATTACTCCGGCAGAATAGTCTACCTTATCAAGGTCTTCAACGGGTAATACAATCTTGTGCCGGCTTTTTACCCCGTCATCATAGTTCATAATTATTGTAAAGTCTTTGATTTCGTAGGTTCCCTTACCCGGATAAACATATTTTTCATAATCTTCCCCAATGGGAAAATCCTTGCCCGTATATCTTAATAGGCCTTTTTGATCCTCAAATGTGCCGTCCTTGGAGAAGCGGATAATTGAATCAGGCTCCCATTCCAGCATCTGGCCGGTTATTTTGCCCTCCAGGTTTGGAACTACTGTGGTAAAGGAACCATCCAGCTTTACATTGTCGAGCCAAGGCAGGAACATAAAGCCATCGACATTGCCAATCTTGAGGCTTGGGTATTTTGCATCCATTACAATAGAATTGACCTTGCCATTATTGCCCTTCATCTCCCCTGAGCCGTTGATGAATGTATATGTTCCGTAATCAGGGAAGGTAGAGGTTGCCGGCAGATCCTTCAATTCCGATTTATCCGGATTATATATGCCGTTATCCGGAAGCCCTCTGAAGAAAGTACCGTCGGAACAAAAAACATAATAATGATGATGGGCTGTATTGGCTGCCACATTATACTGAAAGCAGTACCACACCCCTACAATATTATTCAATGCAGGTTCTTTCTTCTGAGCAAACAATATTTTATTACCTGCTGCTGCCGCAGGTTCTGCAGCCGGTACCGGTTTATCTGCCGCGGCTGCCGGATCCTGATCCGGTGAGTTTGCAGGCTTTGCTGCCGCTGATGGTACAGAAGCAGCGCTTTCCTTGAACCTTTCATAGGAGCGTACACTCATTGCAAGTGCCATTTCCCTTGTGGTAGTGGCATAGCCTGATGCCTTCTCCGCTGTGGTTGTGGCCTTAGGCATGAACTTTCCGTCAGTACCCTTTATAATCTCGTTCTTGCTCATGAACTTCACATGCTCCAGTGCCCAGGAGGATATGTCCTTCTGATCCGTGAAGGCCGGTGCCCCTTCAGTTGAGAAGTCAGCGCCCGGTGCCATAACCCTTATGGCACGGCTCAGCATTGTTGCCACCTGCTCGCGGTTGGTAAGCTCCTTGGGGGCAAAGGTTGTTGCCGAAGTACCGGTAGTCACTCCGACCTTAAAGGCCTTCAATATCTCCGGATTGTTTGTATCTGTAAAAGGATTGGGTGAGGCAGCAACCGCTGCTTTGCCTGTAGTCTTCTCGTACAGCTTGACTGCCAGTTCTGCAAATTCCTCCCTGGTAATGGGCTTTGTCATATCCTCACCCTTTAGGGATTCAGGTATCAGTCCGTAATCGTCAGCCTTCTTAAGCTCTGTTGCAGCCCACGGGGAAGCCTCGCTCCAGGCCGGCATGTTGTGGGATATTACATTGGAAAATGGCCCGTATATATCTACGGAATTAGAACTGCCTTTATATCCGGACTGATAATAGTTTCTCAAATCCAAAGCATATCTGGTCTTTATCTCATAACCTTCAGCATCGTAGCTTTGTGTTTCCCCTTTAAAATAGTCGCTTGCCTGTATCTCAAGATACTCATAATTGGACCACTCATAATGAATATACTTGAAGTCCTTGTCCCCGGCCCTTCTCATCCATATCTCGGTACGTACGGAGTTTCCGGACATGGAATTAAGATCCTGGATCTCTCCGGGAATTCTGCCCAGCCTTACTTCAAAATACGGTTCTCCCCCTCTTGCTATTTTCACATCTGCCGAAAGCAAGGTTGGAGCATGGTTGATGAGCTTGCTGTAATCGGCTTTTATGTTGGCTGAAAGGGTATATTCCTTCGACCAGGGTGAGAGGACGTATGTCTTGCCGCCGTCAAAGGACTCTGCGAAGCGTGCCCTGAATGTAATTGAATGGCCATTGAGGTAGTCCCAGCCGGCATCATAGAAAGCCTTCAGTGCCTCATCCTCCGGGAATATACCGCTCATATTACAGCTGTCGCTGTCAGCATAATCTTTCCCGTTTGTAAAGGTAAAATATAAATCATCAATTTTATCAGGTACCGTTTTGGGAGAATCCCATGCGGCTGTATGGTGCCAGCTTCCGTTATCAATTTTATAATCTATCTGAAAATGTATTGTGAAGGTCTGTTTGTTCTCCGGATCATCTGCCGCACGCTTCTCAATATAGCTGCGCAGGTCTTCCGGTGCACTGAAAGTGTAACGAACACTGTCCCCGCTATTGTGTCTGACCCCGAAATGCTCCGGGGCTCCTAACGTCACCGGAGGTTCAATATCCGCCGATGCGGTGATAGGCAATCCACATATAATAATCATAAGAGCCAATAATACTGCCGATAATCTACGTAGCACTGTACATACCTCCCCAAATTCTATTTCATGCAATTCAATGCACCCGCATCATCATAATTTCTATCCTTCCGGCCAATCAGGCGGGGAATATATACTCTCCGCCTGTAAATAAAACCGGGATCCATCCTTACTCATCTTTTTGAACTGAAATTCCCATGGTTCCGTCCTTGACCATATAATTTAGGGCGACGGTAATCTGATTCCCGTCATTTCCGCCGAAAATAATCATTTCTTCGGTTTTTGATTCGTAAACATCCTGTGTATATGTTTTTTTGATCTCCTTCAGATAAGCCTCAAAATCATCGGCTTTAACCTCATCAATAATAACCATGATGTTATTGTCCTGGAAAGCCGAGGTTGCTATCTTTCCCTTTTTAAACTCCGGAATCTTCTTTGCCAAATCATTGTCCGGCCACTTCCCGCCTCCGATGGTAAGTTCTTCTCCGTCCTCCCCTTTGACTGTCACTGTATCGCCTTTGATGTCAACATTGTCACCGAGTGCTTTCTCAACTATTTTCTCAGTTATAGCCTGTTCTGCCTTTTTCTTTATGCCGCATCCGCCAAGCGGCAGTATTGCTGCCAATAAGCAGCTGCACACCAGTAAATATGCCAGTATTCTTTTCATTTATTTCTCCTCCTTTAATAATTTAGTTGTAATGTTTACTCAAGATGCTTGTTGAATTCATTTAATATCATCTCATCCATCAGGTTTTTCATCTGCCTGCTGTAATTGTGCCGCATTATACTATTTCATTTTACAATACAATCATAAAAAAAACATAAAATGCAAGTCAAGGCAAAAATATGCCTGGAGTCCTAGAAAAATCAATAAAAGAACCCTTTTCTTTTATTGATTTTATATGGTAAAATTAAGTTAATAATTCATGAATTTCCGATAAACCAAAATTTGAATGGGCTTATGAGGTCGATAATATGAACGGCACTCCTGTTTTAAAGAGCAAGCTTATTATGCCGGAGCTGTCACAAAGCTTTCTGTTGACGGAACGTCTGAAAAGGCTTCATACAAATATGGAACCTTGCAGGGCTGTTACCGTATGCGCACCGGCCGGATATGGTAAAACCTCCCTGGCGGTTTCATATTTTTATGCTCAGCAGGCTTTATCCTTCAGAGTATGCTGGTATCGTCCGGATCCTGAGGATAAAAACCTGTCGGTGTTCATTACCCACCTCCTGGAAGCAATATTCCCATCGGAAGCTCCTGAGTTTGCAGCGTCAAGGGAAGCTGTTGCAAGCCATTCAGATACTCAGTCCCATCCCCTCAGCGCCGTTTCCGTGATATGCAGTGAATTGTGGGCACATCACAGCCATATGCGGACATATATCGTACTGGATGACTTTCAGAATGTGGCTCAGGTCCAGGATATATGCGATATAACAAGATATTTGCTTGACAACCTTCCTCCCTCCTGTACGCTTTTCATATTAAGCCGGGCAAGCCATAATGTTTTTACTGAAAAGCAGAAGCTTGAAAAAAAGATTCTGGAAATAGATTCGCGGGATCTTTCTTTTGACAATGCCGAAATTGAAGATTTATTGTTCAGCATGGGACAGGCCTCTGCTGACAGGAACCTTACCGACATCATTGAAAAAAGCACCGAAGGCTGGATAGCCGGCGTCATAATCTTGTACCAGGCTGTCAAAAGCAAGGGCCCCGACAGCACTTCCTTTGAAACGGGAAAATTGGGGCATGAAGATGCCCTGTTCCGGTATATGTCCCTTGAAGTTCTCAAATCAGTTGACGACGATACCCAGAATGCCCTTGCCCTTCTTGCCCTGCTTCAGGAATTTTCTGAGGCAGAGGCATCGGAAATACTCGAAATAAGCGATATAACAGCATTGATAAGGCAGTGTATGGGATTCGGCATGTTCATCCAGAGAATTCCCGGAACGGCAGTTGTATACCGCTTCCATTCCCTATTCCGTGAATTTCTGTTAAATACACTGAAGGACCGCTATCCTGAAGAGCATATTGCAAAAATTCATCTGAAAGCGGCCGAATATTATATGAGACATGCCGCATACGGACGCTTTGCGGAGCATCTGACAAAATGCGGCAATTCCGCTACCGCCATGGACATGGTGACAAAAGCGGGTTTTAACAAATTCATGATTGGAGAAACCGGACAATTGAAGAATTGGCTGGATTTGCTGCCGGAGGATATGATCATGGACAATCCGATCCTCTTGCTGTTTAAGGCGCAGCTGATGCCCAACAGCAGGCAGCCGGAAATTGTGGACACTCTGAAAAAAGTTCTGAAGCTGTCACTGCAGGATAACAATCTTGCAATATATTTTTATGCAGCCAGTGTCCTTATATATATTTATATGTGCGGCAACAACATGAAAGGGCTTCTGGAAATGGCGGAGGGCAATCCCAAAAAGCCGCAGAATGTTTCCCCGTCACTTAAAAATTCTCTGGCTATTATTGATATGGTACGGTTTATTGCAGAAGAAAACTTTGCCGCAGCGGAGGAACAGAGCGAAAGCATACAGTATGCCCTTCTTCCCGAGGACAGCCAATGGCTTTATTTAATTCTTTCCTGTATAATCTATTACTGCATGGGCAGGCTTGACCACGGGGAGCGCTGCATGAGAACGGCGCTGGAACTTTACAGCTTTAAAAATATCGAGCCCTCCAAGGGGTTTATACTTCTTTTCCTATCCATCGTACTGACACTGAAAAACAAAAGGGACTTCCTGCCCTCTCACATTAAGGAAGTTCTCGCCATAGGCGAAAAATATGATTATGATTATCTGTCTGCTCACGGAAGGCGGCTTGCCGCTTTTGAACAGTATCTGGCCTTTAATGGGCCGGAATCCTCTGAAATGCTCGATCATGCTGTTTTCCACTTCCTCAGTATAAACAACACGGCGATGGCTGCGGCCTGCAGATTGCTCCGGTGCCTTTGGACCATAGGCGGCAGCAGTCCTGCTCCGATTCTTGATGACGCCCGCAAGGATATTGAACTGATCCGCAAGTCATGTCCCGGCATGATGATCTATGAATCCTCCCTGTCCATACTGGGGGCTATTGCCAGGGAATCGGGGGATTATAACCTGGCAGAAAGCCTTCTGCTTGAATCTATAAAGAAGGCAAAGGCAAAAAAGGGATACCAGGTGCTCTGCGGCTCATACTTCCATACAGCCAGGCTGTATTTCTCGGCCGGCAATGCCGGGCAGGGGCACCATTACCTTAGGCAGGCCATGGAGCTGGCGGCGGTTAACAGGTATTTCATGTTCTGGGATATCCATATCCCCACTCTTGTTGAAATGGCTCTACGGGGTATACGGTACGGCTATTGCCCCGAATATGCAATTGAGCTGCTGAAAAGGTTTTATGACAACAAGACAGTAAATTATCTGGGCGAAAGGGTAAAAAGCATGAACGAAAGCCGAATAACAGCGTTTGTCGGAAATTTCATCTCCTCATACAAAACTGACAGGCCCGAACAGCTATATTTTGTAAAGGCGGCTATGTTTGGAAAGCCGGAGATTTCAGTAAACGGTATAAAAATCCCCGATACCGAATGGAAAACCAAAAAGGTTAAAGGCTTTTTCGAATATCTGCTGCTTGGCAGCGGCAATACCATATCAAAGGAGCTTCTGGCAGAGATTTTCTGGCCGGGATCCGATGACAAATCATCAATTGCCTCACAGCGTACCGCACTGTATTATCTCAGAAAAACACTGTCAAAATATGATGCGGAAATTACGGGAGACAACGCTTTCATATATGAAACGCCGGAAGGCCTGCAAATAAGGAAGAATGATGCATTGGAGCTTGACATACACGAATTCCTGCGCCTTTATGACCAATTATCGACGGAGAAGGAACAGACAGAAATTCTGGAAAGAATGATCGAGCTATATAAAGGGGACCTGATGGAAAACAGTGACTACGGGGACCTGGTGCTTAACGAGCGGGAAAGGTTCAAATCCATTTTTATGGAGGCATGCCAAAAATTAGGGCTGATATATATGAAGCGCGGAAAACTGCAGCAGTCCGAAGAAATCCTGAGACGTGCCATGAGGGCGGAGCCATATAATGAAGACGTATGCCTGGAGCTTTTAAAGCTGTATATGTCCCAGGGGAGAAGAAGCAAAGCGGTGAAATTATATTACAGTTTTAAAAAGCATTTGGAGCAGGAGCTGGATATAAAGATTGACAAAAGGCTGACTGAGGCAATAAAGAGCCCGGGGCCTGAAGGATAATTTAAAAGGTGGTCTAATTCTTACGAATAGACCACCCAAGAACCAGGCTCTAATTCAACGGAATACCTTTGAATCTACCAAATGTTAATTACCTCAATCCTTTCAAACCGAAAATCTTACCAAACAAACTCTAAACCAATTTTACCAACTGCGTGAACTACATTCCAAAACTCAAACCAAATGGATCACAGTACTTTAGGGAAATTACACATTAGTTGAATTAGAGCCTGTGGGAAAGATGTAATCATCTTTCTTAATTTAATTATACCACAAAATATCCATAATGCAATGGTAATTTTCAGAATATTTAATTTTTTCTTGTCCTTCGACATGAGTGAACAGCAAAAGCAGGAAACATAAACTCCGACGGAGAAGTATAATGTTAGTATATTGGAAAAACCTAACTCAATGGAGTGATTAAAGTGAAAATATCGGTTGAAGATGTAAGATATATTGCAAAGCTTGCCAAGCTCAGCATAACCTTCGAAGAAGCACAGAAAATGGTCAGGGAATTTGAAGGCATATTGACATATTTCGAATCCATTGACAGGCTTGATTTAA
>Ga0116146_1004737_pt1 | contig 10334 bp, 7 predicted proteins | sample AD_JPNHG2_MetaG_FD_89748 | JGI IMG/M metagenome (GOLD analysis project Ga0116146, IMG submission 89748) | Active sludge microbial communities of municipal wastewater-treating anaerobic digesters from Japan - AD_JPNHG2_MetaG | ecosystem: Engineered > Bioreactor > Anaerobic > Digestate | place...
AGGGCGAGGCGGAGGGGTGAGCGGGGGCGCCTCCGCCGGTCAAGGCGGAGACCTTCCACCTGACGTTCCTCGTCGACCGCAAGCTCGTCGAGACGGACAGGCACTTCGAGAAGGGCTGCCTATACTGCCACAAGGGGAACGACAAGGCCGACGACAAGGACGCCGCCCACGAGGGCATGGTGAAGCGCCCCTCTGATGACCTGGCCCTCTGCGGCGAGTGCCACGAGGAAATCGCCTCGAACTACAAAAAGTCCCTGCACTACACGACGATCGGACAGCGCAACCGGGTGATCAAGCGGATGTCGGCAGACGAGGCAAAGATCTTCGATGAGAAGGTCTTCGAGAAGTCCTGCCGCTCCTGCCACGCCTCGTGCGGGGACTGCCACGTGAAGTCCCCGGCCATCGCCGGGGTGAGCCTCGGCCTCATCGACAAGCACAAGTTTGTGCGCAAAAACGAGGGCAAGACCTGCGCCTTCTGCCACGGAGGCCGGGTGTACCCCGAGTACACGGGCGAGTACGGGGGCAACGCCGACGTCCACTACCAGAAGGGCATGATGTGCATGGACTGCCACACCATGGACGAGCTCCACGGCGACGGCAAGGCCTACCGGCTCAAGGAGGAGGTCCGCGACCGGCCCCGCTGCACCGACTGCCACGAACCGGGCCGCGAGGTGAAGCTGACGGCGCGGGTGGGTCACCTCAAGCACGCTCAAAGCGCCAGCTGCTACGCCTGCCACTCGGCAGGCGAGTACCGGCAGTGCTTCAACTGCCACGGCGGGCACTCCGAGGCCAAGCCGGGCTTCTACCTGGGGACGAGCCCGCGCAACCGCAGGGAGATCACGACCCTGCGCATCATCCCCACCGTGCGCGACACCTTCAAGCCCGCAGGCATCCGGCAGGCGAACTTCGACGCCCTGCCCAACTACTGGGACGCCCCGATCCACAACATCCGCAAGCGCACGGAACGGACGCGCAACTGCGACACCTGCCACGAAGACCGCAAGGGGTTCCTCACCGTGGAAACCCTGCTCAAGGACAGCTCGCGGGTGAACCTCGAGCTCATCAAGAAACCGAAGCCGATCCCCACAACCCAGTGAAAAGGAGGTTCCCATGATGAAAGCGAAAACGATAGGTTTGGCAGCGCTGCTGGCCGTGCTCCTGCTCCTGCCGGCAGCCGCATCCGCGGCAGAGCCCTTCGTCACGACGGAGTGGCTCCAGGCGAATCTGCCCAAGGTGACGGTCCTGGATGTCCGCAAGGTTGAGGAATTCAATGAGGGCCACATCCCCGGCTCCATCAACGTCTTCTACGGCGTCTGGGGAATCAAGAAGGGCGTGCTGCTCAATGAGCTGCCCTCCGACGACGACCTGAAGGACATCCTCTCGGCGGCCGGCATCGAGCCGACGACGCACGTGGTCGTCGTCTCCAAGGGCGAAACGATGCCGCTGCGCACCGATGCGACGCGGGTCGCCTGGACCCTGCGCTACGCCGGCGTGGAGAACGTCTCCGTCCTGAGCGGGGGCATCGAAAAGTGGATCGCCGACAAGAAGCCCCTCTCGAAGGACGCCGTGAAGCCCAAGGCGAAGCCATACCGGGGCAAGTTCAACAAACAGTTCCTCGCGAGCAAGGCCCACGTCATGGACGCCCTGGGCAAGGCCGTTCTGGCCGACGTTAGGCCCCCTGAGTTCTTCAAGGGCGAGAAAAAGCTCGATTTCGTGCCCGCCACGGGCCGCATCAAGGGCGCCGTGAACCTGCCGCCCGCCCTGCTGTTCAACGCGGACAACACCTACAAGAGCAAGGCGGCAATCGAGGCCATCGCCAAGCCCGTCGTGGGGGCCGATCTCGACAAGGAGATCATCGTCTACTGCGACACGGGCAAGGTCTGCACGACCTGGTGGCTGGCCCTCCACGACCTGCTGGGCTACAGGAACGTGAGGGTCTACGACGGCTCCTCCATGGAGTGGCTGGCGGATCCCGCGGCCCCCAGGGAGCCCTGAGTTTCATCATCGGACACGGAACCGATCCCGGCGCCCCGCGGGGCGCCGGGATCCTGAAACCGGACGTGCCGGATTCGAACCGATCATTTTTGCGCTGGACTGCGGGGTTTCCCATGGGCCGGTTCAAGACAGCCAGTGTTGTTCTTCTGGCAGCCCTGTGCGTGCCGATCGCGCTCGACGCCGCGCGCGGGCCGGACTGGAAGCACGAGGACATCTGGCTCAAGAACGAGCAGGGGCAGCGCATCACCCCCACGCGCAACAGCGCCGACGCCTACTCCCCCCGTCGTACCTGCGGAACCTGCCACGGATACATGACCATCACGTCGGGCCCCCACTTCCAGCAGGGCTTCGACGAGATGCGGGACGGCTACGACCCGAAGCGCCCCTGGGTCCTGTCGCCGGGCAACTTCGGCAAGGGGGGCGAACCGGGCTCCTTCACGGAGCGCGTCGCCGCCAAGAAGAACGCGGATGCCCGTGACATGGGCCTCTCCACCTACGACTGGATCGCCGCCGGCGCAAGGGAGGCAGCCGCCGTCCTGTCCGCGGGGAACCTGCACCCCGGCGGGGGCCCCATGGAGTATGGCAGGAAGGCCGACGGCAGCCGGGACCTCTCCCAAAACCTCATCCGGGGGGAGAGGGAGAAGGCACAGCCGCTGGACGGCGATTACACGTCCCGGCACACCCCCGACGGGAAGAGCCGGTTCCGGGAAAGCGGCGTCGTCGAGGGCGACTGCCTGATGTGCCACCTCAAGGGATACCGCCTCGACCGGCGCAATGACCAGCTCGCGCTGCGAAACTACCGCTGGGCCGCCACGGCCGGCGCGGGGCTGGGCGAGATCAAAGGGGCCGTGTTCACCCCGGCCCGTGCAGGCGCGCCATCGGATGACGGGACTCCCGCGAAGGGCGAGTGGAACCTCTCCCGCCGCCCGGTCGTCCGGTACGCCTGGCGCAACGGCAAGCTCTTCACCCCCGAGGGAAAGTTCAGGGGCAGTGCGCTCATCAGCAGGTCCGTCGAGACGGACAACTGCACCCAGTGCCACCGGCAGATGGACGGCCAGAAGTCGGGCACCCTTTACCTGCCGGCAGGGGACCTGCACCTCAAGGCGGGCCTGCGCTGCACCGACTGCCACACCCTGGCGGGCAGGACACAGGCCGAACGCCTGCGGCACCGGATCGGCAAGGGGTGGTCACCGACCGCCACGGCCCGCAACGACCTCGACGGCGCGGGGATGAAGACCTGCGCGGGCTGCCACCTCGAGGACCGCTACAGGCCCACCCGGCCGGGGATGCCGAAGGAGGCCAAGAACCCCGACAACATCCACCGTGCGCTCTTCCACAAGGCGACGTTCCACTTCTACCTGCTGCACTGCACGTCCTGCCACGCCTCGGAGCGCAAGACGCGCAGTGTCTACCTCGTGGATCACAGCACGGGACAGCCGGCGTGGTACTCGACGGACAGGGCGGGTCTCGCCACCCGGCCCGAGGAGTTCACGCAGATGGCCTCCGAGCCCTGGAAGCCCTGGACGGACCGCCACGAACGCGTCAAGGGGGACGGGGAGCGGTACGTGCCGGCCGTGCCCAAGGTGAGGCAATGGTTCGGGGAGATGCTCTCCGAGGGGATCGTGAGGCCGATCAGCCTGGAGGCCGTGCGCAGGGCGGCCGCGGGGCAGAAGAAACTCACGACCGTCGAGGTCCTCACCCACAGGGGACAGAACGTGAAGCAGACGACCGTGGCCACCGAGCAGGACATCCTGCTCATGATCAGGGCCCTGGGCGCCATGGGGTACCGGAACGTCGTCTTCGTGGCCGACCGGCTCTACGAACTGAAGAAGGACAAGGTCCAGGGCAGGCCCGCGCCGGCCCTGACGCGGGCCGTCATGTTCGGGATCTACCACGGCAACCTGCCCGTAGCGGCCAAGAAGACCCTGGGACACAAGGGAAAGCCCGACGGCTGTGCGGACTGCCACGCAGACGATTCGGCCTTCTTCACGAAGCTGAAGGTGCGGGGCGTCGGCAGGTTCCTCAAGGACAGCTACCCCGTCGCGAAGGAGCCCTTCGCGGAGCCGCAAATGCTCGACTGGGGGTTCACGGGGGTGCCGGCATCGGAATAATAAAAACCGTTTTACGTGTTACGTTTTACGGGTGAAAACTGAGGCTCAGGAAGAGATGGCGCGTGTGTCGAGAAATACGCTGATCCGGTGGGGCATGCCGGCGGCATGGATCATCATCCTTGCCCTGGCGGCCTGCGGAAAGCCCGCGGAGGCCCCGCCGCCGTGGAATGTCGTCGACGCCCCGACCCTCCGCGCCATGATGGCCGATGACAGGGAACTCCCCGTGTACAACACGATGAGCGAGATCGAGTGCCTCGACCACCGCATCCCCGGCTCGCAGTGCCTCGCCTGCGAGGAGATCGAAAAGGACATCTCGCGCCTCCCGCCCGACAAGAACAGGGTCATCGTCTTCTACTGCGAGAGCGCGGGATGCTACCGGAGCTGCCGCGCCGCCGGCGCGGCCGTCATGGCCGGCTACACGCAGGTTCACGTTCTCGACGAGGGAATGCCCGCCTGGAAGCAGGCGGGGTACGCCACGGAGACGGTCGAGCGGATTCCCCGGGGCTCCATCCCGTCGGTCCGGGCCCCGGCGCTCAGGCAGATGATCGCGGAGCGCAGGGACCTTCTGCTCGTCGATCTTCGCTCGGAGCAGTCCTACAGGGAAGGACACATCGAGGGCGCCGTGAATTTCCCGCTCTACCGGCTGAGCCGCACCTACGCGGAGATCCCGCTGGACCGCACCCTGGTCCTCATCGACGACCGCGGGTTCCGGACCTTGCTGGCGGGCAGTTATCTCGAGATGAAGGGTTACCGGGTCATGCGCCTGTTCCGCGGCATGCAGGCCTGGCAGGAGATGCAGGCAGCGAAGTGACGGGGGGTTCCCCACGACGACACGGATGGAAACGATGCAGGTCACGGCAGGAAAGCAGCGAATCGGGTTTCGGGCGGGACTGGCCATGCTGGCGGCCATCACGCTCACCTGCCTGCCGCACACTTCCCCCGCCTCCCAGGACTGCCGGTTCTGCCATGACGAGCCCCTGTACCGGGTCGACTTCAACGGGTCGGTCCACGCCGGCAACGGCTGCACGAGCTGCCATGTGGGCATCACGAACATCGAGAAACACCGTGACGGCAAGGAAAAACCCGCCCCCGTCAACTGCGGCGTCTGCCACGAGAAGATCGCGAAGGAGTACCTCAGCAACTTCCACTACATCCAGGAGGACTTCCGCTGCAGCGACTGCCACCGCAACATCCACGCGATCCGCAAGGTCGAGGACAAGCACGTCAAGATCGCCATCATCGAGAAATGCACCGAGTGCCACGGCAATGCCGATTACACGGCCTCCGGCCACGGCGAGGCCGTCATGAAGGGAAACCGGGACGCCGCCGACTGCTCGGACTGCCACGGCCTGCACAGCACCCGGGTCTTCCACACCTCGCTGGAGCAGTACCCGGCCGAGGCGCGCGAGTTCTACACGCAGAAGTGCAAGCGGTGCCATGCCGACAGCGTCATGATGACGCGCAACAACCTCTCCGACAAGATGGTGGCCTACTACGAGGGCACCTACCACGGGAAGGTGCAGGAACTGGGCTATCCTGCGCCTGTGGCCGGCTGCGGCGACTGCCACACCAAGCACAACATCCTCCCGAAGGATGACCCCCGCTCGAGCATCCACCCGGCGAATCTCGAGGCCAACTGCGGGCGCTGCCACTCGGGCTTTCACCCGCGTTTCCTGAGTTACCAGGCGCACCCGGACTACACGGACCGGCAGAAGTACCCCGCCCTCTACGTCACGTTCCTCTTCATGGGCGGGCTGCTGGTGGGCACCCTCGCCTTCTTCTGGGTCCACACGATCCTCTGGTGGCGCAAGGTATACTGGGAGAAGGACCGCATGGAAAGGGAGGGCATCGTCCCGCCCTCCGTCGTGGCCACCGGAGAGGGCCTCCAGCAGGTGGAACGATTCTCGGTCAAATACCGGATCATGCATGTGCTGCTGGTGCTGTCCTTCTTCACGCTCGTCCTGACCGGGTTCCCCCTGAAGTATGCCGGAACGGAGTGGGCGCAGACGATCACCCGCCTCTGGGGGGGCGCCCACATGTCCGGCCTCTTCCATCGCGGCGCGGCCTTCGTGCTCATCGTCGGGATGATCTACGTCGCCTGGGAGTCGCTGCAGTTCCTGTTCCCCAAGGGCAAGGGCAGGCAGGGCTGGATCGGCCGCCTGCTCGGTCCCGACTCGCTCTTCCCGAACCTGAAGGACCTCCAGGATTTCAAGGGCATGATCCGGTGGTTCTTCAACCGGGGCGAGGCGCCGAAGTTCGACCGGTGGACGTACTGGGAGAAGTTCGACTTCCTGGCCGTCTTCTGGGGCATGTTCGCCATCGGCGGCTCGGGGATCCTCCTGTGGAAGCCCGAGTGGTCCTCCTGGCTCGTGCCCGGTTGGGTCCTCAACATCGCCGCCCTGGTCCATTCCGAGGAAGCGCTGCTGGCGGCCCTCTTTATCTTCACGATCCATTTCTTCAACACGCACTTCATCCCGAACAAGTTCCCCATGGACCGCCTCATCTTCACGGGAACCTACCGGCTGGAGGAGCTCAAGGAACAGCGGCCCCTCGAGTATGAACGCCTCGTCGCCGAGGGACGCCTCGAGTCCATGAAGCGCGAACACCCGAGCATCCCGCTGAAGCTCATCTCGGCGACCTTCGGACTGGGAAGCCTGCTGCTGGGGATTTTCCTTACCGTGATCATCCTGTGGTCCGTCCTGTTCGGGTAACCGGGGAAACAGGAAACGACGTTGAGGCAGAGTTTGTTGGGCTCTGCCTTTTTTGCTTTTTTCATGCTATGAAAACAAAAAGAAAAACGCATCTCCCCCGCCCCACTCTTGCAAAGGGGGGAACGCACTGTCCATCCCCCGTTGAAGGGGGAACGAGGGGTCGTTGACGAAACGGACCCAATAGACCGGACAGACGAGACAGACCAGAGAATGGGCCTCATCGGCGACATCTTCGGCATCGGCAAGGACAGCGGCAGCCTCCTGCGGGACCTGGCGGAGATTCGCAAGAAGACGCGGGGTGACCGGAACCGCCTTCTCTCGGAGATTGAGTTCAACGCCGCCCTGATCCTTGATCACTATCTCCGGAAGGGGGCCGACGAGAAGAAAGTGATTGAGAAGCTGAAGCTCGAAAGCCTCGCGAAGCTCATCGATGAAGGCTTCGACTTCGACAAGATCCGCAGAGGCCGGGTCGACGGGCAAATGGTGAAAGACCTCGCGGTGCTTCGTCAATACGCGGGCCTGGACCTGGAGGGGCTGCTGAAGAAGATCCGTTTCCACGTCGAGCAGTTGAAACTGCTCCCCGAGCTCTACGATATCCGGCAAACGGACAAGGTGAACGTCCGGCTGCGCCTCGAAAACCTCGGCAGGCGCTACATCCTGCTCATCCGATTCCTGAAACACTGACCGACGGGGGACTCCATGAACGGTGCGGAAGCTCTCTTGAAAACCATCGCGGCGGCGGGGATCGATACCTGCTTCGCCAACGGCGGGACGACGGAGATGGCCATGATCCTGGCCTTCGATTCCATTCCGGAAATCAAACCGATGCTCGGACTCTTCGAGGGGGTCTGCTCGGGTGCGGCCGACGGCTACGGGCGCCTGAGGGAAAAGCCCGCCCTGTGCCTCCTGCACCTCGGGCCGGGGCTGGCCAACGGGGTCGCGAACCTGCACAACGCCAGGCGGGCCCGAACGCCCCTGCTCAACGTGATCGGCGAGCACGCCTCCTGGCACGCGGAGGCCAACGCCCCCCTGGCGATGGACATCGAGTGCCTCTGCAGGACATTCTCAGGGTGGCAGCGCACGGTCCGGTCCGTCGAGACCATCGCGCGGGACACCGCCGATGCCGTCGAGGCGGCCCTGCGGGGGCAGATCGCAAGCCTGATCGTCCCCTCCGATCGCCAGTGGCAGGAGTACCGGGGAGACATCCCCGCCGTCAATCGCCCGGCCCCCGATCCCCCGGACCGACGGGTGATCGAATCCGCCGCCAAAATGCTGAAAGAGGCAGGGAAAGCGGCTCTCATCATGAACGGCCGCGCCCTGCGGCGCCGCGGCCTCGAGGCGGCCGGCCGCGTCAAGGCCGCCGTGGGCTGCGACCTGTTCTGCATCAACTTTCCCGCCTACGTCGACCGGGGCGCCGGCACCGTTCCCGTCGCCCGCGTTCCGTATTTCCCCGAGCCGGCGGCGGCCGTTCTTGCACCCTACAGGGCCGTCGTGCTGGCCGGGACGGACGAGCCCGTCAACTTCTTCGGCTACGAGGGCCAGTGGAGCAACCCCGTCGCCCGCGACGTCCCCAAGCAGCGCATCGATACGGATTCGCAGGACGCCGCCGAAACGCTCGAGGCGCTGGCCGACGAGCTGGGGGCACCCGGCAGGGAGACGCCGGGAAGGATCATCGCGGGACTCAAGGTCCCTGACGTCCCGTCGGGCAGGCTGACCCCCGAGAAAGCCTGCCTGACGCTCGCGGCCCTGCAGCCGGAGGGCGCCATCATCATGGACGAGGGTCTGACGGCCTCCATGACGTACTTCCCGCTGGGCGCGACCCTGGCGCCTCACAGCTACTTCATGCTCACCGGAGGCGCCATCGGCCAGGGCATGCCCTCCGCGACGGGGGCCGCCGTCGCCTGCCCCGACAGGCCCGTCATCAACCTGCAGGCCGACGGCAGCGCGATGTACACGGTCCAGTCCCTCTGGACGCAGGCCCGCGAGGGGATGAACGTGACGACGCTCATCTGCTCGAACCGCAGCTACAACATCATCAACGTGGAGCTGCAGCGGGCGGGGATCGCGAACCCGGGGCCGAAGGCGCGCGCGTTCACGGACCTGGGGAACCCGCCCATCGACTGGCCGAGCCTGAGCCGGGGACTCGGCGTGCCCGGCGTCGCCGTCGAGACGGCCGAGGACCTGGCGCGGGAGCTGCGGAAGGCCCTCGCCGAGCCCGGCCCGCACCTCATCGAGATGATCCTGTAGACCGGCAGATCTCGGTCCCCGTTGCACGACCGAAGGGACGCCGGGGGCAAGTACGCCTGTCTCCCTTCCTCTTGCCGAAGGGCGGGGCATTCTTCTATAATGCCCCCGTGAGGGAAAGGGCGAAAAGGAGGGGCCGGATGCGAAAAGGGGCGCATGCAAAGGAGATGAGGGCTCTCGTCCCTGCCTTGACCTGCGCCGTTCTGCTGACCCTGGCCGCCCTTCCCCCTGTCACCCGCGCACAGGATCCGGCATTCAGCCTCTTCGATGCCGTCCGCTACGCCCTGGAACACAACAACGAGATCCGCGCCGCCGAGAGTTCCCTTGCAGCCAAGCAGGATGACGTCGGGGTGGCCCGGAGCAACCTCCTGCCGAGAGTCTATTTCGAAGAGCGGGCCCTGCGGACCAACAACCCCACCTATGCCTTCATGGCCAAGCTCAACCAGGGTCTCTTCACCCAGCAGGATTTTGCCGTCAACCGCCTGAACCAACCCGATCCGACCAACGACTTCCAGACCCAGTTTTTCGCCGAGCAGCCCATCTTTGTGCCGAAGGCCTGGATGGGCGTGGACATCTCGAAGCGCGAACACCAGGCGGGCCGCATCGACTTTTCCCGCAAGCGCGAAGAGATCGCCTTCCGGGTCTGCCAGGCCTGGCTCAGGGTCCACACGGCACGGGCCCAGCTCGCCGTGGCTCAAAAGGGGGTGGAAGACGCGCAGGAGCACTACCGGATCGCGAAGCTGCGATACGAGGCCGACCTCGGCATGGTCGCCGACACCCTTCGGGCAAGCACCGCCCTGGCCGAATCCAAGCAGCGGAAGGTCACGGCGGAAACGCAGCATCACCTTGCGCGGCGCATGCTGGGCCTCCTTCTCGGCCTGTCCGGCTCGGCCGACGTGGCCGGCGAGATCCCCGAATTCCCCCTCAGGGATATCGAGGCGTACGCCAGCTCTGCACAGGCCCGGGGGGACCTGCGCTCCATGGAGCTCCGCTATGAGAACGCCGAGAAGAGCATCGGCCTGTCGGAAACGGAATATCTGCCCTATGTCGGGGTCGGCGGGGGATACCAGTGGAACGACCCCGCAAATCTCTTCGGCGGATCGGGGGACAGCTGGCAGGTCTCGGCCTTCCTGCGCTGGAATCTCTTCGACGGGGCGAAGCGGGAGCACGAGCGCTCGAAGGCGAAGCACCAGGCCAGGCAGGCCCGGGAAGCCCTCCTGGGAATCCGGAAGGCTGCGGCCTACGGGCTCTACCAGGCCCGGCTCGGCGTGGA
>Ga0116146_1004742_pt1 | contig 10329 bp, 8 predicted proteins | sample AD_JPNHG2_MetaG_FD_89748 | JGI IMG/M metagenome (GOLD analysis project Ga0116146, IMG submission 89748) | Active sludge microbial communities of municipal wastewater-treating anaerobic digesters from Japan - AD_JPNHG2_MetaG | ecosystem: Engineered > Bioreactor > Anaerobic > Digestate | place...
CAAAAGGAGGAGAAATTGAAGTAGTCCGATGCTCAAACAGTATTTATGAGCTATTTTCAATGCTTAAACTGAATCAATTATTTACGGTAAATTTGGGTTGACAATGGATACAGCTCGCATTCTATTAGTGGATGATAACATTTCTATAATCGAAAATTTGGAGATGGTACTGCAGGCTAATTACTTTAATGTAGATACCGCTTATAATGGAAGAGATGCACTACATAAAATTGAATCGGATGAATATGATTTGGTGATTTGTGATATCGAGATGCCAGGCATTAGTGGATTAGATTTTTTATCTACAGTTCGTAAGAATTATAATATGGAGTTGGATGTTATCCTGATGGGTAGTTTCCTGGAATATAAAGATTTTAGTGAAACTATTCGGCTCGGTGCTGCTGATTTCATTCGTAAACCTATAGATAACAACCAAATGCTGCGTTCTATCAATACAATTTTGAAGCGCAAGAATAATCGTAATAATTTTAGCGAATTATATAATAACTTGGAAAGGGTTGAATTCGATTTTGTTCTTGATCCGCGAAACTTCTCCAAATTCGCAGTATCAGAATTATTCAATAACTTTTTGCAACAGAATTTCAATCTCTCTCATAATCTGCTAAACCAAATCCTGATCTGCGTCGATGAAATGGTTTACAATGCTTTTATTCATGGAACTTTGGCATTAAGTATGCAAGAGCGCAATTTGGATCACCATAAGCTTCAAAAAATTATTAATAAACGTCTTGAACAACCTGATATTGCCTCAAAACGGATGCATATTCATTTCTCCATTTGCCATAAAACAGATACTATCACTGTAACTGTAGAAGATCAAGGACCTGGCTTTGATTATGAATTTTGGATTAATAAAGTAAAGGAAGACCAGAAAGTAAACCTGGAAGAAAGTGGCAGAGGAATATCAATGCTTTATTACCTTTCTGATAAACTTGAGTTTCAACACGGAGGCAGGACGGTTTCGATCAGTAAAAAAATACCAAAAACTAATAAAAGATGATCTTAGCAGAGCTGATCGCCAGGGCAAAAAATGCTGCTGTAGCTAATAATATTCCTCAAACTGATTACTGGTTAGTAATATCCTATTTTTTAAAATTAAGCAGGACAGAAATTTTTGTTTTCAGTCAGCGAGTATTAACTGAACAGGAAAATATAACCCTTACGGATGCTTTTAGGCGTTTGGAAAACGGTGAACCTCCTCAATACATAACTGGAGAAGCATATTTTTACGGTTTAGAATTGAGAGTAAATTCTTTTACTTTAATCCCTCGTCCCGAAACTGAACGCTTGGTAGAATTAACTTTAGAGCGTTTACAGGGAAATGAAAAAATCCTGGATATTGGAACAGGAAGTGGAGCAATAGCAATTGCTCTAAAACAAAACTTACCAAAAGTGGAAGTGTATGCTACGGACTGTAGTTCATCCGCTTTGGAAGTGGCTAAAGCTAATGCAGAAAAATATGATGTTAATATTCATTTTTTTCTTACCGATTGCTTTCCTCCCTGCTCAGAAATATATGATGTTATAATTTCCAATCCACCATATATCAGCAAAACAGATTTGGCAACTTTGGATTCCAGAATTAGAGATAAAGAGCCAAAACTTGCTCTATATGGAGGAGAAGACGGATTGGATTTTTATCGAAAATTACTTCTGCAAAGTTATGCCTATTTAACTGAAAATGGTTTTCTGGCTTTGGAACATGGTGATAATCAAAAGGAAGCTATCACAAATATAGCCAAAAAAGAGGGCTGGACAAAAATCCTATCCCGGCAAGATTTGACCGGAAGAGAAAGATACCTGTTTATTTCAGGTAAAAAGGACTAAAGATGGAACGTTTTATTATCCAAGGAAATCGTAATTTGGCCGGTACTATTAAAGTAAGCGGTGCTAAAAATGCAATTCTACCAGCTATGGCTGCTTGTTTATTAACCTCGGGGAAATCGGTGTTACATAATATTCCGAATTTGATAGATCTGAAAACGATGTCTCATTTATTGAGAGTTATTGGAGCCAGAGTTGATAACGAAAATGGCAGTATGACTATTGATGCGCGTGATGTATGTTATCCAGAAGCGCCTTATGAACTTGTTAGTAAAATGCGTGCTTCTATCTATGTTCTGGGTCCCCTCTTAACTCGTTTGAAAGAAGTAAGAGTTTCTTTTCCAGGTGGTTGTGCAATTGGAACCAGACCTGTTGATCTGCACTTGAAAGCAATGGAAAGCTTGGGAGCCACTGTGTCTGTTGAACATGGATATATAAATGCCAAAACCGATGGGTTGAAGGGTGCAGATATTTATTTTACAAAATCAAGCGTAGGAGCTACTATCAATACATTAATGGCAGCTGTTTTAGCTGAAGGTAAAACAAGATTATTCAATGCCGCTATGGAACCAGAAGTGGATTCCACTATCGAGTTATTGAATAAAATGGGGGCAAAAATTGACGGTATAGGAACAACTACTCTCGAAATTGAAGGTGTGGAAGAACTTTTACCTGCAGAAATGGATATGATCCCTGATAGAATTGAAGCTGGAACTTTTTTAATAGCAGGGGCACTTAGTAAAAATCCGGTAACTGTAGCTAATTGTGAACCTTCACATCTCACAGCTGTTCTGGAAAAATTGAAAGAAGCAGGTTGTGAATTGGAAATTGAAGAAAGTACCATAACAGTTATTCCACCTGTTTCTATCAAACCGGTAAATCTGATGACCCTTCCCTATCCTGGTTTTCCAACTGATTTGCAAGCTCAATTTACAGTTCTAATGACCCTGGCTGAAGGAGTTAGTTTTATTGAAGATACTATCTTTCCAGAACGCTATATGCACATCGCAGAATTAAACCGTCTGCAGGCAAATATCAAAATTGATAGAAATATTGCTGCTGTCCGAGGAGTAAAAGAACTTAGCGGTGCAGAAGTTATGGCTACAGATCTAAGAGCCAGTGCGGCTCTTGTTTTAGCAGGTATGGTTGCTAATGGAACAACTATTGTTTCCAGAATTTATCATATAGATCGCGGCTATGAGTGTATAGAAAAAAAGCTAAATTCGATCGGCGCTAATATAATTAGAGAAGAAGTATCATAATCGCCTACTGCTAAAAACATCAAAGTAAAATTCGAATTAAAGCAGAGTAACTTTATCCTGAATCCGAAAAAAGTTATTCCATAATTCTCTAATGATTATTTATATTAGCAATTAGCGGTAGCTTTATATATCAATATATCAACATTTACTGGGGTAGTATAGAAATCCTTCATCCAGAATATTATTTTCGGAAGGTGGCATCTTCCTTACAAATAAATATGTAGCTCCAGATACAGAGAATTACCGGAAAATATAAATCAGCCAAGGAATATAGAAAAGGGAAATAAAGATAGAAATGGAGACTATGGTCGCCGCAAATTCTCTATCCATATTTTCCAGATTAGCAAAAATGAGGGTATTGAAACCAATAGGCAATGCACCACAAACAATAACTACAGATTTTGTTATACCGCTTAGACCAAATAGCGCGCTTAGGGCAATTCCAATTCCCAATCCCACACCCATTCTAATAAAGACAGCAATTGCTGCTTTACCCAGGTTACAAAGTTTAGGATCAAAATATAAACCCAAGGCAATCATCATTAAAGGAACAGTGGGTTGGCCCATAAGATTGAGAAAATTCGTAGCTAAATTTGGCATTGGTGCTTTGAATAACTTCCAGGCAAAGGCAATCACCAGAGCCCAAAGAGGAGGAAGACGCAAAAATTTTTTCCATTGAATTTTGGTGGTCTGATTATTATCTCCGTATTTGATAGCATTATAATAGGTAAAAGTGAAGATCATAAAGGTATTGCCAATATCAAACAATGATGCTCGGGCTAGTCCTTCATCGCCATAAGCAGCAAAGAAAAAGGGTAAAGCATAAGCGGTATTCATAATCATTGTGCCTACCAAAAAGCTACCAAAGGTTTTTTTTTCCATCTTCAGCATTTTCCCTATCCCCGTGGAGATAATATACATCAGCAGCACAACAATTATTGCTGTTAAAGGAATCAAAGCCATATTGGGTTGTAACTTAATGTTGGAAATGGAGTTTATCGTTAAACAAGGCAAACATACATTTAAAACTACTTTCAAAAGAACTGGAGCATCTTCTTGGGAAAGAAGCTTCATAAATTTGAAAGCGATGCCTATAAAGAAGGCCAGAATAAGAGGAATTATCTTTTCAACAAAAGGATTCATTGCGAAGGAGGAAGATAAAATGTACGATATAGCAAGTTCATTTGTTCATCCAGCTTTTTATTATAGAGCTTATCTCTTTCGGTAACTTCTTCTCTTTTTTGCCAGAAAAAATCTTTAGACAGCTTTTCTTCAAGCTGCCATTTATGCTTGAATTCATATCCCTCCAATTTAACCAGCGCTTCCCATTGCTGTCTACTGAAATGATTGGCTAAACCTCTTTCTTGTAATAGATGGGTATTTACTTTTAAAGGATATATTTCAGCTATTTGGATGATGCTCAGAATCTGGTTTCGGCTAAAACATTCCGCTTGTTTCAACTCTTTATAAACCTCTATTTCTCTATCAAATTTGCGTCCATTTACTGTAGAAAGATGATTGGTATCTAATCCCTGTGTTTCTATCTTGTTGATCACTGTTTTGTTAAACATATATACTGTTTTCTGATAAACAGTTTGTTCAAAGACATTTTGAACAATAAACAAAGTAATAAAAGAAAAGAAAAAAGCAATCACCGGAGCAGCAATCCAAGCTAATGAGACCTTGCCCAATATATTGTATCTGATATTTTTCCCACCCTTTACTAAACCTATGCCCACTACCGCTCCTACAATTACTTGTGTGGAAGATACTGGAACAAGTGGAATTGGTGGTATACCAATACTTAACAGTATTTTTTGCAGCGAGCGTGAAGCAAAAATAAAAAGAACAATTGCCTCAGCTGTTACAGCTATAAGCGCAGTCACAGGTGAAAGATGAAAAATGTCCTTTCCCACTGTACGCATAACTTTATGAGAATATGTATAAATACCCACAATTATAGAAATGGCGCCCAAAATATAAAGTTGCTGCACCCCCGTTAAAGTAACACTGCCAAAATTGATATCCTTAAAAGGAGTAACAGGAACAAAAACCCCAACTACATTAGCTATATTATTGGCACCCAAAGAAAAAGCACCAAAGGCACCAATTATTATCAGCCCCAAACGGATATAAACATCCTGCTCCAAAAGATGAATCTTACCCTTGTTGATAATAGGCTTAATCAAGTAAAAAAGGATTGCAGCTATAATTCCAGAAAGTACAAAAGCAATTACCCAACTGGCAACAATAGTTAGCAAATTACGGAAATCTGTAAGCCGTCCAGAAAAGAAGTTCCAACCGATGATCGCACCTACAATAGTTTGAGATGTGGATACCGGAATTCCTGTTCTGACAATGACAGTAATTGTTAAAGCAGCAGCTAAAGCAACAGTAAATGCCCCTCCTAAAGCATCCACACTTCCTAAACGACCTAAAGTGCCAGATGGTCCTCCCCCTTCTAGGACAGCACCTAGAAAGATAAAAATGGAGGCAATTAGGGCAGCTGTTTTAAATTTCAACATTCTGGTTTCTACAGCAGCACCAAATATATTGCCAGTATCGTTGGCTCCTAAAGACCAACCTAAAAAAAGACCACTAAGCAGATAAATAAAAATCATCTAAAGCTGTCTTTTGATTACATAAATAGATAGACGATCACATACTGCTTGGGCATAATCTGAAATTTGCTCAATCTGAATAGCAAAAAAACGTAGCTGGCTTTTATGGGAAAGCTCAATATCCAGATTAAATATTTCACGACGAAGGCGTTCTCCGATATGATCTGCTTCCCGCTCAAAGAAATATACCTTGTGAATATAATTATTCACGGCAGCTAAATCCCTAAAAAATGAACGAACGGCAAAAGAAAGTTGTTCAACGGCATTGGTCGATGCCTTGGTTGTTTGTATCCATAGGTCATTTAGCACTTCAGGTATTTGAGGCATTTCAATAGAGAATTGAACTAAAGAGTCTTTTATATGGTCAATAACTTCATCGGTATTTTCTAATATGGCAAGAACATCTCCCCTGTTTTCAGGAATCAAGGTACGTTCATAAAGAAAGCGTTCAGCACTCACCCTCAAATCATCTGCCCGATGTTCATTTTCCCTAATTTGCGATAAGCGGTTTTCGAACTGATCGATCCGATGATTCAGATAATCTTCAATTGCCAGTTCAAAAGTAGTTGCTGAATCGCTTACAATATCTAAAAAAGCATCGATCTGGGTCTCAATGAAACGAGTCGTTTTTAAGATTAGCGCCATTCTCTCTCCCTTAAGCATATTTTATGTTATTATATATAATTTACCAGAAAGATAGATTGTACTTTCTGTCAAGCAGGAAAAAAGGTATAGGACACAGATTTTGTGGATTACAATAGATTAATGCCTGTAACGAATAATAGAATAGGTCTGAGATGAGCAGGATTTTTTTGCAGAGGATTTAAGGTAAAGAGTTAATTGTTACCCGCAGATAAAATATTCTTTCTCAAATTTAATTGGTTGCAATGCCAAAATATGTAATTCTGCTCTTGATGCTTAAGTTCATATAAACAATAAAAAAGCCATATTGGGGTCTGGATGAATGCCTGATGTAAGCAGATATAACGATAAAGAACATAAGCCATATGCGAATGTTAAATAAGCATAGGAGACAAAAAATAGAAACTGCAGATGACTTCTTACTTACTTATTTATAAACTGTTTTACACATTGCACAAATGCTTCAACATCTTCCCTATTACTGATTGTTACCCTTAAGCAATTATGCAAAACCGGATGCGAACCTACATCACGAACAGCTATTTCATTAGCCAATAGATAATGGAAAAAATCCGGTGTCCTATCAGATAGCGTGAAAGTGAGAAAATTGGTAGCGGATGGATGTACATTTATTTCCTCTATAGTTTTCAAAGTGTTATAAAGCTCATCTCGTAAAAAAACTGTCTGTTGTACCTGCTTTTGAAAAATGTCCTTATTTTCCAGAATAGAGAGAGCAAATGTCTGATTCAAGATGGAAGTGTGAAAAGTGGTAAGCACTTTGGATAACTCGTATATATTTTCTTCTGAAGATATAGCATAACCAAAGCGAAGCCCTGCCGCTGCAAATGCTTTAGAAAAAGAACGCACAAGAATTAAATTGGGATGAGCGGAAAGATCTCCTACAAAGGTTTTCCCAGAAAATTCATAATAAGTTTCATCTACTAAAATCAGTTTATTTGGTAAAGCTGTAATTATTTGCCATAATTGTTCATCAGGAAATAAATTGCCCGTAGGATTATTAGGATTGCATAGAATTGCTAATTTACAATCAGGATGATTGGCAAGCTCCAAATATTTGTCCGTATTAAAACTGAAATCCTCATTTAAGTCCACAAATTGCATTTTCAAACCAACCATCGCACTAAAGGTCTTATAATCAAAATAGGAAGGAGCCAAAGAAACAGCATAGGAATTGTTGTTTTCGCGCACTGCCAAAAAGATATGGTAAAGAATATCATCAGCGCCATTTCCAATTAGGACATTTTCTTTGCATAACGAATTATCAATGTAAGAAGTTAGCGCTAAATGTAAATCATTCGTTATTGAGGAAAGATAGCGATTCAGCTGCACTTCTTCCATTTTAGCTAAAAAATGATCTCTTATTGCCGAATAGGGATTTAGACTACTCTCATTCAAGCACATCATTCTTTTTTTAATGGGAACATTGATTTTAGAGGGTTTTTTGTCCACTAGATCGTTACGAAAATATCGCATTTGTTTACTCCTGATATTCATTTATTTATTATAAGCTGAAAACAGGGAAAAGTAAAGCTGAAAAAATTGTATTCGCTTTACTGTAGATTTTTCTTTACGGTAGCTATCAATGAAGCAGTATCCAAGCCTGCCCAATGATATAATTCGTTAGATTCTCCGGACATCGGATATTGCTTAATACCCATTTTTATAAGTTTTGCGCTAAGAGAATTAGCTACCAAACCATCGGCAATAGAAGTTCCCAAACCACCATTAACAGAATGATCTTCCACGCTGAAGATTATTCCTTTGTTGGCAGCAGCTTTTAATTGAGCTATATCTAAATGTAAGGGGGAAGAAACATATAACAATTCTAGAAAGATACCTTCTTCGCGTAAGATATCAATTGCCTTTATTGCTTTGGCCACAGGGGTTCCACAAACCCACATACTGCCGTCATTTCCATCTCTAAGGACATCTGCTTTTCCGTAAATATAGTTATAATCCAAATCATATTGCGGCGATCCATCAATTTTTTTCAGCACCGGAATTTTTGAACGGCCCATTGTAACCAGATAGTTTCCTGGTTTATTGATCAACCACCGGATAATTCTATCGGTCTGATTAGCATCTGCCGGAAAGATCATTTTATAACCAAACAGATTGCGTGCCAAAGAGATATAATCAATGCACTGATGTGTTTTCCCGTCTGCTCCAACATCTATACCTACATGGGTAACCACAGTTTTCAGATTAGTTTGGTTAATATCATTTAAGCGTTGATTGTTATAAACTTCATCAATGCCAAAAACTCCAAAATCACTCCAGAAGGTTTGAATACCACAAATGGAAAGGGCTCCTCCCATCACACAGGTATGTTGTTCCATAATTCCACATTGGAAAAAATTCTCTGGTTTTTCTTCGGCAAATTCACTGGTTTTAACACTGGTGGCTAAATCACAATCTAAAACAACAATTGGTGTTTTAGCAGCTGCATTATTTTTTACCAAATCTGCTATAGCTTTACCCCAAGCACTTCTACAATCGCTATCTGTTTCATAACGAATAGGGTTGCCTGTTTTTATATCCGGGGTAAAAGTGAAGCGCATAGGTATATTTTTTTCAGGCTTAAAATCCATTCTCAATTTACGATATCTTTTCAGTTCATTCTCTTCACCCAGTTCTTTCAAGGCATTATTTAGCTGTGTTTCATCCAAAGTGGAACCATGATATTTAGCATTATTTTGCATAAATGAAACACCTTTACCCATAACCGTGTGTGCCAGAATCATCGTGGGCTGTTGGAAACTGCGTGCCTTTTCCAGAGCATCAAGAACTAAAGCAACATCGTGACCATTTACTTCAATTACTTTCCAGCCATCGGCTTCCCAATTTTTTCGTATGTTCTGAGGCATAACATTATGAATAGAACCGCTTATCTGAAGCTGATTATAGTCGATTATTGCAATTATATTATCCAGATTATATTTTGTGGCAAAGCGTCTTGCTTCACTAATCTGACCTTTTTGCTGTTCTCCATCGCCCATAAAAACATAAACATTATAAGGGGTCTTATTTATTCTGGATGCAAGAGCAAAGCCAGTTCCGGCAGATAAACCCTGGCCCAAATTGCCACTGCTCCATTCAACTCCTGGAACATTTCGTTCTATATGACCTTCAAACATACTACCAGTTAAGCGAAATTCCGCTATAGCATCATCCAGATCAAAATATCCCATTATTCCCAAAGTGCTGAAAACAGCAGGAGAAATATGCCCATTGCTAACTACAACTCTATCTCTATCAGGCAGTTTAGGTTGAGCAGGATTATGTTTGATAGTGTTATACACACATAAAAGAAGATCTATTGAAGACATTGAACCGCCAGGATGACCTGAACCAGCAAGAGTTGTCATTGTTAATATTGCCTTACGTGCTTTTTGTGCTTGAAGGTTAATTCTATTAATTATATCTTGAGTATTGGTTTTCATTTGTTATTCCTTATTTATAATATCATTTGCAAAAAGAATTAAATCCATCACCAAATATTTGTTGGTAAAGGAAAAAAGTGGTGGAGCATAGCGGGATCGAACCGCTGACCTCATGACTGCCAGTCATGCGCTCTCCCAGCTGAGCTAATGCCCCAAAAAGAGATTCACAATATGTGATAACATCTCTGGAAAAGGGCAGAATTCTGTCAAGCAGAAACTACGATTTTCTCGAATAAGATATTTCAACATATTGGTATATAACAAGTTGATTTACAGCTTTTTTCCTGTTTGATTTTATTGTGTTGTATGTAATAGAGAGAAAATACTACTTCAGTTATCCAAAAACAGCAGGATTGGAAAAAATGTACTTCTACTACTTGTATTCAAGCTAACTTATATAATACTAAATGACACACTGGAAAAATAGCCATAACTTAGGCGAATTCTAACAAGATCTTGGTTATAAATCAATTGCTAGCAGAAAAAATAGACTCC
>Ga0116146_1004753_pt1 | contig 10314 bp, 9 predicted proteins | sample AD_JPNHG2_MetaG_FD_89748 | JGI IMG/M metagenome (GOLD analysis project Ga0116146, IMG submission 89748) | Active sludge microbial communities of municipal wastewater-treating anaerobic digesters from Japan - AD_JPNHG2_MetaG | ecosystem: Engineered > Bioreactor > Anaerobic > Digestate | place...
CCATCCGCCGCGCGTTGCCGCTCAGGACGTTGCCCTGGCCGGTGTCGAAGAGCACCCTCTCGCCTCCGACTTCGATCCAGAACGCCAGCCCGTGCTCGGCCAGAAGGCCCCGCCCGCCGGCGGCGTTCTCGACCAGCACCGTGATTCGGGTTCCGGCGGGCATGCGAAACGTTCCCTTCATGACGGCTCGGGCACGCCGGCGGCCTCGATGGCCGCTCGGACCCTCGCCCAGACGTCACGGACCTCGTCGGCGCAGGCGGAGGCCCCATGTTCGACCACGGACTGGCGGTGAATCTGCGCCTCGGTGACCGCGCCGTCATAGCGCACGCGCCCGGCGAGCCCGAGGCCGCGCTGGCGGGCCAGCGACTCGATCTCGTCGGCGACACGGGGGTTCAGGTCCCACTTGTTGACGCAGACCATCGCGGGGATCCCGAAGTGGCGCGCGAGGTCCGCCACACGCTGCATGTCGCACCGTCCGCTCAGCGTGGGCTCCGTGACGATCAGCACCAGGCTGGCGCCCGTGATGGACGCGATCACCGGGCAGCCGACCCCGGGCGAACCGTCGATGATCACCAGGTCCAGCCCGCGCTGCCGGGCCAGCTCGACGGCCGCGGCACGCACCGTGCTGACGAGCTTGCCGGAGTTCTCCTCGGCGATCCCCAGCCGGGCGTGCACCATGGGCCCGTGGCGCGTCTCGGAGACGAACCATTCCCCGTTGACGGCGGGGCCGAAGTGGATGGCCCTCTCGGGGCAGAACCAGGCGCAGACGCCGCAGCCCTCGCAGGCGATGGGGTCGATGCGGAACCTCCTCTCCGCCCCGCCGTCGGCGGGCGCGTCGAGATGAACTGCCTCGAAGCGGCAGAGCTCCTGGCACCGGCCGCAGGCGGTGCAACGAGCAGGATCGATCCGCGCACGCTTGCCGCCGGAGAACTTCTCCCGGCGGATGACCTTCGGATCGAGGACCAGGTGAAGGTCGGCGGCATCCACGTCGCAGTCGGCCAGGACCGCTCGGCGGGCCAGCGCGGCAAAGGAGGCCACGACGGAGGTCTTGCCCGTGCCGCCCTTGCCGCTGATGACAACCCATTCCGTGATCGCCTTTCCTTTTTTCAAACTTTCTCTTCCCCCTTCACTTCACTGTACAACGCTTCGAACACCGCGCGGTATTCCGGCAGCGCGTCCACCATCAGCTCGCCGCGCGAATAGGCTTCCGCAACGCGGCGGTCATCTGGGATTTCGGCCAGTAGCGGAATCTTCTCATCCCGGCAGTAGGCGGTGACGCTGTCATCCCCGCTGCCAGCGCGGTTGATAACGACACCGCAGGGTATGTCCAGTTCCCGCACAACCGCCACGGCCAGCCGCAGGTCGTGCAAACCGAAAGGTGTTGGCTCGGTGACCAGCACCACAAAATCGGCCTCACGCAGTGTGGCGACCATCGGGCACGAGGTGCCGGGCGGCGCGTCCAGGATGGCGTCGCCCTGCGCGGGTATCAGGGCCTTGACCGCACGGATCAGGGGCGGTGCCATGGCCACGCCCACATCGAGCCGGCCCTGCACCAGCGTGATGTCGCCAACTCGCGCAGATGTCAAAATACCGATACGATTGGGCTTCTCGCTGATGGCGTTTTGCGGGCAGACGCGTGCGCAACCGCCGCAACCGTGGCACATATCCTTAAAGACCAACACCCGTTTGTCCAGCACGGCCAAAGCCTTGTATTCGCAGAAACGAACACACTCGCCGCAACCGTCACAACGCGCCTCATCTACTTCCGGCACGAGAATCGAGACCTCTTGCGGTTCGCCATCCGGTGTCCCTTTGAGAAAAAGGTGGACGTTCGGCTCCTCGACATCGCAGTCCAGCAACGTCACCGCACCGCGTACACGTGCCAGATTGGCCGCGACCGTAGTCTTGCCTGTACCGCCTTTGCCGGATGCTATCGCTATAATCATTGTTTCTTCTTTGCCTTTGTCGCGCCCTGCAGCCATACCAGCGCCTGGGTGCCGAGCGCCAGTCCCACGTGGTTTGCTATGACAGGGCACTTGACCTTAAACAGAAAGCAGATGTCACGCGGCGCATTGCTCAGTGTCTCGAAATTTCCTTGGCCCTTGGAAATGACCAAGTCGGCGGCGTCAAAGTGCTTACGGAAATCTGGCGCGCACTCTTCCAGCAGCGTGCCCGGCACATCAGAGCCATTGGATATGACCTCGACCAATTCATGCAGTCCGGCGGCGCGCGCGTCTTCCATCGTAGCATCGTTGATGATCGGCGCGCCGCGCACGGCCACGGTTACGCGCTCGGGACCCAGCGCCTCGATCAGCAGGCGATCCAGCACGATTTCACCCGCGTTATCGGCCAGATACAGGATTGTCCGCGCCTTGCCGACACGCTGCCGTAAAGCAGCGACATCTCCTGAAAACGGTTCTTTCTCGACATCCCTGATGGCCGACTCGACCTCGGCAGTCGTCAGGTCGCTCTTGGCGCCGAGGTCGATCAGGTTGCCGACAATGGCGAGGCGCACGGCCAGCGTGAACGGGTCGTCCGAGGCGGCCAGCCGCTCGCGCAGTCCCGGCAACAGTCGCAACGCCATTTCATTATCACGCGCTTTGGCTTCAGCATACGGATCAGCAACCCCAGTCAGTTCGCGCAAATAACGGTACAACTGCCGGGCCATGACCGGCGGCGACTCGCTGAGGTCAACGTTGCGGACCCATTCAGCCGCCTGCCGCACAACCTTCTCATGGAAAGCCGTATCATCCGACACGCGGCGCACCGCATCCAGCGTCTGCCGGAAGAAACAAGGCAAGCAATCCAGCGAAGTGTTCATAAGGATTACGCCCAGTGCCCTCCCACGTCAGCCGACTTAAGTTCTGTCAGTGAACCGTCTCGATACAGCTTCAGCGCCTCTGCCACGGTCGCCGCGTTTGATGTGTAGACCTTGATACCCGCGGTATTCAGCACCTGGAAAGCCTTAGGGCCGCAGTGTCCGGAGACCACTGCTTGCGCACCTGCGGCCGCAACATTCTGCGCCGCCTGGATGCCTGCACCTTGCGCGGCATTCAGGTTTTGCTCGTTGTCGATGATGATGAAAGCCTCAGTTGCGGTGTCGTACACCAGAAACTTCGCGGCCCGTCCGAAACGCATGTCCAACGGCGCGTTCAGGTCACTGCCGGATGTTGTAAAAGCAATTTTCATGATTCCTCCTTTCCCGCAGGCGCGCCTTCAAAGCGCGCCCACCCCGGCCGGCCCGTGGCGAAAAACATGTTCCTGCATCTGCGGCCTCCGCCACCCCAGTTACCGCGTCCGCGGCCAAAGCCGCAGAAGCGTCCGCCCGCCATAATGTTTCCTGCCGCGCCGCCTCCTGCGCAATATCCGGCTCCGCGTCCGGTCATCGGTCCCATTCCCAAGGGCCCCATTCTGTTTCCACCCGGCATAGTGTACCTCCTTTTTTGTCTTTTACTAATTCCGCCACGGCGTGCCGTGGGGCTATAAAAAAACCTCCGTGCCTTCTGTGAGAGACCTCCACGGCCCCCGCCAAACAAACTAACGCACTAACGCAATAATGCACTAATTAACTAATGCACTGCTCCCTGCCCCTGCCTCTGCCTAAGCCTCTGCCCGCGCCTCTGCCGCCGCCTGAGCAGGCGCGCCGCATCCGCCGCCGCCCGCAACAGCCCGGCATCGCGAAGACCGCACTGTTCAACAAACCGCTAAGCGCGGCTGATATGACCTGCCTGACCTCTCCAGTCACGAAGGCCTCGGTCTGTATGCCCGCCGCAATGATCATCTCATGCAGCGGACGCGAGACCGCGCCGCATACCAGACGCTTTACGCCTTGCGACTGCAGCCATGCGATATCCTCGGCCGGGGTGCGCCCTTCCAGTTTGTGCAGGCTTTCGCCGCAGATCTCCTGCCCCCGCGACTCGACGATCAGGATGTCCCTGGCCGTGTCAAAAACCGGCGCGATACGGGTTCCGTAAATGGAGTATGCTGTTTTCACGCCTTAAATATATGCAATCCGCGTGCCAAGTGGCATCGGCTAGGTTATATCGATGTAACCATCTGTCCAGCAATCAGTTATGACGTCATCGGAGGCGAGGCGTGAATTTTCAATAGTTGCATTTATGCTACTTTGCCACAAAATTGGGTCGCACTTATGCTACCATTCTGAAGCGCTTGATCCATAAGGATAAAACCGGGAGAAGCAAGCGTCTGCTTGCCCGGACGAACAGACGCTCGTCCCAGAAAAATTCCGAACTCCGCGCCTAGCGCGGTGAAGCACGCTCTATTCTCTCCCCTATTTTCTCTCTCAATGTTCAAATACGATCCCGATCCCGATAGCGATAAAACCCGAAACCAAAACAAAGCGGGTAACGGATCAGATGCCTTCAAGTCCCAACGCCTTGATCTTGCGGAAGAGCGTGGTCTTGTGTATGCCCAGCGCGCGGGCGGCGGCCTGGCGGTTCCCGTTGCTGCGCTCTAAAGCGAGACGTATGGCCTGCGCCTCGGCGATGGCGCGGGTGTCCTTGATATGACCGCTGGCTGCGGCCTGTGTCCGTGTCATCTTTGCGCGCGTCAGGTTCTCGGGCAGGTGTTGCAAACCGATGTTTTCCGCGCCGCAGAGGATGAAGGCGCGTTCGATCACGTTTTCCAACTCGCGCACGTTACCCGGCCAGTCGTGCGCCATCAGCAACGACAGCGCCTTGGCTGAGATACCTGTCACACGCTTGCTCTGCAGGCGGTTGAAACGGCGGATGAATTCGTCCACCAGCATCGGAATGTCTTCTTTGCGTTTGCGCAGCGGCGGCAGTTCCACACGCACCACGTTGATGCGGTAATAAAGATCCTCGCGGAACGCGCCGTCGCGGCAGAGCTGCTGCAAGTCGCGGTTGGTCGCCACGACCACGCGCACATCGGCTTTCTCGGAACGGGTGGCCCCCAGCGGCTCGTAGACCCGCTCCTGCAAAACCCGCAGCAGGCGCACCTGCAACGCAGGACTGATCTCGCCGATCTCGTCGAGAAAGAGCGTGCCGCCCTTGGCCAGCGCGAAGCGTCCGGGCTTGTTCCGTGTCGCGCCGGTGAAAGCCCCGGCCTTGTATCCGAACAACTCCGACTCCAACAAGGTGTCGGGCAGCGCGCCGCAGTTGACCGCCACGAACGGCGCCTGGGCGCGCGGACTCAGCGTGTGCAGCGTCCGGGCGACCAGCTCTTTGCCGGTACCGGTCTCGCCCTGCACCAGCACCGTGCTCGGACTGGCGGCGATCGCGGGCAACACCTCAAACAGGCGCTGCATCACCGGACTGCGGCTGACCAGATCGCCGACCTGAAACCGGCCCTCCAGCTCGCGCCGCAGGGCATCCACCTCGGAAAGATCGCGGAACACCTCCGCGCCGCCAATGACCCGACCCGCATGATCCTTCAGCACCGCGGTGGAGATGCTGATCGGAATGCGATCCCCTTCGGCGTTGATGATGTATCCCGAGCGGCCGATCACCGGCCGACCGGTCTTCAAGGTCGTTTGTAACGCGCATTCGGGCCCGCACATGTTGGAACGGAAGACGTCCGCGCATCGACGGCCGATCGCCTCTTTCCGCGGCACCCCTGTAATGGTCTCGGCCGCCCGGTTAAACGAGGTGACGCGCCACGCCGCATCGACCGTGAAGACGCCATCCGAGATGCTTTCCAGAATGGCGCGTGTGCCCATGTCGCCGTCTGTCTGCCGTATCTGGGACCGACCCATGCCCACACCCTTCCCGTCTGATTCCGGCCTATTTTTCCGGTTCGATTGCGTATCCGAGCGTCACGACCGCTTTGGCCGTTTTCTCGATCGTCGACGTGTCGTACGCGCCGTATCCGGACGTGTCCGTGGAGTGGCGTTCGGTTATCTGAAAAACCCCCTGTTGCGCGGAGATCAAGCTCCCGACCCTGCCCTTGCTGTTGGCGGCAAGGGCCACCGCACGCCGATACCCGTCTGATGTCGCTTCGGCGAGAAGCGCCAGTTTCGTATCCTTCAGGTCGGAGATGTAGAACTCGGGGCTCCCGGCCCGGATTTCGATCCCGTCCTTGATCAATTCGGTGATTCCGTTCGAAACGTCGCGGATCAGCCGGACATTGCCGGACGTGACGGTGAAGGTCTGCGTGGCGTCGAAATACTCGGTTTCATTGGTTTCCTTCCCCTGCGCATCCCGTTTGGGAATCTTCTCGGTCTGAATGGTTCCCGCAACCAGCTCCGCCTCGCCAAAGCCTGACCGCTTGAGGTACGCCATGACCGCATTCCTGCTTTCCCGCAGTTTGTCGTAGGACTCCTTCAGACTGGAACCCCTGACCGTGCATGTGGCGGTGAACTTCCCGACGTCGGACGTAATATCCTTTTCCGCGTACCCCTTAACCGTAATGGTCTGTTCGTGCCGAATCCGGACGAACAGTTTGGACAACAGGGAAGAGGAAAGAATCATCCCCAAAGCCAGGATCACCGCAACCGCAGATATTTTGACAACGCTATTCATTCGTCTCTCCGTCAACCCTGTTTTTTCATCTGGGGGAAGAGGATCACATCCCGGATCACTTCGGTTCCGGTGAGCATCATAACCAGCCGGTCGACCCCCATGCCCAACCCTCCGGTCGGAGGCATGCCGTGCTCCAACGCCGTGATGAAATCCTCATCGATTTTTTCGGGGTTATCCCCCGCCTGATCAGCCAGCGCCGCGCGCTGCGCCATGGGATCGTTCTGTTCGGTATAACCCGGACAAAGCTCTTTGCCAGCCACCACGAACTCGAAGACGTCCGCCAACTCGGGATCGTCCGCGCAGGTTTTGGCCAGAGGCACGAACTGGCGCGGGATGCGCGTCACGAACGTGGGCTGACGCAGCATTTTCTCGACCACTTTGCCGTAGACCTCATGCGTGACCATCAGATGGTTCCACGACGGGTCGATGTCCACCCCCTTCGCCTCAGCACGCGCCCGCGCCTCGTCCACCGGCAGATCAAACCAGTCCGGCCCCATCACCTCCCTCACCGCGTCCCGATACGCGATCTCGCGGTAGGGCGGGGTGAAGTCCAGCATCTCCTTGGCTTCACCGTACGCCACCTGCAGCGTGCCGAGCACCTTTTCGCACAGGTGCGGCATGAGTCCTTCAATGAGGCTCTTCATGGAGGAACGGTCGCCGTAGGCCTCGTAGACCTCCAGCACGGTGAACTCCGGATTGTGTGTGCGGTCGATCCCCTCGTTCCGGAAATCTTTGCCCAACTCGAAGATGCGGTCGTATCCGCCGACAATCAACCGCTTCAAATACAACTCAGGCGCGATACGCATCACCATCTCGGTGTCCAGCGCGTTGTGATGCGTGACGAACGGTTTGGCAGCCGCACCCCCCGCCTGCGGCTGCATGATCGGCGTCTCGACCTCGATGAACCCGCGCGCGTGCAGGAAAGCGCGGATCTCCGCCAGAATCGCGCTCCGCTTATCGAACCGGGCACGCGACTCGGGATTCATCATCAGATCCAGATAACGTTTGCGGTAACGCTCTTCGACATCCTGCAACCCGTGGAACTTCTCGGGCGGTTGCAGGATCGCCTTGCCCAGCAGAACCCACGTGTGGACCTCAAGGGTCGGCTCGCCGGTACGCGTCGTGAAGAGGCGACCCTCGACACCAATGAAATCCCCCAAATCGAGATAGGCGAACGCATCGAACTGTTCCGGGGTCAACCGATCCTTCTTGACGAAAATCTGAAAATTGCCGGTGCCGTCGCTGAACGTTGCGAACGAGGCCTTGCCCATGCGCCGGATGGTCATCAGGCGACCGGCCGCCCGCACCACGCGATCCTCCGTAAACGTGGAGCGGATTTCCGAAAGGCGCGTGCGCTCAAACGCCTGCCCGTAGGGCGCAAACCCCCGCTCCTCCAGACTGCGCAGATTAGCGATGCGCTGTGCGCGATACTCGTTTCCCGACTGCAGCTGCTCCTCTGACATCTCGACCGTCCCTTTCCTTTCAACCATGCGCGGCAGTGTATCACACCTTCGGGAGCCCTGCCACTACTCGCGTTCCCAATACGCCGCCTCGTTGGTGGCCAACCGTCCCGCCTCCATCTGGCGCAACACGCGCTCGGAATCGATCCGGCGCGGAATGCCGGGCAGGCACGCGTCCGCGGCAGGCTTGGAGGAGCGCGGCCCCTCCCCTTCCTTCATGCGAACGCCGCGTGCCGCGGGAACCGCAACGGATGCCGCGCCCCCGACACCGCCGGGCACCTCTTCCGGCCGCGCTTGCGCAAGTTCGCGCCATTGAGCCACGCAAACCGCGCAAGCCAGCATCAGCGCCGTGCCGGCACTCAGCCGGGCCGCGCGACTGCCGCCGAACGCCAGACAGACCGCGAAGCCGAGCGCCAAAGCCGCAAAAGTGCCAATCGTCCGCTCCAACCCGGCGAGCGGCACCAATACCAGAAAGAACATCCCCGCCGCCGCCGCACCCAACGCATCGGCCAGAACAAAGACCGCGGCGCGATTCTCCGGTCCTTCCCCGCAGCACGCCCACGCCACGGGTAGCGCGCCTCCGGCCGCGACCCCGATCGGAAAACAGAGCAGCAGGGTTACATAAGCGGTGGCGGCGCGTTCCGCGCCAGCCGACATCGCGAAGGCACATCCCGCCAGCAGCACGGTCAAGGCCGACGGTAACGCAGCCGTGACAACGGGACGCTCCGGCATGGCGCGCATCCCCCCTTCGGCCAAACGGTTGCCGCAAAAAAGCCCTGCCAGATACAGGCAGCTCCCGGCACCCGCTAACAGGTAGAGCGAACCGAAACGCATCTCGAGCCGGCTCAGCACCGTGAGCGACGCGGTCAGCCCCAAAGCGCCGCACGCCGCGAGCCATGCGGCCACCATCCGGCGCGGCGCGGTCTGGGCGCGCCCCACGACCACCGGCACGGTCCAGAGGATCAGCAGCAGATAGGCTGTCAGACGGACACCCTCGGGCCGCAGCAACCGCAGGAAAACGGATCCCGCCGCAGTTTCGGGATACGTGCGGCTCAAGGCGTCAGCCAAGCCGTAGGCCAACGTCGTTTCCGGCGCGGACATCTCCGGCGGGGCCAGGGGGGGGTCCGTGGCAAGCCACGCAGGCCATCGCGTTCGCCATGCTTCCGCGCGCGCGGGATCATAGAGCAGGCGCACTGCCTCGGCCGGATAGTGCGCACTCTTGAGCAGGGCGAAACGACGTACCGCGTCTTCCGCTCCATACGCCAATCCCGGCACCTGCGCAGCCACCCACCACCCCCCGGCACCGGCCGCAAGCGCGCCGCTTTCCGGCCAGACCTGCCGGATCCGCCGGACAAAGCGCTCCAGCAACGCGCCCTGTTCATGCGTCACGACGGCGCTTGTGCAATCGAGCCCGAACAACGCAACGCCGGTACGCCGCGTCACCTGCCGCACCGCACACAGAAAGGCCGTCTCGCGCCATACCGCGCCGGCCAGAGACGTGGCGGCGGGCGGCCACACCAACACCGCATCAAAAAGAGGCGATGCGGGATCAGCCAGATAACGCCGCGGCGTGACACCGGCCGCGCGGATACGGGTTGCCATACCCGCCGCCTTCACGCTTTTCAGCAACCCGACACCATAGCCAGGGTCCGCCGGGCACCACACGATTTCCAGATCCGGACGCAGCGACTCCAGCGCGAGTCCCGTTGCCAGCGACACCTCGCCCAGCAACAGCACCGTGCGGGCGTAAGGGCGCTGCGACAACAGCAGGGCGGCCCATCCCATTGCGTAGTCGGTTTCCGGAATCACCTCCCGGACCCCGCCAGAGGAGAGGGCATAGAAGGTGCCGCGGTGTTTCCCGTAGAACGTCGTACCGCCGCCTGTCTCAAACCGTCCGGACGGCGCGGTGCCGTCGGGGAAGGCGCGCCGCCACTCCGCAAGGTCGCGCGGGTCCGGCGTGATCCCCAAGGCCAGCAAGCCAGTCACGGCAAGACCTCCCAGCGCAGCGCCGAGCGCCTCCCAGGCAAAGGCCCGGCTCACCGGGGATCCGTCGCGCGCCAACCGGACCGCCACCGCAGGCAACACAAACCCGGAGACGAAGCAAAAAGGGAAGTTCGCCACAAAGCAACCCGCCGCAAGCCTCGCCAAGGGGAAGGCCTGATAATCGGGAACCCCCAACCACGCGCGCAAATTTCCGATCAGCGCGTATTGGACAAAATAGAGCGCGATGCCCGCAGACAACGGCAGCCAGAGGCGGTCGGCCAATATCCCCGTAATCCGGCGGCCCATACGCGTCGCAGCGACTGCGGCACCCAGCCCGGTCCAACCGAGCCAGCAGGCGAGAAACAAGGCCA
>Ga0116146_1004766_pt1 | contig 10292 bp, 7 predicted proteins | sample AD_JPNHG2_MetaG_FD_89748 | JGI IMG/M metagenome (GOLD analysis project Ga0116146, IMG submission 89748) | Active sludge microbial communities of municipal wastewater-treating anaerobic digesters from Japan - AD_JPNHG2_MetaG | ecosystem: Engineered > Bioreactor > Anaerobic > Digestate | place...
CGGACGGCTTGCGGACAGAGCTGGGACGAAGTGGCCCGAAGGCAGATCGGAATCTACGAGGAGCTTCTCGGAATCTGACGGCCGCATGCCTCTCGCACGGATGCACGGCAACACCGGAAACGCCCGGCAAACGATCATCAAATCAGCGTTAAGTTCTAGTGATTAAATGACATTCAGCCCGTTCACCCTCTGCAACCATTGTGACATTTTGTCTTGACTTGACTTCCCCCGTGGGCTAACCTTCATCCCTATCAAATGCAGTAATTGCAGCCCTTTCGGACATCCGAAGGGGTTCAATGCTTATGGCGGATATTGCATTCATAATCGATGGTGGAATCGAAGGGGCGGAGCATTATCATTTTCTTGATTTTCCGGCTCCGAAATCCCTTTCATCAGCTTTTGCCCTTCATCCAGAACACCCCCCTCAACCATGAATCGAGGATAACATGCTAAACGGGAAAAATGTTCTCATCACCGGCGGGACCGGCTCCTTCGGGAAAAAGTTCGTCCAGATCGTGCTTGAGCAGTTCAAGCCCGAGCGGCTGATCGTCTTCAGCCGCGACGAACTCAAGCAGTTTGAGATGTCTCAGCGGTTCAACGTCAAGAAATACCCCTGCATCCGGTACTTCCTGGGCGACGTGCGGGATCGCGACAGGCTCACCCGGGCCTTCCAGGGGGTTGACTATGTCATCCATGCCGCGGCCCTCAAGCAGGTGCCGGCGGCGGAGTACAATCCGGCAGAGTTCATCAAGACGAACATCCTCGGCGCCATGAACATCATCGACGCGGCCCTGCAGACCAACGTCAAGAGAGTCATCGCCCTTTCCACCGACAAGGCCGTCAACCCCATCAATCTCTACGGCGCCACCAAGCTCTGCTCGGATAAGCTCTTTGTTGCCGCCAACGTCTACAGGCCCATCGGCCGTGAAAAGGTCTTCACCGTCGTGCGCTACGGCAACGTTGTGGGGAGCCGCGGCTCGGTGGTGCCCTTCTTCAAGGAACGGGCCCGGACAGGGGTCCTGCCCATCACCGACCCCCGCATGACACGTTTCTGGATCACGCTCGACCAGGGCGTGCATTTCGTGCTGAAGGTCCTGGAAATCGCCAAGGGCGGCGAGATATTCGTCCCCAAGATTCCTTCCATGACGATCACGGATCTGGCCCGCGCCATCGCCCCCGAGTGCAGACACGAGATCGTCGGCATCCGGCCTGGAGAGAAGATCCACGAGGTCCTCATATCCGAGGACGAGGGCCGTAACGCCGTGGAGTACAACGAGTGCTACGTCGTGCGACAGAACCCGGCACCGGACCACCTCGAGCCCTGCGAAGCCAACGGGGGCCGTCCCTGCCCCGAAGGGTTCAGCTACGTGTCGAACAACAACCCCACCAAGATCAGCGTCGAGGAACTGCGGGACATCGTCGAGAGAATTGCCGATGACTACAGCATCGAGCAAACCCGTTGGTCCATGGAGGATGTGCCCCAGTAAGCATGCCCCTGAGACTCCACTAGCCGGTCAGTAGGACCTTCGCATCGACATCATGGCACACTCGACCCATGAAAAAGCAAAGACCAAAAAATGCACTTCTCTCTAGAATGTATTGAAATCAAACCCCGAAACAACGCAAAGGAATGAAATGGAGTGCAATCCCTGATCTCGTGGGAGAGACCGGGCATCGAGGAGGGAATTATGATGGACCATGTGGCGAATCGAAAGAGACCTTTATGGGAGACCCTGTTTAAGACAGAGGATTGGCTCACTGTCTGGATCGGTTTCCTCATCATCCTCTTCGTTCTGGCTGGTTTGCGATTCATGGAGCCGAAGTTCCGATGGATCACCGACGTAGAATTTTTCACATACATCAGCACGGTCGCCCCGGAACTCGCGCGTCTGGATGAGGCGGCCCGGGAGAAAAATGAAACAGTCTTGGCCAATAAGCTCTCTGCATTGAAGGCGGCCGCTGCAAAGGAGGACCGCAAAGGCATTGTGGACGCTGCTCGGGAATTGGAGACAATCTCAAAGACCCTCGAAAATGAGTCTCTGAAAAAGTCCGTCGCTAAACTGGCAAAAGACATTTCTGGAACCGGCGGCAGAACCGTGGATAGAATCTTTTCCGCCGATAATCTGACCAGTTCTCTCATAATGGCTGTTGTGATTCTTGCGATGACGCTGATTGCTCTGCAACTCATGGGCAATGGCACCCGATTGGTTTTGGCTGGATTCCCTGTCGTTTTCGCCATAGCGTGGACATCACTACTGTTGGCCGGTAATCATACCGTGTATTACTACGGCATCGAATACGTGTTTTGGTGTCTCATCTTGGGACTTTTTGTCAGCAACGTCACGGGAACGCCGGCATGGCTGAAACCGGCCGTAAGGACGGAGTTTTATATCAAGACGGGGCTGGTGATCCTGGGTTGCCGGGTCCTGTTCGGGGATATTATGAAGGCCGGGATTTATGGAATCGTGCAAGCTGTTCTGGTGGTGATTGTTGTGTGGTATGCATGCTACTGGTTGGCAAAAAAGCTGAATGTGGACGACGATATGGCGGCCATGCTATCCAGCGCCGTCTCGATATGCGGCGTTAGCGCTGCCATCGCCACAGCCGGAGCCATCAAGGGCGACCCGAAGAAATTGAGTTATGTCACCTCCATCACCCTTCTGTGCGCTGTCCCCATGCTCATTCTTCAGCCCTTTATCGCAAAAACCTTCAGCATACCCGATCTCGTTTCAGGCGCCTGGCTTGGGGGAACACTCGATACGACAGCGTCTGTAGTGGCCGCTGGAGCCCTTCTCAGCGAAACGGCCATGAAGATCGGTGTCATTGTGAAAATGTCCCAAAACGTCCTCATCGGCGTTGTTGCCTTCATCCTCTCGGTCATTTGGACCATCAAAAAAAAGGAAATTGAGGGAGGCGGCAGACCAAGTGCAGTAGAGATCTGGAACCGATTTCCCAAGTTCGTATTAGGCTTCATGATCTCGTCCGTCGTGTTCTCATTCGTCCTTTCTCCCACAACAGTCGCATCGGCAAAAGGTGTCTTACGCAGTTTCGAGACAATGTGGTTTGCTCTGGCGTTCACCTGCATCGGCCTCGAAACACATTTCGGAGACCTGACTAAACTCGGAAGTGGCCGGCCGGCACTTGCTTTTCTTGCCGCACAAGGATTCAACATCTTCTGGACGCTGATACTGGCATACCTCTTCTTCGGCGGGATTATCTTCGCAATCCCAAAGCTGTAGCCCACCGCATTGACAGAAATCATCCAAGCTGCAGTACAGACAAAAAATCAACAGCGACAGGCGAGTTTGTCCCCGAGGGCAATAATAAGGAACAACCCCATCATGAACACTTTTCCATGCAAAAGAAAAATGCTCATCACGGGAATAAGCGGCCTGCTCGGGAATAATCTCGCCTGGCACTTCGCGCGGACGTTCGATGTGCTCGGACTGTACAACGATCATGCCGTCGTGATACCGGGCATCCGGACGGAACGATGTGACCTTAGGGATCGCAGGGCTTGCAACCTCCTGTTAGATGGCTTTCGCCCTGATGTCGTCATCCACTGCGCCTCGCTGGCAAACGTGGATCAGTGCGAAAACGACCCGGAACTCTCCGAGTGCGTCAACGTCACCTGTACGCAGCAGATTGCCGATGCCCTCAAGGGATCCGAAGCGCACCTCGTCTACATTTCGACCGACTCCGTCTATGAGGGCACAACCGGCCGATACGCCGAGGAGGATACGGTGCGCCCGCTGAATGTCTACGGCCGGACCAAGTTGGAAGGGGAAAAGCCCGTTCTCGGACGGCCGGGCGGCCTTGTCCTGAGAACAAACCTCTTCGGGTGGAACCTGCAGGACAAGAAGAGCCTGGGCGAGTGGATCCTCGGCGAACTCGCGGCAGGACGTCCGATCGGCGGCTTCCGTGATGCGATGTTCTCGACGATCTACACAATGGAGTTGGCCCGGGTCATTGATGTGGCCATACGGCAGAAGCTCACGGGCCTTTACAACTGCGGCAGTTCCGATTCCTGCTCCAAGTACGAATTTGCGCTGAAGATCGCCGACCGTTTTGGATTCGATCGCTCCCTGGTTCGCCCGATTTCCATCGACGATTTCAAGTTCCGGGCACGGCGGGGCAAGAATCTATCCCTCAGCACAGCGAAAATCGAAGCTGCCCTGGAGTACCGGATGCCGACCATTGACCGCTCCGTCGACGAGTTCTACCGGGACTGGCGATGCGGGGTGCCGGAGGAAATCAAGAAAGGCAGATCGGTCTCTTGGTCGTTCATTCCTTACGGCCGGCAGTGGATCGACGAGAACGACGTCCAGGCGGTGGCTGAGGTCCTTCGCTCGGAACGGGTCACCCAGGGCCCGAAAGTGGAGGAGTTTGAGCGGGATCTTGCAGACTACTGCGGAGCGCGTTACGCCGTGGCGGTCAACTCCGGCACGTCCGCTCTTCACATCGCCTGCTTGGCCGCGGGTATCGCCCCCGGCAGCGAGGTCATCACCTCGCCCATCACCTTCGTGGCATCGGCAAACTGCGCCGTCTACTGCGGGGCGCGGCCTGTTTTCGCCGACATCGACGCGCGGACCTTTAACATCGAGCCGGAGGAAATCCGGAAGAAGTTGACCGTCAAGACGGCCGCCATCATCCCCGTCCACATGGCGGGGCAGAGCTGCGACATGGAGGCCATCGCAACGATTACGGGAAAGCATGCGCAGGGACGGAAGATCACGATCATCGAGGATGCCTGCCACGCGCTGGGGTCCGTATACCAAGGAAAACGGGTGGGTTCCTGCAAGTGGTCCGACATGACCGTCACGAGCTTCCACCCGGTCAAGCACATTACCACCGGCGAGGGCGGTGCCGTTCTGACCAATGACCCGGTCCTTTACAGGCGGCTTCAGTTGTTCCGATCCCACGGCATCACGAGCCTGTCGGAGGAATTCACCGATCGGGCCCAGGCCGTTACCCCTTCGTCCGCAGGCGGCACCGGCCAGTTGAACCCCTGGTACTATGAGCAGGTGGTGCTAGGCTACAATTACCGCATGACGGACATCCAAAGCGCCCTAGGGATATCGCAGCTGAAGCGCATCGAAGCGATTCGGGCAAGGCGCCGTGCGATTGTGAACCGATACAACGAGACGTTCCGGAACGTGGCACAGATGGAAATCCCCTTTGAATCCGAAGAGGGGACGTCGAATTTTCACCTCTACATCGCCCTCTTCGATTTTGACAGGATCGGCGTCAGCCGCGCCGCTTTCATGACAAGCCTCCGGGCGGCGGGCATCCAGACCCAGGTCCATTACATACCCGTCCATCTGCAGCCATACTACCGGAACCTTTACGGGACGAAGGTTGGGGATTGTCCGCAGGCGGAGGCGTATTACAGCCGCTGTCTCTCCCTTCCCCTTTTCCCGGCCATGCGGGATGAGGATATTGAGCAAGTAATCCATGAAATCCTGAAACGGGTGGCTCCCTGATATGGATATCTCAAAATGCTTAAACATGCAGGATAGAGCGAAAGCCCGAATTCCAGGGATGGCGCAGCTTCTTTCGAAGCGCCCCGACATGTTTTCCTTGGGGGTCTGGCCGGGTTATTTCATCAAGGCAAAGGGGGCGGAGGTCTGGGATCTGGACGGCAATCGATACATCGACATGAGCATTGGCGGTATCGGGGCCAATGTTCTAGGCTATGCCGATCCCGACGTGGACGCGGCGGTTCTCGATGCAATAAACAAAGGAACCAGCTGCTCGCTTAATTGCCCCGAGGAGGTGGAGCTGGCGGATCTTCTCTGTGAGTTACACCCCTGGGCGGAGAAGGCCCGCTTCGCCAGGACCGGCGGCGAAGCGATGGCCGTTGCCGTGAGAATCGCCAGGGCCCACACGGGACGGGACAAGATTGCCTTCTGCGGCTATCACGGCTGGCATGACTGGTACCTGGCGGCCAATCTGGGAACGGAGAATGCCCTGGGCGAGCATCTTCTGCCGGGCCTCAGCCCCGCAGGCGTGCCTAAATGCCTTGCAGGAACTGCATTCCCGTTCACGTATAATCGATTGGATGAACTGGAGGCTATCGTCGCCGCGCAGGGCCGGGATCTCTCCGCGATCGTGATGGAACCCATTCGCAACATCAGTCCCGAGCCCGGATTCTTGGAAGGAGTGCGGGGATTGGCTTGCAAAGCGGGTGCCGTGCTCATCGTCGATGAGATTTCCGCTGCTTTCCGCATGAATTCCGGTGGGGCCCATATCGTCCTGGGCCTCGAGCCGGACATGGCCGTTTTTTCCAAAGCCCTTGGAAACGGCTATCCCATAGCAGCCGTTATCGGCAAGGGATCAATCATGGACGCTGCTGAAAGCACATTTATCAGCAGCACCAACTGGACGGAACGCATCGGTCCCGTGGCGGCCATGGCCATGATCGGGAAGCACCGGCGGGTACAGGCGGGCAAGCATCTGATGAAAGCCGGCTCGCTCGTCCAGAACGGGTGGCGGCAGCTGGCTGTCAAGCACGAGATAGGCGTTGAGATCGGCGGCATTCCTCCGTTGAGTCACTTTACATTCCTTGACGACAAGCCGCTGATTCTCAAGGCGCTGTTTGTCCAGTTCATGCTTGAAAAAGGATTTCTTGCCTCGACACTTTTCTATTCCATGTATGCCCACGAAGAGCGACACGTGAATGATTATCTCCGTGCGGTTGACGAAGCCTTCGCGTGGCTCTCCGAACTGAAGCGCAAAGATGGACTGGAACGCCAGCTCAGGGGTCTGCCAGCCACCGCCGGTTTCAAGAGGCTGACCTGACGAATGACCGCGAGCCCTTTCGGAACAGATGCCGGAACGGACGCAATCCTCGTCCTGGGAACAGCTCAGTTGGGACTTCCGTACGGCATCGCGAACCGCATAGGCAAACCTAGGTATGACTCGGCCTTGCAGATCGTGCAAGCGGCCTGGGAGAGCGGCATCACCGAATTCGACACGGCCCAGGCTTACGGGAACAGCGAGGAAGTGCTCGGACGGGCATTAAAGGAACTCGGTTTCGCAGGAAGAGCGAGGATCCTGAGCAAGTTCGAGCCCAACCTGGACCACGGGAGCTACCGTTCTCTCACGGATTCACTGGATCAAACGCTTCACCGGCTCGGCATCCCTTCAATCGATGGTATGATGCTCCACCGGGAGGAACTACTGGAAAAGTGGGAGCACGGCCTCTCTACCATCTGCCGGAACCTGGTCCGTTCGGGCCGGGTCCGGGAGATCGGAATTTCCGTGTACTCTCCTGAGATGGCCCTTAAGGGACTAAGAACCGACGGGATCAGCCTCGTTCAGATCCCTTCGAACATTCTGGATCGGCGATTCGAGCGGGCGGGCATTCTGCCCGAGGCTACCGCACTGGGGAAAAAACTGTACATTCGCAGCGTCTATCTTCAGGGGCTGCTCCTCATGCCGCCAGCCGCTCTCCCTCCGGAATTCCTTTCGGCAAGGCCCGCTCTGGAAACGCTGCAAGCCCTCTCCAGTTCATGGAATCTAACGCGGCAGGAAATCTGCTTGGGGTATCTCCGTACCCAGATGCCTGGCGCTCGCCTTGTCATCGGGGCCGAGACGCCGGGGCAGATTCGGGACACAGTGGCCGCATGGCGGAAAGGGATACCCGATGAACTGGCCGAGCAGATTAGGACTCTCTACAGCCATGTGGAGGAAGACCTGCTAAACCCCCATTTATGGCCGCTCCGGCGGCAAACCATGATCAATCCCTCCCGCGATGGAGAATTGAACCCATGAGACCCGGACAATCTCTTTTTATCATCTGCGAATTGTCACAGACCCACGAAGGGTCGCTCGAAATCGCCAAGCTATTGGTAAAGGCCGCCGCCAAGGCGGGAGCAGATGCCGTCAAGGTCCAAGTATTTTTTGCGCACGAGCTTGCCGTCTCCGGATATCGTCACTTCGAACTCTTCAAGCAGCTTGAGTGGCGGGAGGCGCAATGGACGAGTCTCGTCGAATGCGGTCACGAGAACGGACTGAAGGTCTACGCCGATGTATTCGGGACGGAGTCGTTGTCCATGCTCCTCCGAATTGGGATAGACGGCCTCAAAATCCACGGGACCGACATGAGAAACCGGCCCCTCCTCGAGGCTCTTTCCAGCGCGGATCGACCCTTACTCCTTTCAATCGGGGGCGGCACGCTCGATGAGGCCATGAATGCCCTTTCTATCCTGAAGAACAGCGCCCGGAAATCTCCCATCGTTCTCATGCATGGGATCCAAAGTTACCCGACCCTGGTGGAGCACACCAATCTGGGCAAAATGAAATATTTCAAAGACAAGACTGGGTTACCCGTCGGTTACGCAGATCACCTCGCTGGGGACAGCCCTCTAGATGTTGCACTTTGCGCGGCCGCCATCGGAATGGGAGCCGTAGTTATTGAAAAACACATTACCGTCAGCCGCATCCTGAACATGGAAGATTTCGAGTCGGCCCTCTCGCCGGACCGGTTTGCTGTTTTCGTCTCCCGTCTTCGGGAAATCGAAACGGCACTGGGGACATACTCGGATGCCCTCATTCCCGTCGAGGAGGCCTATCGTCAGTCGACACGGAAACATGTCGTCACGCGGCGAACGATTTCTGCCGGCCAAGTGATCCATCGAGACGATGTGGATCTCCGGAGGGCCGAATGTGACGCCTCGCCGTCAGATTTAGAAGACGTGATCGGAAAGAGGGCAGACCGGCAGTACGAAGTGGAGGAGGTCCTGCTTACGGAGAACCTCGTCGACCACACGGTTTGAAAATCCCAAACAGGGGGGGCTTTATGAACGTTGTCGCGACTCTTGCTTGCCGGGTTCAGTCCAAGAGGCTTTACGCCAAGCCGCTACAGTTCATCGATATTGAGAAGGAGATCACGATTCTGGAGTACCTCGTCCAGTTTCTAAAGACCTGCAAGGCCATAGACAGGATTATTCTAGCCATCAGCGAAGGGGTTGAGAACAAGCCCTTTGAAGCCCTGGCCGGCAAGATGGGGGTGCCCTTCATCATCGGACCGGAGCAGGATGTCCAGCAGCGGCTCATCATGGCGGCAGAGCACGTTCGGGGGGATATTATCTACCGGGTGACCACGGAATGCCCCTTCATTTATATGGACACCTTCGAACAGATTCTGGACAAGCACCTGCGCAACAGGGCGGCCCTGACGGTCATCGAGGGACTGCCGGAAGGTGCATACTACGAAATCATCAACCTGAAGGACCTGAAACGGGCGCACGATGAAGGGGAAGAGCGACATCGGAGTGAACTCTGCACCCTGTACATGTGCGAAAACCCGGATCGTTTTTTCCTGCAGAGACTCGCTGTCGACCAGCCCGCGCTTCGCCGTCCGGACATTCGAGTAACCGTCGACTACCCAGAAGACCTGATCGTCGTCCGGGAGCTGTACCGTGCGCTCAAGCAGCCTGATCGCTACATTACGATCGAAGAAATCATCGACTACCTGGACAAACACCCCCGGCTAAAAGAGGTGAACGGGTGGATTGACGCGGGGAAGGGGCGAATTTGGGATTGAGGCACACGCGCGGTATGGCCGGAGTGGAAGCGATCCGATTGGGGCTTAAAATCTGGTCGACAAATCTCTTCTATGTCGAGCCAGCCCGTGAACTCTACCGGCGGAAGATCTTTGACTACATTGAGCTCTATGCGGTACCCGGCTCCGCCAGCTCGTGCATTGGAGCGTGGTCCCGTATGGGAATTCCCTTTTGCCTACACGCCCCACACGCCTACTCCGGATTCAACCTCGCCAAATGGCACCAGGTGGAGGAAAACAGGACTCTCTTGGATGAATTGAGGTTGTTTGTCGAAAGCCTGCAACCAGCCTACGTAATCTTTCATCCGGGCATCGAGGGGACGGCACAGGAGACGATCCGACAGATCGGGGTCTTCCGGAAAACGCATGACGACGTTTTTTGCCGCGCACTTTTGGAAAATAAACCATTTCTGGGGATTCATGGAGAGATCTGCATCGGCGCTTCCCCCGAAGAGGTTTCGCTACTTTTAAAGGAAACGGGGTTGCAATTCTGTCTGGATATGGGGCATGCACTGGCCTACGCCGCCTGGGCGAAGCGAAACCCGGATGTTGTTCTTGATGAGTTCTTGACCCTGCGTCCCAAGATGTTTCACCTGGCTGACGGGGACCGTGATTCGTTCGTCGACCAGCATAGAAATCTCGGGCGGGGGAATTACGACATCGGGGGGATGTTGCAGCGAATCCCGCCCGGAGCCTGTCTAACCCTTGAAGCGGAGAAGACGCC
>Ga0116146_1004783_pt1 | contig 10273 bp, 10 predicted proteins | sample AD_JPNHG2_MetaG_FD_89748 | JGI IMG/M metagenome (GOLD analysis project Ga0116146, IMG submission 89748) | Active sludge microbial communities of municipal wastewater-treating anaerobic digesters from Japan - AD_JPNHG2_MetaG | ecosystem: Engineered > Bioreactor > Anaerobic > Digestate | place...
CAAAACTGTTGGTGCTCCTACAGTTAAAACTGCTGGTGGTCTTGAATGGTTACGTCAATGGGGATTCACATTTGATGAAGGCCTAACTGGTAATTATGTTCTTCCTTCTATTTCATCTGCTACAGTTGGATATGCTGGAGAAGGATATGACACTTCTACAGCTGCTATTCTTATATCAGATGTTGTATTAGCACCAAGAACACTTGGAGCATACTTTGGAGTTTCAAGACAATTCTTAAACCAGACAAATGATAACTTACTTGCAGGAATGCTTCAGAAGATTGATTTTGCAATGGGAGAAAAGATTATTGAAGACCTCTTTACTCAGATAGCTGCTGACCATCCAACAAGAGTTTCTACAATCAACACTTCATCACTATCTTTCAATAATATCCTTAATATGGATGCTTCTATTACTGTTTCAATGCAGAGACCAGCTTACTTCATGAACAAGAAGACAGCTAACTACCTAAAGAAACTTAATATAGGTTCAGATGGTATTAAGTATGCTCTTGAAAATGGAGAACTTAACGGAATTCCAGTAGCAGTTCATCCTAATATTGCAGACAACAAGATTTATCTTCTTGATGCAGTTGATGGCCACATTGGATTCTGGGGTGGAAGAGAATTAATAATAGACCAGTATACACCTAAGAAATCAGGCAAGATTGAATATCAGGTTCTTCAGCTTAATGATAACGGATTCGCTTCTCCTCAGAGCGTAGTTATCGCTGACGTATCCGCAGGTATGTAATCAGGTTTTTCATTCTATAACTAAATGGATGGGTGATAATTCATCCATCCATTTTTATTTAAAATAAGAATTTAAGATGTACGAAAGACCTACTAAAACTAAAACGAATTATCCGGTATCTCTTGATGAGGCTAAAAGGCATTTGCGTATAGATGATAACTGGGATAAAGATGATGATTATATCAGAAATCTTATCAAGGCTGCTACTCATAAATGCGAGGAATACATTGGAAAGGACATAGCAGAAACAGATAACGTCTTAAAGATATGGAATTTCATCGGGAGCGAATTATGGGTAGAAGAGGGTAATTTCTTATCTCTTACATCAGTTAAAGCAGATGACAATTCTACAAATATCTCTGTAAATAAAACACAGGTATATTATAACAGGTTCTATTTGGAGTTAACAGAATCTCAGGATCAAGATCCTCTTTATGTCTATTACAAAACAGGATATATTCCAGAAAACGTACCTGCTCTTATAAAACAAGCAGTTCTTGTTAAGATCGGTGACCTCTATGATGTGGAACGCCAAAGCTATTCTAATGAGAAAGAAAACTATGCTTATCAACGTCTTTTGGATTCTTTTAAATTAATCCTATACTAATGTATACGTCCACTCTAAATAAGCATATAATAATAGAAAAAGAGACAACTTCTAAGAACGCTCTTGGGACTCCAACTGAGGAATACGCTTTTCTTAAAGAAGCATATGCTGGGGTATGGTTGAAATCAGGGAGCACCGATTATTCTGGAGAAGGAGCTATTCCATATTCTTATGTTGAGTTCATAATAAGATATGATGACAGGGTTAATTATAAATGCAGAATAGAATATGAAAACCAATACTACAAAATAAATCATATCTATGTTGTAGGAAGACAGGACTGGATGAGGATTCAGGCAGTTGTATGGGAAGATGCAGACAATGGAAGATAAGATTACTATACAGACACCGGACCTTAAGAAATATCTTGATATCCTTAAGGAGACTTTATCAGAGAAAAACTATAATGCTATTGTAGGTTCCTCGATGAGAAAGGGGCTGAATGAGACAATTCTAAAACCTCTTAAATCAGCTATACCATATACTTCTCTTAAGCCTGGAGTTTCTATAATAAGATATAAAAAGGCTAAGTTAGGATATGTAACGGGGATTATAGCTAAGAAAAGGGATAAGAAAAATCCAGAAGCATTACCAGCAGGTGTTATTCTAAGGTTTCTTGAAGGAGGAACCAAGGTAAGGATAGTGAATGGGGTGTCAAGGGGTAAGATAAATCCTCGTCATATTGTAAGCCCGGTTCTTATTAATACTCAGAGGGCATTTCTTGACTTCTTAGTTAAAGACTTCGGAGAGACGCTCGAAGATCAGATAAATAAGAAGATGAAGACATTAAAAAAGAAATTGAAATGAGTTTTGGAACAGACCTAAATACATTAATGAACGCTGATACATCTATTAATGTATGGTGCGATGGCGGTGTTTATTATGAGAATCTTCCAGATAACTTCGACCTAACTAAAACTTGGATAGGATACAGTTTCAGAAAGATAAGTCAGACTTCTTGTATAGATTCTAAAAATGCATATACAACTTATAGCATCACTATTAAGGTCATAGATTCAGATACTCTTCATCTTGAGACTATATCAGATCATATAGTTAATTATCTAAATCATAAAGAACATGGAGGAATAAAGGATATATGGTTTGTAAGTGATGCTCATGGAATGGATCTTGAAAAAGCCATCTACATTAATACTCTTGAATTTCAGAGTTTCTATGTAGATTAAGAATATATAAAATATAATTAAAATAAACTAAAATACTATGGCAACCCCTTTATTTTCAAAACAGATGCTTATCCAATTTGATGGTTCAACTCTTGGATGTGCAACTGATTTCTCGCTTTCTGTCAATAAGGACTTTATCGAGATAGCTTGCTTAAATGCCACAGGTGGTGCTAAGCAGCAGGTTCCAGACTTATATGGATGGAGTATCTCTTTCTCAGGACTTGTTATGCAGATGTTATCAGAAGACACAGGAAAGAAAGGCTTCTATGAGTTAATGAACAATATACTTGGATCAGATACCTCTATTGGAGTCTATATTGTTCCTGATGTTTCTGCCAACGACTACTATGGTGGTATAGGATATATCTCTTCTCTTTCAATGGATGGTGGAGTAGGATCTGCTGTTACATTCTCAGGAGAAATCGTAGGAACTGGACCATTACAATCTCTAAAAACTGCTTAAGAAAATCGGGGGAAACTTATATTCCCCTTTTTTCTATAAATATTAAAAGAATAATATTATAGAAAAATGGTAGAATTTATTACTTACAAAGATAAGAAATATCCGATCAGAATTTCATATTATGTTCTCATGATGGCTCAGAAGGAATCAGGTGTATCAATTGATGACCTGGAAAAAAACTTCGAGGCCCAACAGCATATACTCTGGTATGCTCTTATTGCTGGACACAAACTTGCAGGAAAAGAACTCGATCTTCCAAGAGAAGATATGGTATGGGTTCTCGATGCATGCTATTTAGAATTTCAGAAAGCGATGTATCAATTCGCTAAATCTCTTATTGATATTCAGACAGAAGCCTTCTCTCAACAGGAGGCAAAGGGACAGCCTAAAAAAAAATAGAGACGATTGAGGAGATATTTGTAATAACCTCCTCTCGTCTCTCTTTATCCCCTTCAGAATTTCTTGAATACACACCAAGCGAACTTAATGCTATTCTATTCTTGTGGATGGAAGACCAGCGATCCAAGATAAGAGACAACTGGGAAAGAACCAGATTACAGACTTATCTTCTTTTCAATTCACAGAGAACACGTAAGAGTTTTATAGAATGGCCTAAGTTCAAAAAAGATATATTCCCACTTGAAACAGATAGGGAAAGCGGTAAGATTGTTACAGAGGAGCAGATACAGAATACATGGACTGCAGATAGGTGGAAGGACTTTCTTAATGGCAACTCGGGGACTACGTCTTCAGAGAATCTTAAATAAATAAGATATAAAAATAAGATTAAGAATATGGCAGATGGTACAGTAATTAATACCATATTTACAGCTGATACTGGACAGATAGAATCTGGATTTCAGAGGATTGAAAAATCTGCTAAGCAATTCCAGAAAACATCAGATAATGTAGCGTCTCAATCATCAAAAGGATTCGCATCTATAGGTAAGAGTGCTACTGGTGCGTTTTCTCAGATAACTGGAGGTCTTGGCCAGATAGCTCCAGCAGCTCAGAGTGCTGTAGGAGGATTTCAAACAATGGCAGCTGGTGCATCTGCTCTTAATGTTGCTCTTGGACCTATAGGACTTATATTAGCAGCAGTTGTTATAGCCATTAAAGCCTTAATGAGCTATTTCAAAGGAACAGTTGATGGAGCTGAAAAGTTTGCTGGTATAATGGGATATCTCAAAGGTATTCTTATGGTTGTTCAGGATGCTTTCATTACTTTGGGAAAATGGATTGTATGGGCATTCGAGAATCCTAAGGAAGCTATTAAGGAATTATGGGAAGCTATAAAACAGAATATAGTTAATCGATGGGAAGGACTTATAGAGTTCTTTAAAGCATCATTCGAATTTCTTAAGAATGGATTTAAGGCATTATGGAACTTAATAAAAGGCATCTTTAATGATGAGGCCAGAGCAGAAGCAACTAAGTATTTCGATGAGATGAAGAAGAGTCTTGTTGATGTAGGGAAGGCAGCTGTTAAGATTAGCACAGGTCTTGATGTTGAAAAAATAGCGGAAAAGGGAGCTACTGCAATGGCTGAAATGAAAAGAGTTGCAGAAGCTAATGCTCAGATAGAAAGGGAACTATTCCAATTAAGAAAATCAAATATTGAACTTTCAGGTAAGGAATCTGCTGCTCGAAGGGAGATAGCAGGACTTCTTGCAGATGTTAAGAATACAGAAGAGGTATCATTAGCTGATAGAATTAAAGCTCTTGAACAGGTTAAAAACTTAGAATTTTCGATAGCTGAAGATAAGATTAAGAATGCTCAGAAGGCAGTAGAGCTTCAAGAAAGACAGATGAATCTTTCAAATAATAGTATAGAAGATGAGGAGAAACTTCAAGAGTTAAAGAATAAAGTTAATCAAGCTCTTACAGAAAGAGATATGAAATTAAGAGAGATATACTCTCAAGAAAAAGAACTTAAAAATCTTGTTGCTCGATATGGGGAAGAATATATCAACTACACAGAAAGAGAAGCTAAGGCTGCTAAGGCTGCTGCTGACGCTAAACTAAAACTTGAGGAGAGCTTAGCAGCTTACAAACTTGAAAGAAATAAAGATACTCTTGAGGGAGACCTTGCAGCTCTTAAAGCTCAGTTTGATCAGAAACTTATGCTTGAAGAGGAGTATCAGTTAAGGAAAGCAGATATAGAAGAGAAATATAGAATTAAGAAACTTGAAGAAGAGAAGAAGGCAGCAGAGCAGGCAGCAGCAGCAGCTAAGGAGGCAGACTCTAAGGAGCTTGAAAGACTATCTACAATAGCTAATGACTCTACAAATTCGTATGCAGAAAGACTCGATTCTTACAAGAGCATGCTCGAGAAACAGCTTATATCTCAGAAGGAATTCGATGCTGCTGTTAAGGAGATGGAGCAAGCAAGAAATGAACAGATAGCAGGATTTGCAGGACAGGCTCTTGATGCAGTTTCTATGATGTATGAAGCCGCTAAGAATAGAGAATTAGCAGCAGCAGGGGATAATGCTCAGAAGAGGGAAGAGATTGAAAAGAAATACGCTAATAAACAAAAGAGAGTAGCTATTCTTAAGGCTATCATAAATGGGGCTCTTGGTATCACTAAAGCATTTGCAGAATTAGGACCAATAGCAGGTATCATTGGAGCAGCACTTATTTCAGCAACGACCGCAGCTCAGATAGCAGTTATATCTTCTCAGAGTTTTGCAAAGGGAGGTATAGCTTATGGAGAGGCTTTAGCAACAGTTGGAGATTATGCTGGAGTAAGAAGCAACCCTGAAGTTATAGCTCCTTTAGATAAATTGAAAACATTAATGGAAGAAAATACTGGCTGGGGACAGGTTAAATTCATTATAGAGCAGGATGCACTTGTTGGTATACTAAGTAATGCTAATCAAAAACAAATATATTTCTAATGTCTTTTAACACAATATATTATGGCTCGTTTAATGATAATGTTAATCAGGATAGAATTGATATTTACATTAAACAAAAGGGATTCTCAGGAGAACCAAGTGCTCTTCTTTTAGATGCAAACCCTTTAGTGATTACTTATCCAGAGAAAGAATGGGATTCCCAATTATTTGGATGTGGTTGTCAAATAAATATTATCAATCAGTCAGGTAATTTTTATAAATATGATAGTCTGTTTTCTGTTCCAGAAAGATCTAACTATGTAGAAATAGTTAAGACAACAAAAGCAGGAGACTCCTCAACTCTATTATTCCAGGGCTACATACTACCTGATATGTACACATCAAAATTAGATAAGAATATTAAACTTACAATCCCAGCAACTGATAGACTTACAACTTTAGACAGATATACACCTGCAATATTAGTTGACACATCAACATATAGAGCAGATGAATATCTGAATGCAAATGACTTAATACTTACAATGTTAATGGATACAGATGTAACTAATCATTTCTATATCAATAACACTTTAGAGAATATTAACTATAGAAGGGATAGCTCGAGCTGTATATTTGATAATATATTTTTTCAGTCAGATAACTTTCATGATGAAGAAAATGTTGAGAATAGCAAAAAATGTATGGAAAAAATTCTAAAGAGCTTTTACTCAAGAGTTTTTTATCATGATGGGAAATGGAAAATAGAGCGCATTAAGGATATGGGCTTAACCTCTAAAAGGTATACATACTATCCTCCTAATAGTCCAACAACTTCTGTAGATGTTTCTAATAATAGAATAGATCTAACATGTGGAAATTATGAAATCATAAACAGTTCACCTGAATTAAGTTATAATCCTGGATACAACAAGATGGTTGTTAATTTAAAGTACAAACAGCCAGAAACTTTGGTAGAGAACTATTTTTATGATATTGAGCCTCTTGACACAAGTAATATGTCAAATGGAAAATATCCATTACCTCAATATAGGCGTTGGATGGTTAGCGATAAGAGCTTAACAAATTATCAAGGAACATGGGATGGTTTCTTAACTACTCCAGATTCTTCATTATGGACATTCCCTATCACATGGAACCCTGACTTTACAAATCCACCTACAATGTGGATGTATGCAGGTTTGTGGGGAAGCTCCCAGATAAGAGCAGAATGGGCAGATGACCAAGTATTATCGACTATGTTTCAATTCTCCCCTCAACAACCTGGTGATGAATTAATAATAAATCTACGATACAAGGTAGCTACAGATGTGTGGCAGTCTGGCCCAAATAATGCTGTTTTTAGAACGCGATTTGCATTAAGAGCTTGTGATAGCAACGGAAAGGACTGGTGGATAGCTAAAATGAATCCAAATGATACTTCAACTTATTGGAAGGATACTCCTTATACATTTGATACATCTATAATGAAATCTGATCTGATGGCAGAGAACCCTGGAAAATCCTTTATGCTCTGGGAGATATCAAAAGAGATCAATATTTCAAGTCCTATATTTACTGATGTCTCTATCTGTAAAGGAAGAAAAAGAAGAAGGAGTTATATTACAATTAATGATTCTCAATTTTTCTATAATTCATTGTTTAATAGGTATGAAACATATACATACACAGTTCCAACAAATCCAGGATATATTTCTCAGCTCTATTTGGACGTCTATATGTTCGAACGTACTTATCCTGGACTTGGTGGGTATTTAGAAGACTATAATCCATATTATGCCTATTTTGGAGACTTTGATTTGGATATAGCAACAAAAATTCCTAAGTCATATCTGGAAGCAAGCATGGGCTATTGGTATAATACTATTACAAGGGAATTGGATATTTTTGATACAGATACGGTATTACTAACAAATGGAATATACAATTGTGATGCCAGCTTGAATTTAAGAAGCATATCAGGATGGAGAGATTCAAGTACAGAAAATTATATCTCATTAGCAGAGCAGTATATACAGGACATGGCACAAATGGTGGATAGGCCAAAATATAATTTATCTATAGATGTTAGGAGTAAAGATTCTTATGTATTGGGATTACATAATATATTCACTCATAATTCATTAAGATATCCTGATGACTCTTTAATAGAGTTTATGTGTAACGGACTTCAATATAACGTTAAAGAAAACATCTATCGACTTAGCCTTATGGAATATATTTCCGATAATAACTGGAGAGTAAATCCAATGGAATACTATTTCGATATAGACACCAGCTCATTGCAATTTAATTATTTAGGATTTTCTAATGATAAAATTGTAGAATTAAATACAAATGTTCCTTCATGGATAGTTTCATCGAGCGAGGCATGGATAGATACGAGCATTTCTGGATATGGACCTCTATGGTATATTACAGTTAATGCATCAACAAATTCAGGCAATAGAAGAGATGGATCAGTATGGTTTATTCCTACATCCGGAACAGATGTTAGTCCAAAAGTGGTTTCTGTTAGACAGGATCCTTCGACCAATGTCAATGTTGGTTTCGATATTAATAGATATGTTACAGTTTCGAATAATGAAGCTATAGACGTTTCTATCTTATGTTATGTCTATGCTTATGCTTGTTCTGAATTGGACCTATATACATCTTATGTTCAAATGTCTTATAAATCGAATGTAGTAGTAAGTGCATCCGCTGAACCTATTCAAGGAGATTGTGAAGATAACGATGCATCAGTTATGGTTTCTGATAAGGGATTAACTGATGCGTCAAATAATAGAATTACATACTCTGGTACAAGTTATAGTTCTGGATCATATGGAGAAAAGTATTCTACCGGATATGCAGTGATAACTAAAGCTGTAATTTCTGGAACAACAACTGATGTTTCCTTATTAAATAATAGGATCGACTGGGATTATTTAGGGCAAAAACATTTAAGCACAGAAGTATAAAAAAATTAAAGAATATATGCCAAAACTTATTATAATAGAAAAGAATACGGCTACCCCATTAGAGATCTCTGCAGTAACAAGAAGATTATCGAGTCCAATAGTTATCCAACCTGATTATCAGTTCGACCCATCAGACATGTATTCATTCTTTATTCCAGAAGTAAGCTTTGGAAATACTTTTTATTGGGACAAGACTACAAATCTTATAGAAGTAAGCACAGGTTTTGCTGAAGGAGTTTTTGTTAAGGAATCCTCTCTTGGAACAGACTTTGTATGGATTGGGGGAATGTTGGATGTCTCTATTGTAACGATGGATTATGCCTATGTTGATGGATCCTTAGCAGCAAGGGACACAGCTATATCTAATTTAAGGACATACGTTGATGGGTCTTTATTGAAAAGGGATGTAAGCATATCTTGGCTTAATACAAATAAAGCTGGAATTAATTATGTTGATGGATCATTAGCATCTTTCATAAGAAGTGCATCATGCGGTATTACTACATTATATTTCCATGATAATGGTATACTTGACGTAAGTGATTATGTATCAAAGACATATGTAGACGTAAGTCTTATTGATATAAAAAGAAAGTATCTTTTAGAGTCATCTATCGGCTCAAGAGACTTCTATTGGAGAAGTGATATAGACAATACCTTAGATGTAAGTACTATTGATTTAGACACATATTTCTACTCAAAATACTATATCGACCAATGGCTAACTGATATTTCATCAGGAATGATATTATCATATTTTACTACAAATGCAAGCATGTATGATTATGTAGAGAATATGATTTCAGACCTTATATCAGATACATCTTTATTAGCTTATCAAGCATCTTATATAGACCCATCTATATTTCAGAGAGATGTTTCTATAGCTTGGCTCAACACTAATAAAGTAAGTATGACTTTTTTTGATAGTTCAATATCAGCTCTTATAGTTGAAAATAATAGGCAGGATTCCTCTATATCTTATTTATATGTAAATAAGACAGATAAGACGTATGTTGACAGCTCTCTTAATCTAAAACTTAATATATCAGATGCTTCAACAATTTATCTCAAAATAAATGATGCATCTAATAACTATCTAAAGAAGGCAGCAGGGTTTACATATATCTCTTCAGAATATGTTGTTTCGGCCAGTGATAATTTCGGAATAATAGAGGCATCAGGAACATTTGATATCACATTCCCTAATAGTCTATTTACAGGATTCCAGACAACAATAGTTAATATAGGAACTGGCACCATTACTTTAGAAGCCTCTACCCTTCTAACAAAAGACTCATCTGTAAGATTAATAGGTCAATACTCTGCAGTTTCCTCTGTTCATAAAGGAAACGGAGTATGGTATGCTTTTGGTAATTTACAATAATATGATTAGACACGGAATTTTAAGCTCTATAACGGAAATAACAAGCTTGCC
>Ga0116146_1004799_pt1 | contig 10246 bp, 10 predicted proteins | sample AD_JPNHG2_MetaG_FD_89748 | JGI IMG/M metagenome (GOLD analysis project Ga0116146, IMG submission 89748) | Active sludge microbial communities of municipal wastewater-treating anaerobic digesters from Japan - AD_JPNHG2_MetaG | ecosystem: Engineered > Bioreactor > Anaerobic > Digestate | place...
GAATTGTCAACGGTGCTCCAGATCAACCTGAGTGAACCGGTTTATCAAGATACTTTAATGCAAAACATTGCCCTTTTTTACAAGGATACGGTAAATGTTGCAATCCATTCATCCTGGATTGACGCCAATTCTTTTATAATTGAACCGGAGAAACCGTTAATATCGGCTTCGAATTATTCACTGCAGATCAATTCCCGAAATTGGCGCGACTACTCCGGTAATTTTTTCCAGGATTCTTTAATTATTTTGAAGTTCAACACAATAGATCAAAATTTGTTCGGCAGTGTCTCGGGTAAAATTATTTCCAGAAACAAGGTCAATTTTAAAAACCTGGTTATCGAAGCCCAACTCAGTGGTTCCGCTAAATTTTTCCGTCAGACTTGCCCTGACAGTATCGGATTTTACCAACTTATAGATTTACTACCTGGAAAATATAAATTTTCCATCTGGGAAGACCGCAATTGCAATGGAAAATACGACTTCGGGCGCTTATCACCCTATCTTCCGGCTGAATCGTATCGAACATATTCTGATGAAATAAACGTGCGTTCCCGCTGGGAAACGGCTGAAGTTAATTGGGTCTACTAATGACTTCGGTAAATTATCGGAAGAGATTAAAGTCTGATAATGTCCTGTTATATTCTATACAGATTCATCTTTATTTTATAAAAATTCAGAGTGGATTTTCTATCGCAATTTTTAGTGGAAAAGTTTAGGTTAAATAGGAGTATCCAAAAATGTATTCCGTAATTATGGCCGGTGGAATAGGTAAGCGTTTCTGGCCGCGCAGCCGCCGCGAACGTCCCAAGCAATTATTAGATGTCATTGGTGAAACTACCATGCTTCAAATGACCTATGAACGGTTAAAAAGTGTATCGGACGAGAAGAAAATCTTTATTATCGCCGGTCAAAATATGAAAGAGAGTATTTTAAAGGTCTTAAAGGGATTCCCGGAAAAAAATATTATCTGCGAACCTTCCGGCAAAAATACGGCTCCGGCTATCGGTCTTGCCACAACCTTAATAGTTAATAAAGACCCGGAAGCGGTTATTGGCGTTTTTCCGGCTGATCATTACATCAATAATATCGCCGAGTTTAAAAAATCAATCGGTATCGGTTTTCGATTTGCCAGGGATCATACTGCTCTCGTAACCTTTGGCATTAAACCGACTCGCCCGGCAACCGGTTATGGTTATATCCAGATTGACAAGAATGTCAAAGTCGTCGAGGATTCAGTTTATAAGGTGAAAACCTTTGCTGAAAAGCCCAATGTCTCTACAGCCCAAAGATTTCTAGAAAGCGGCGAATTTCTATGGAATAGCGGCATGTTCATCTGGAAAGGCATCAATATTTTAAATGCCATAAAAAACTTTATTCCCGAATTATATGCTTGTTTCCAATCCATCGCTAAATCTATCGAAACACCCGAGTATGAAGCTATCTTAAAACATCATTGGTCAATGATCCAGTCAATTTCAATTGATTATGGAATTCTGGAAAAAGCCAAGAACGTCTATGTGGTTCAGGGAAATTTTGACTGGAGCGACGTCGGTTCCTGGGACGCAGTTTATAACTTGAAAGAAAAAGACGGAAACGGTAATGTAATAATCGGTAATGTGGCGACCCTGGACACACACGGCTGTTACCTTTATTCCCGGAAAAATTTGATAGCGACCGTCGGAGTAAACGATCTGATCGTTGTGCAATCCAAGGATTCAATCCTGATTGTCAATCGCGGCGATTCAGAAAGAGTTAAAGACTTAGTCGAAATGTTGGCGCGAGAAGGTTTTGCTGACCATTTATAAATAGTATGCCTAGGAAATTATCCAACAAACGCCTCCTGGAATTACGAAATGAATGTGAAAATTTACTCGAACGCCTCGGTTATGTCGTAGTTTATGGACTGGGAAACTTCAAGGAAGGCGCTTGTTTGGTACAGAGTGAAAAGAAAATTGCAATCAATCAATACACTCCGTTGGATTTACAGGTGGACTTTTTACTAAAAATATTGAAAGGCGAGGATTTATCCGGCGTTTTCGTTTTACCAGCTTTGCGCAATTTGATCGAGCAGGATCAATAAATTGTTGGCTCTCCATAAATTATTAATGTCTCTCAAAAATATTCTTGATTTTTTAAAAAATAGATTGTAAATAGATAATGAAAAGGGGCAGTTGACATAGAGTGGTGCTCGTCGTCTAAACCGGCGAGCCCACATTTTAAAGAAGGAGAATTGATTTGGTATTGTTTATACCGACTGGAAATAAAATCTGCCGCTTTCCCTGAACATAACCGGGCAATGAGTGGGCATCAGAAGGCGAACAGAGACGATAAGTTTCTATCCGCCTTCGCTTTTTAAGAGTCGGATATTTTGCGGAACTGGTATTTTATTCTAGAGGATAACCTAGAGTATGCGCCAGGATAATATGCTGTTCAGGGCTTAATTGCATAGCTTTAGCCAAAGCGTCCCGGTCAACCATTCCACGAACGACACAAGCCAGTCCCTCGGATGCGCAAAATAAATAGACGTTTTGACTGATATGCCCGGCATCCGTCGCTGAGAAAAATTTTCGGTCTTCGTCGCTCTGGCGAGCCATTTTACGATAATCAGCTACGTAAATTAGATTGACCGGTGCTTTGGCAACGAACTCCTGCCGACCGCAAAGATTGCGCAGATCACCCTTAGTTATCAAATGAAGAGCATGTTCTTTGGCATCGTACCGATAAATGCCTTCACTTAGCACTACATAAATATCAATTTCCTGTTGATTCATAGCGCTGGGCGCAGTGCGTTTGCCCGATTCAGGCCGATTGATGCCATCCGCCGCCCAGAGCAAATTTGATAAAGTCTGGAGTGAAAGTGGTTTGGAACTGAATTGGCGATTACTCTGGCGTTCGTTCAGTGCTTGCATTAGTGGTTTGCCGCGATCTATTTGCGGCGGTAGAAGTTTAATGACGGAAGATTCTTGAGTCATACCTACATTTACCATAATTGCTATCCCCATTAAAATTAGCATAATGGACGTGGTGATTTTCGATCTCATTTTAAAATTTTACTCCTTTTTTATTTTTTTCTGAAATAATTCCAAAGCATTCTCAGACTGAGCAATAATGCGGCTAGATAACCGAGGACGCCAATTAGTGAATAACCGAATAATTTTGGCCCGGCCATTGTCAGGATGACCAGTGAGGAGCCCACGACCAGCGCCGCTAGAATTAATGCCAGGGAAAGCTGGTTGGCAGCTTTGCGAAATTCATCAATCAAGTGTTCCAGATTGCGGTGCTGAAATTGAATGGCAAAGTTACCCTCGGCGGCTTTTTTGAAAATTGCCCGCAGTCTGCCGGGTAAGTCAGTAATCAGACCGGCAAAGTCATCTACTACCAGAGACCCGTCCTGCACAATCCGACGTGGATCGTACCGGCGAAAAGTTATTTTTCTTACATAAGGCTTCAAAGCTTCCAGAACGTCGAAATCCGGCCAGAGAATACGCGCTAATCCTTCCACTGTCACCAACGCTTTCGACATCAAAGCTAAATGCGAAGGTATTTGCAAATGGTATTTCCGAACTATGCCGAAAAAGTCATCCATCAAAAGGCTCAACTGTAAATCCTTTAAGGGCAAATCGGAATAATTATTGATGAACGTCATTATATCGAATCGCAAATTATGAGCGACGGCCGACAAATCCATACCGGTTAAATCTTCTAATGCACGTATAATTCGAGTAATATCTTTGTGTAAAACGCTAACGACAACATTGCCCAGGATATCTATGGTATCTTCATCAATTTGTCCTACCATGCCGAAGTCAATCGGCGCGATAATATTGCCCGGCAGAATCATTATATTACCGGGATGAGGATCGGCATGGAAAAAGCCAAACTCGAATACCTGGCGAAAACTGGCTTCGACGCCGCGTTGAGCAATCACCTCGAGGTCGATACCCGCGGCTTTCAGTTGCTCGATTTCGGTAGCTTTAATTCCTTCTACTAGTTCCATCACTAATAGTTTGGAAGTGCTATACTCGGCGAAATAATCGGGAATAAAAATATACTCGTCACCGGCAAAAAATTTCCGAAAACGCTTCAGATTGCGACCTTCTAATATAAAATCCAGTTCCTGATGAATCGAGCGATCAAATTCGTGCAGGAAAGCTAAAATATCAAGAGCGTAATTTTCCAGAAAATATTTTTGTAAAATGAATGCCAGATCATATAGGATCTCAATATCGGTATCAATCAGCGCCTGTGCTTCAGGACGTTGAACTTTAATAGCAACCGGTTCGCCGCTATTTAGTACTCCTTTATGCACCTGAGCGAGAGAAGCGGCGGCTAACGGTTGGGGTTGGATTTTCTGAAAAACTTTTTCCGGTTCGCATGCCAATTCGGTTTGAATTACATTGGCAATAATCTCATAAGGAAGAGGTGAAACTTCATCCTGAAGTTTAGCCAGTTCAACAGCAATTTCAACTGGAATAATATCCGGCCGCAGACTTAAAACCTGACCGAGTTTGACAAAAGTCGGCCCAAGCTCGTCAAGCGCTAGACGAATTCTCTGAGCTTGCGAAAGCCCGCTGATTTTACTCTTACGCCCGCGCGGAATGAATTTTTCACCGAAACGCGCGATCAAGTCTTTCCTGGCGGCATCTACTATATCAGAAAAGCCATACTTAATTAAAACCGAAATAATCTGGTTATAGCGTTTGAGATGACGCCAGGTACGTGAGATGGAAAAATGCCTCATCAGGGTTATTTATTCTTTGTGTGCCTGACGGGATTTGACTTGCTTTTTGAGCTCTTCGAATTCCGAATGAGTAGGAATATCCAGAGCTTTCAGGGCTTTCTCCATTTCTTTCTGGATGAATTTGCGAGTTTCCTCTTGACTTTTTTCCACTGACTTTAAAATTTCATTCAGCAGGCTGGTTTTGTCTTCATGCGCAATTTCACCACGTTTCACCAGGTCTTCCAGCAGACCTTCAGCTTTCTCCTTGGTTAAGGAGACTGCACCAACACTCGCCAACAAAATTTTTTTAATTAGCTCACTCATAATGTACTCTCCTTTTTTACGACATTATTTTAATCAACTTCAAGCGCAAATGCAATTTTACATCTACTTGTCCCACCTCCCAAAATAAACTATATTTACCGTGCTATGATTAAGAATCACGAGAAACACTTTTCTAAAAATTTTCTGGCAAATATCATAGCCTTAATTGCCGGATTCGTTATTCTGATCACGATAGTCGCTTTCGGTTTTTTTAGTCAACCGAAAAAAATTGATAATGCTGACATTGTCCTCGATGGTCTTTCTCAAAATGTGGAAATTATAACCGGAGCTGACGGCATATCTCATATCACTGCCAATAATTACGCTGACCTTCTGCGAACTATCGGCTATCTCCAGGCCACCCGAGAATTACCAGGACTTGATCGCCTTCTACGCGTAGCCACCGGACAGATGTCCGCCGCATATGGTAAAAAGTTTATCGAGACTGATATTGCCGCACGCCGCCTTGGTTTTTCCGCTTTAGCCGAACGGACACTGGCCGAACTTTCCCCCGAAGCACAGACACTTTTTGAGGCTTATTGCGCAGGAATAAATGCTTACATCGCTACCCAGCGCCATTCGGTTGCCCGACAATTCCGCCTGGCTGGTTATCAACCGCTCCAATGGGAACCGGCTGGTTGTCTCGCCATTTTGCAATTATTTAAATGGGCTTATTTGTGCCAATGGAATGAAAAAATCGTGATTTACAAAACCAGCGAAGTGTTCGGATATGAACGGACTCGCGACGGATTTCCCCTCATTGAACAAAGTCCAATTCGGGAACCGGGTTACAAAGACACCTTTTTTACTATTCTAAATCAGCTGTATGATGATGGGATTAACTTGCGCCAGGCTATAAATCTTTATCCAAATCGCGATAAAGCGTTAGCCTGGATTCTAGCAGGCAAAAATATCTCGCATGATAAGACTCGACTATTTTTCGAAAATAGTTGTTTTAATTCGAAGGATTTCTTCTTCGATATGGCGGTTTCCAACTGGCGAATGGTCGGTTTGTTTTTCCCGGGAGTCCCAATTTGCCTTGCGGGCTGTAATCAACAGGTAGCTTTTGGGACTAACTGGTTGCCTGATAATGAGATTGATCTGCTGGTAGTTCGTATCAATCCGGCAGGTGAACAATATTTAGCGCAAGACGGCTGGCGCAATCTTCAAAAGCGTAAAGCACAAATTGCCGTCCGCAATGGTCACAAGCAGGAGATGACGTTTTATTATACCGATCAAGGTGTAATTCTCGATTATCCGGCAGAATCGGCCGATTCGGTTGCGAATGCTATCGTTCTAAAATGGCAGGCAGTTACTGCATCGAAAATAAATCAACGAGCTGCATTAATGTTAATCGGCGATAAAAACGCCGCCGAAGTTGTTGCCCAAGTCGGGGCCAATCAGCCGGGCTTGGTTTATCTTGACCGAAAAGGAAACTATGGTTCCACCGCTTTAATCAAACCGCTGTCGCCAAATCTCAGCGCCAATTGTCTGACGCCCTTCACCATTTACGATAGGCGTTTTTCAGCTCAATTCACAATAGATTCACTGAAAAGTTGTTTTTTACCAGATTGGCAAGACCAACCTGGAGCGTTTTCCGCCGAATCCACTGACGAAATTTTCCCAATCCTCACGGTTGATAAATATTTCACAAGATTGATAAAAGATGTGCGCATTGCTTTACCAGATACGATTTTGACTCGTCGGACGGAACTTCAGGCTTACCAGAATTTAATGGAATGGGATGGTTGCTATTCTAAAACAGCCGTCGGCGCAACGATTTATCAGGCTTTTCTGAAGATGTTGATGCAAAATATTTACCGCGATGAACTGAACCTAGTTGACTCAGAAACGTTCGAGCAATTTGCCAATTCCGGTGATTTTGCCGTGCAAAATTTGCTGTTATTGATCGAGAAAGGCGAGAGCAATTGGTTTGATAATTTGCAGACGCCTGATTTTACTGAATGGCCCGGAGAGATGATTCGCCAATCATTCAAAGAAGCGGTTCAGTTTATTACAGAAAAATACACGCCGAATTTATCCGAATGGCAGTGGGGCCGAGTGAGTCCGGATTTCGAATTGGGTAACAGTATTAAAGAAAATAAATTTTCAAATAGAAAGGACGGCGGTCGTAGTTCCTCCGGCGCGATCCAGACCATAATATTAAAACCAGCCGGAACCGAAACGGCTTGTTGCATCGTGGTCAACGGCGCAATTAATCCAATAGAGCCAGTAAATCTCTGGAGTGAGCGAGCGGAACTATTGAGAAATGGCGCTCATATATTGACATTAAAAGTAAATCAGAAAAAGCCAGAGGAGTGAAGTGCTCGAGATAATAAAATCTACGATAATGATAACCGGCTTCGTTTTCACTATGATGCTGGTGATCGAATATTTAAACGTCCAGACCCGTGGTGAATGGCACAAGTTTCTAAAGGGGCGGGGCTGGCGGCAATATGTCCTGGGAGCGTTGCTCGGCATAATACCGGGCTGTCTCGGCTCATTTGCGATGGTTACGCTTTATACCCACCGATTGGTATCGTTAGGCGCCGTGGTAACGACGATGATTGCCACCAGCGGCGATGAAGCCTATGTAATGTTTGCCCTCTTCCCCGGCAAGGCACTGTTATTGAATGTGATTCTAGCTACTATTGCGCTCCCGGTTGGAGTGTTAGCTGATCTTTTATTTCGAAAAAAATACAAAGTCGCTGCGACTCACGATTTACCGTTACACGAAGAGAACTGCGAGTGTTTTCAGCGGGGACAGATTCTGGAACAATTACGCTCTATTACTCTGGAACGATTCCTATTAATTTTGATAATGGTCGCGATTTTGATTGCCGTTGCCAGCGGTTTCATTGCTGGAGAGGAAGAAGGCTGGGTGCAAATTACTTTAACCATTACTTCGATAATCGGATTAGCGATTGTTACGACGGTTCCTGATCACTTTCTAAAGGAGCATCTCTGGGAACACGTCGCTAAGCGGCACGTGCCCCGAATTTTTTTCTGGACACTGGGGGCACTGATCGTGATCCAGATTTTGACCAATTATCTAAATATCGAACAACTTTTGCAATTGCAACAGGCGCGCTTCTTGGTTTTACTAATCGCCTGTTTGATCGGATTAATCCCAGAGTCGGGGCCGCATTTAATTTTCGTAACGATGTTTGCCAAAGGGCTAGTGCCATTTAGTATTTTATTGGCCAGTTCGATTGTTCAGGATGGTCACGGTATGTTGCCGATGCTGGCGCATTCGCGGCGTGATTTTATCCGCGTCAAGGCCATCAATTTTGGGTTTGGTCTATTAGTCGGTCTGGTTGGACTGTGGCTTGGTTTTTAATACATTAATCCAAATGTCAGGTTTAATAAATTGAATAAAGCACCTACTTACCTTGATCTAACCCATCCTCTGGAAAACGGAATGCCGACCTTTCCGGGTGATCGCCCGAAGCCACGAATCATTACCCGCAATGAGGCACAATTGACAATCTCGGAAATTCATTTAGGGACTCATTACGGAACACATATTGACGCCCCGCGCCATTTTTTACCAAACGGAAAAAGCATTGCGGATTTTAATGTTGACCGCTTCGCCAGTGCGGCGCTTTGCCTGCAATGTGATTCGGCCGATGCAACAGCTTTGAATCTGGATAATGAAGGAATTGAATTGATCCGAAACCTTAAGCCGCAGTGGCTGATTCTGCGCACTGGATTTGACCGTTTTTGGGGTCAACCGAATTATTTTAAGGAATATCCCTATTTATCGGTTAATTTCGCCCGGCAGATAATTGATTTGAAAATTAAAGGAGTCGGCGGTGATTTTCCAAGTATGGATGCCGCGGATGCCGCTGGGCAAAATTTTCCGGTTCATCATCTCTTGATGGAACACGAAATATTGATTATCGAAAATTTGACTAATCTCCGTAAGCTTCCAACGCAGAAAATTTTCAACTTGATCGCTCTACCACTTAAGATCGCTACCGACGGCGCCCCAGCCCGGGTGGTGGCGTGGTTGTAGACAGGATTAACTCCGAAGGAGTCTCTGATGAGACTGGATTTTTTTTATTTTTTAAAAGAATTAAACTAATAGAATATTTACGGGAATTATTCTAATTAACACTGGATGAATATTAGAGATTCAATTGTATTATTTTTGTTGATTTACGAAAAACTATTATAGACAAGATTGACAAGATTTAGATTTATTTTTTAGCAGAATTAAACTAATAAAATATTTTTGGGAATTATTTTACTGAAAAAAGTAAAAATAATCCTGTCAATCCTGTCCCGCCGAGCGGGACTCTCTCCTGAGACTCCTCCGGAGCCTTCGGAGTTAATCTTGTCTACTACTCTCCCGACTCAAGCGCACAATCTCATTCCGTATTTGCATCAGAAATTCCAGATTTTTCTCCCAGTAATAATCGGGATAAGTCCAGGGTAAAATTTTGAATTGGCCGTGTTCATAAATCAGCGTTACCTCCGCGAAGACGCCGTCACCGCAATAGATTCGATGTGAGAAATTTTTAGTAGAGAATAAAACCAATTTCGACGGTTCGAGATAGCCCGGGTCAAGATTAACTTGCCGATGGGATTGACCGCCGGAATTATCAACGAATTGGGATTCGATTCGATTGGTCCAGACCTTAATTTGGTGAGCATTTTCCAGGTTGATAGGTTGTTTGAAAATAAAAAACTGTTTCTTTAGATTCCGCCCGAATTCCGATTCATAATAATTGGTGAAGTCGCTGACGGAAAAAAGCGGACCGGCGCCCAATATTTCACCGAAACGAGTCTGCACCTCATCAAGTGCGACTTTACGTTGGTTATCACTCTCCGACATTATTGCTAAAAATAAATGACCTTGCGGTGCGGGTTTAATCTGTCCCATCATTTGCCTCGTTAGAAATTTGGTTTAGGCTTCGATTTTTGGTGTTACGTTCGTTGGCTATCTGGCGCAGAGCCAGGTAATCTTCATAGCCGAGATTCTGGGAAAGGAACGGAAAAATCGTGGCGTCGGTCATCAGCGGATCCTGATCGTCACTGACATAACCAAGTTCACGAGCGCGCTCCCATTCGATCGTGCCGGGAATCGGTGAAAAAGATGCCAGTTTTACGATGACGCCTTGATCGGCGACGAAATTGATACTGTCAATAATCTGCTGACGAGTTTGACCGGGCAAGCCCATAATCAGGTAAGTTTCC
>Ga0116146_1004804_pt1 | contig 10239 bp, 16 predicted proteins | sample AD_JPNHG2_MetaG_FD_89748 | JGI IMG/M metagenome (GOLD analysis project Ga0116146, IMG submission 89748) | Active sludge microbial communities of municipal wastewater-treating anaerobic digesters from Japan - AD_JPNHG2_MetaG | ecosystem: Engineered > Bioreactor > Anaerobic > Digestate | place...
AGGGCCTTCTCCTTCTCGTCGAACTCGGCCTTCGCCTGCTTGTAGAGCTTGTCCATCAGCGCCGGGTTGTTGCGCCAGACGAAGAACGACACGACGGCGCTCACGACGCCGCCCGCGATGAATCCGGGAATCTGGTCCACGATGTACATGGTCACGCCTCCTGCAATCGCCGCCGCTATAGCACCCGAAAATCGGTCGGGGCCAGCGGCGGGGTGAAGTCGAAAAAACGGGTCACGCTCACGGGGTCGGAGATATTGCCGTCCGCGTCCGCCGCGGCGATCCACAGCGTCCACTCGCCCTCGGTCAGCGGGATGGCGCCGGGCAGCGCGTAGACGTATTCGGTTTGCCCCGAGACGGCGGGGACGACCGCGTGCGGCAGCTCATAGGAAAACGCCGGGGCCCCCTGGGCGTAGTAGAGCCGGAAGTCGGCCACGCCCTGGCCCGCGTTCGGGTCCGTCCAAGCGATGCTCTTTTCTGCGATCTTCATGGTCTCACCTCATCGGATGATGACGGGCGAGAGGCGCCAGAAGACGCCCCATGGCCGGGTAAGGATCTGTCCGTCCGTCATTGCAACAGCAGCGGTCGGTCCGTCGGAATATGCCCAATCACTGCAGCCATCGGCATTGCAGGCTCGGACGGCGAAGCGGAAGAGTCCCGCCCGGGGCCGTGGAAGAACCGCCTGTGTCCTGGCGGTTGACATCATCCATTCCTGCAACGGGTGCCTTGCAATCGTCTTCACCTCATAGCTCGTCGCCCCCTCGACGGGGTCCCAGGCGACGACGATCGTCGGATCGTCCGTCTCATGGATCCATGCTTGCCAGAGCACCGATGCACCCAGAACCTTTTCCGGGACGGCAGGCAGAAACATCAGGACGAGAATCATCGCGACGAGAAAAGCCCGCTTCATGCCAGCGCTTCCTCCATCCCGAACGTTCCCCCGGCGGCCAGGTAGGCGTTCAGGAGTTTCTCCATGCTGTTTTCGGTCTGGCCGTAGCCTGCGCCGGGCAGGCTCGCCCAGCGGCTGCGGCACTTGCGGATCGCCGTCTCGATCCGCCCTGCGTCGACGTCCCCCAGGGCCCGGCACTCGCGGATGAGCTGCAGGGCGATGCGGTCCTGGCTCGCGGGCGAAAAATCCGTAAGCCCCAGTTGCCGCTTGTAGGCATCGAAATAGCGGGCCAAGATCTGATAGCGTCCGGCTGCGGTCGACTGGACGATGCGCTCCGGGCCTCCATTCGGACGCATCACGATACGCGAAAGAAGGCGCGGGTGATCGGCGTATGAATCGAAGAGAATCGGCCTCTCAGGCGTGGAGCCCACGACGACATTGTAGCCGTTGTCCGAAATGGCCAGCAGGCGGGGCCCGATCTCCGACCAGGCGATCATGTCCAGGAATGCCTTGCGGTTGCGGTTCACAACCCTCCCCCCTTGATCTCCTTGAGCACGTAGACCTCCCCCGTATCATCCTTATGCCGGTGCCGGTCGAACTCCGCCTGGTGCGCTGCATGCCATTGATCGTTCCTTTTGCAGAAGGTATCGATCCGTGTCACCAACTCATTGTGGCGGGACGCCCGCAGCTGTTCCTTCATCTCGTCGTATCGCCTGAATTGACGGGTCAGAACGATGGAGGCGATCAGGATGATGATCCCTGTGAAGATCGGCCCGATGAACACGTTCATGAGCCACATGAATTCCTTTCCCATCATTTCCATGGCTGCAACCCTGCCGCGCCTATACCGCCAGATAGGCCCCGGGGATGACCGGGCTGTAGCGGCAGACGACCGTGCAGACCGTCGCCGCATCGGCCGCTCCGCCGGCGATCGTCAGCTGGATCTTGTTCCCCGTGGGTAGCGTGAACGGCGTCGCGTAAGCGAAGGACGCATTCGCCGTCAGGTTTGCTTTGGCCCCCGCTGTCGCGGAGATCAGCGTCACCGCTGGGGACGTGTCCGTCTGCACCGAGATGGACGTGATCACGGCATCGTCGGAACAGTCCACGTTCGGCAGCGTCAGCGCGAAGCGCTCCACGAAAATATAGCCACCGGTGGCCGTATAGAGATCGTAATCCCCTGCGAGCTGGTTGAGGTCGATCGTCGTCGCCTGGATGAAACTGGTCGCCGACTTCGGCGTCCAGTTCGTTCCGTCGTAACAGAGAAACAGGATCCCCGTGTCGTATTCGTAAAACGTCGAGCCGGGCGGGATGTCGTCGGTGGGTTTCGTGTCGGACGACAAGCCGATGAATCGTTTGATCGTCGCCATCCTGAGAACCGCCATTGGCTAACCCCCTTTTCCGGTTAGCGCGGACGGGGCGAGGCTGGCCAGCCCCGTCCGCAGAAAAGCGATGATGGTTACAGCGCAGCCGTCACGTAGGCCCCGTCGCTCCACGGCACGTAGAAAATGGTCGCGATGCAAGCCCCGCTATCATGATTCGCAGCAGCCCCGAGGATGCCAATGGTGCCGACGAACCCGATGCCGCCGATGACCTGGGGTGTCGCCCCGAGCAGGGAAATGCCCGCCGACTGCGTGACGATGGCCGCGGTGGCCACAGCTCCACCGAGCCACGTAATGCGCCGGCCGGCGGCGAGCTGCGCCGTGGAGGCGCACGCAGCGCTCATGTCGGCTACGGCGATGCTCGGCGTGGTGAAGGTGGCGTTGAATTTCGCCGTATAGGCGTTGTTCGACAGCGCCGTGATCACCTCGAGGAACAGGTTAATGACCTTGATGCGCCCGTAGACGTTGAACAGCTCGACTTGCGTGCCGTTCCGAAGGTACGTGGCGGCCGCGATGCTGCCGGTGTCCACCCGGATTCCGCTTTCGATGTCCGCGATTCTTGCGATGGTCGAGGGGTTGTAATTCGGCATGGCTTTCATCCTCCTTGGATGCGGAGCGCCGTCTTTCCAGGCGACCCGGTGTTATGTGGTTTCATGTTTCACCGCCGTCTTCGCGGCGGCCTTCGCCGATTTCGTCGGCAGATCGACCTTCAGTCCCGCCGGAGCCGCCGGCGGCGCCCACCGGGCGAGCGCCTTCGCGATCTCCTCCTTTGCGATCTCGCGGGCGATGGCCCTGACCTGCTCGATTTCTTCCCGCAGCATGTTCAGCTCCTTTCGGAGAGGAGGGGACGGACCCGGCAGTCAGGCCCGCCCCCTCGGGGAGGGAGACGTTACAGGTTCTGATCCTGCGCGAAGCGCGCGCCGACGCCGTAATACATCACGGATGCGATGCTCGAGGCGTGACCGCCCGAGGATCCCAGCTGTACGTAGCGGCATCCCGCCGAAAGGATCGCGGCGTCGATGTAGAACACGACGATCTGCGAGCCGGTATAGAGGCCCGTGTCGATGGTGTAGCCGAGGCCGTCGGTCTGCCGGACCAGGGTGGGGTCCGTCAGGGCCGAGGTGGCCACCCAGATCGGGAACTCCGCCCCGGTCGTGATGGCCGTGGTGCCGCTGGCCGCGGCCCCCTCATGCACGTGCAGGACCAAGTCCGTATCGTCGCCTCGGTAATGCTCGACGACGATGAAGACGCCCTTGCATTTCGACAGATCGAACCAGGCGCTCGTGTCGGCGATCGCGTTGGCGGCCGCAGGCTCGTGGCCCATCTGGATCAGGCAGCTTTCAACGAGATTGATCATGGTTTATGTCCTCCTGTGCTGTTCCCGGCCGTATCGGGCCGGGGTTGATGTTAGCTCCGGGTCTCCAGGGCCACGAAATGCGACTGCGTGTAGTTCGCGCCGCCCTTATAGGGGGTGAGCGCCGAGGCCCGCACGGGCTGACCGTCGAGCCGCAGGACGAACCGGAAGACCTGCTCGTCGTAGATGAACCGGACATGGATGCTCATGTCGGACTGGATGCCGCCCTTCTCGGCCAGGATGTAGCCGTTGAGGTCGGCAAAGATGATGTCGCCCACGGTGCCGAGGGTGGCGCACTGCTCGATGGGAATGACGGGGCGTCCGAACAGGGTCCCGTAGGGGGCGCCGCTGAGGCCGCCGGCCGGCATGTAGACCGGCACGCCGCCCGTGCCGACGGACAGGGACATCGTGAAGAGCTGCGGCTCCACGTTCTGGTTGATCAGCCACACGGCGTTCTGCCGGCTCTGGGCGAAGATCCGGGAGTACATCTTGATGACGTTCTCGGCCAGCACCGTCGCGGGCGCCTGGCCCGCCTCCTTGCTGACCGTGACGAGGCAGCCGGAGTTGAGGATCCCCAGGGGCTGGCCGGCCCCGGTGCCGTTGATGATGGCGTCGTCCACGAGGAAGCCGAATTCGGAGGCGAAGCCGGATCTGATGATGCCCTCGAGGGCCGCGGCGTCCTGGATCAGCTCTTCGGTCGCGTAGCACAGGCCGATCAGCTTCTTGAGGTTCAGCTCGATCTGCCGGAACTTGGGTTTGCTCTTCGTCTTCTCCTCGGCCTCGGAGGCCCAGTAGCCCAGGATGCCGCCCCAGCGGGTCGAGGCCCGCGAGGTCTCATCCACGCCGTTGATTTTGATGCCGTTGGCGTTGCCGGAGATCGTGACGCGCCGGCAGCGCTGGGCAAGGATCCCCGTCTGGAAGACGTCCTGAAGCAGGACCGTCGCGAAATCCTGCTGGACGAGGAAGCCGCCGTCCGAGGGTACTGTCTCGTTGAGGCCGGTCGCCGCGGCGCCGCGCAGGAGCCTCGGGTCGACAGTGCCGCCGGGCATGCCGGCCCGCATGACGGCCGCCAGCTGCTGCCCGAGGCTCGAGAAGCGCTCGCGGTTGTCCGCGGCGGGCTGATTCGCCGGGGCGGGACGCGTCACCGGCTGGCCGGCCGGGCCCTCGAGCTGCCGGGTGATCCTCTCCTGGCGCTCCAGGTTCGCGACGATCTTCTGGATCTCCTCGACGGTGTCGAGGATCTCGTTCTTGAGGCTGATCTCCGCCTCCGAGGGGTCGCGGTTCTCCGCCGTGACCTTTGCGTCGATGTCGCCGGCCTTCTTCATGAGGGCCTTGATGTCTTCTCTGTACTGATTGAGCGTTTTCATCGTGTTCTTTCCTCCTGTGAGGGTCTAGAGTGAAGGGGCCGCCCTCTCCGCCCGGACGAGCAGCTCGGCGACGCGGTCGATCTTCGCGGGCTTTACGGGCTCGGCGTCTCGCAGAGTCTCAGCAGCCGGTGAAGCGTCCGTCGGGGGCTCGGCGTCTCGCAGAGCGGCCCGGAACCCTTCCGCGATGATGGACTTCGCCTGCGTGCGCGTGTAGCCTGCGTCTCGCAGCACGCGCTCCAGGTCCCGCTCGTTGTCGGGGGGCCTTTTCCTGCCGGAGAGGTTCTCCGGAATGTGCTTGAATCCCGCCTTCGCCATGACGGGGATGAACTTCGCGCAGGCGGCCAGGTCCATCTCGTCGGCGATTTCGTCGACGAAACCGGCATCCAGCGCCTCGGCGGCGGTCATCCAGGTCTCGGCATCCAGCATGGCGATGATCTCGTCCTCGGCCTTGCCGCTCTTGCCGGCGTAAACGCCGGACATGGTCGAGCGGATCTTGTCCAGGACATCGGCCATCTTGCGCATATCCGCAGCCGATCCCATGACGAGGCCCGAGGGGTTGTGGATCATGAACAGGGCGTTGGCCGCCATGACGACCCGGTCTCCGGCCAGGGCGATGACCGACGCGATCGAGGCCGCCAGGCCGTCGATGTAGGCCGTGATCGTCGCCCCGTGCTGCTTGAGCATGTTGTAGATGGCCACGCCGTCGAAGACGGACCCGCCGGGGCTGTTGATGTGCAGGTCGATCTGACGGGCCTTGATTGCGGCCAGCTCCTCATGGAATTTCTTGGCCGTCATGCCGCCGGCGCTCCAGAAGTCCTCGCCGATCGCCTCGTAGATCCAGATCTCCGCCCTGTCGGCCTTGTTCACGATCCTGTACCAACTCATTTCCGGACCTCCTCTTGCAGCTGAAACCTGTAGATCCTCGCCGTCCGCTGCGGTCCGGAGGAAAGCGCCTCCAGCCTCGAGAGGACCTGCTGGCGGATCGCCTCCTGCAGGATCCGGACGGCCTCGTGCGGGTCGATGTCATTGTCGGCGAGATACTTTGCCAGTTTCGCCGTCTTTATCTTGTCCATTGCCCTTCCTCGGCGGCAGAGGCGTATCCGGAGCTCCTGGTTCCGGCTGCCTGGGGCGGACCGCCTGCTGGAGCGTCGTCATGTTGAGCGGCACGAGATGGACGTCGCCGCCCGGGATGGGGTCCATGTCCTCCTTCTCGCGGATCTCGTTGATCGATAAGGCGCCGATGTTGAACATCTCCCGGTAATAAGTCCCACGGGCGGCCGCGTCGGCCCGCAGCAGGCCCTCGACAGCGTGCTTCCAATACAGGCGCCCGCGCCCGGAATATTCCCTGTCGCTTTTGGTCAGCAGCTGCATGTTGAAATTCTGCTCGAGGCGCACGAGCCACGGCAGGATGGAGTCGGTGACGAACGAGATCTGTTCGCTTTCGATGTTCGAGAAGGAGCTCTTCGTCAGGTCCTTGAGCTTGTGCGGGGGCAGGTTGAACCAGCGGGCGATCTCGGGGATGTTGAATTGGCGGCTCTCGAGGAACTGGCTGTCTTTCGGGTCGATGACGATCTTCTGGAACTTCATGCCCTCCTCGAGAAGCATGAGGCGGTGCGAGTTGCCCAGCCCGCTGTAGACGTCCATGAGGGAGGCCTTCAGGTTCGCGTGCGCCTCTGGGGAGAGCTTCGCCGGGTGCTCGACGATCACGCCCGGGTGCGTTCCCTCGCCGAAGAAGCGGCTGCCGAAGGTCTCCATGGCCATGCCGAGGCCGATGGACTTGCGGGCCATGGCGACGACGGAGTATCCCAAAAAGCCGTCGAAGCCGAGTCCTGGGACGTGGAGGATCTTCTCCCGGTCCAGCAGCACGTCCGGCTCGCCCGTCATCCGGATCCTGTATTTGAGCTGCCCGTCCAGCATGACGGGTGTCACCCGGTTCGGCGTGATCGGCCAGAGCTGGATCAGCTCTCCGTAGCCGTTGCGGACGATCTCGGCATAGCCGTTGCCCCAGGCCAGGATATGCGCCATGAGGCACTCGCGGAAGGCCATGGCTGTCATGTAGGGGTTGGGCGAATCGTGCAGGACCCCGTACATCACGCGATCGTCGGCCAGGCGTTTCTTGTCGCCCTTACGCTGTATCAGGTGCAGGGGAAGGGCGCCGATCGTGCCGGAGATCAGGGATATCGCGTTATAGACGGCCGAGTAGGTGAGCGCCGTCTGCTCGGTGACGGTCTCGCCGGAGAGGGACTGCGCGCCGTAGAGGTTCCAGAGCGCGGGATTCCAGGCCTTCGGGTCCGAAAGCGAGAGGTTGCGGATAAGGAATTCACGGATCCTGCCGATGAGCGACAATGGGGCCTCCATCGGGTCCCATCGTATTTTAGAAAACGCCTGATTTGCAAAGACGAGACAGCAACGGATGGAAGAAACAGCACGATTCGGACAGAATTTTTATTCGTTCGGGTTGATCCTGCTCGCCAGCCGGAAGCGGAGGATCGACTGCCGCGTCACGCGGATCACACCCCGGAGCTTCTCAGCCTCCAGCAGGCCGTGGTCGATCCACAGGTATACGGTGGACCGCGCCACATCGAAGTACGCGGCCACCTCGTCAACCCTCCACAGCGGCTTCTCGGGCAGGTCGGTCATAATCATTTCTCCTGGTTTCCTATAGGCAGCGTGGCCTTGCACTCCATGCAGAGCAGAACAGGCATCTGCACCGTCAAATCCTGCCCCGTCGGTGAGACCAGTGCCGAGATCGTATACACCGTCATCACATGCGTGAAATACTTGCACCCGCAGGCGCATGCCCTCTGCTTCGCCTTGGACAGGTCCACCTGCATCTGCATGCCAGCCGCCGGCTGCGGCCCCCACCCCCCTTGCTTTGGCAACCCGTTCATCTCCGAAGGCCCTCCTTTCAAAAAGCCATGCGTTGTTTGATTTCCTCTTTTGTCATCCCTTCGTACACCGACTTTTCCGGGGCCTCCTCGAGGATTCCGCAGGCCATGACGGCCGCGATGATCCCGTCGATCCGGCCGATGCTCCGGCCCTTGTCGTATTTCTTCGCCTCGGTCGAATCCTGGATCGCGACCACGTTCGAGGCGCACCAGGTCAAGCATGGGTTGCCGTCGTGGCGCATCGTCCCCTCGATGAGCTTCGTCTCGAAGATCTTGATCGCCGGGCTCATGGACCTGTAACCTTGGCCGAAATCCACGAGCTCGGGCAACGTCGCGCCGAGCCGGGACAGGTCCTTCTTGAAATCTTTCATCTTCCAGCGGTCGAAGGCGATCTTCTCCACGGCGTACTCCCCGCAGATCCCGATGAGATCCTTGATCACGAACTCGTAATCGACCGTCTTGCGGTCGATCGCCCGGATGAATCCGGCATCGCGCCAGGCGATATACGGCACGTGATCCTGCTCGGCCTTCCGGCGCAGACCCACGCCGGGGATCCAGAACCAGACCTTCAGCCGCCAGAACGGGTCGTCATCCGCTGGCTGAAACATCAACGCGAAGGCCGTGAGGTCCTGCGTCGCCGACAGATCCAGGCCGCCCCAGCACTTCCGCCCCTGCAGCTGCTCGGCCGGGAAGTCGGCATCCCGGCACGCCATCCAGGCCTCGCGGGAGATCGCCGGGTTCTCCGCCTCGGTCCAGATGCAGAAGCACAGCCGCTTGACGCTGGCCATCTTCGACGGCAGCCCCCGGGCCTCGGCGACCTGGCCCCGGATGTAGTCGTAGCCGGGAAGCCCTGCATCAAGGCTCGGGTTAACCTTCGCCCAGAGCGTCTCGTCCTCGAGGTAGCGGTCGTCGACCAGGTCCTGCTCGTCCAGGGCGCAGATGTAGGAGAAGAACTCGTCGTTCTGCACCTGGTCCAGGGCCACCTTCGTCCCCAGGTCGTGGTACTCCCAGCAGACGGAGGTCTTGTCGTGGCCGGAGTTGGTGATCATGAAGGATAGCGGCTGCCGGCGGAACTTGAAGCCGGCGCGCAGCATCTCGATCACCGTGCCGTCGGTGTGCTCGTGGATCTCGTCGAGCAGGACAACGTGAGGGCGGGGCCCCGACTGTCCCTTCTTCTCGGAGCTGATCACCCGGAAGAAGGATCCCTTGCTCGGGTGGTAGAGGTTCCACCGCATGGCCCCGGTGCCGCTGGCGACCAAAAGCTCCTGCAGCTTCGGGCTCTGATCGTAGAAGGCGATCGCGTCGCGGAAGAGGACCATGGCCTGGTCCTTGTACGTCGCCGCGGCGTAGATCTCGGCCCGGGGCTCGCGGTCGGCCACCAGGCCCTTCAGCCCGACGCCGGCCGCCAGGGGACTCTTGCCGGATCCCTTCGGCGTCTCGATGTAGGCCACCCGGAACCGCCGGCAGCCGTCGACCTTGCGCTTCCAGCCAAAGAGCGAACCGATGATGAAGGCCTGCCAGGGCAGCAGCAGGAACGGAAGCCCCTCGTACTGCCCGCCGTTGAGCCGCAGATATTCCTCGAAGAACCGGATCGCCTTCGCCGCCTCGCAGGGCACGAACTCGAAGGGGTAGTCCGGATCCGCCGAGCGCTCTAGGTCAGCCAGGTGCCGCCGGCAGGCGCCGCGGACGTAGGGGCCCGCCAGGATCTCGCCGCGGGCCACCGCCTGGGCGTACTCCGTCGCCCGATCAGTCGAAGATGTCATCTTTTCCGTCCTGCTGATCGCCATTCTCGCTCAACCCGAAATTGCCCCGGTTCACCCTGGGCGTCAGATAGAACTCCTTGCAGTAGTCCAGGAACTGCTTCGAGTATTTCCGCTTGAGATCCGAGAGGGCCGACTCCTTCGTCTCTCCCCCTTTGGTATCGCACAGGCCGGCCGTGTCGCTGCCGGGCTGCGCCTCGATCGGAGGCCTCCGCGCCTCGTCGATCGCTTTGTTGATGTCCTTCAGCCTCGAGTACAGATCGCAGAGCTCGGCGAAGGCGTCCTCCGACAATACATTGAGATGCCCCCGCGAGATGACCGTCGGCGCGACTTTCTCCCAGAACGCCGCGGCCAGCCCGTTCAGCCCCGAGGGCCTGCAGAGCGTCTCCGAGGGATCCCACAGCGCCGCCGACTCATTCTGCAGATCTGGGGCGCTCCGCAGGGAGTTCTCGTAATTTTTTTTGCATCGCGGGCTGCAATACTTCTTTTTCGCTGTCCCCTGAAACTTTCGCCCGCAGAATTTGCACGCCTTTATCATTGAGTGCGGTTTTTCCCTAAATTGAGTGCAATTCCGATAATTTTGAGGGCGATAATGCGCGCCGAGG
>Ga0116146_1004814_pt1 | contig 10218 bp, 6 predicted proteins | sample AD_JPNHG2_MetaG_FD_89748 | JGI IMG/M metagenome (GOLD analysis project Ga0116146, IMG submission 89748) | Active sludge microbial communities of municipal wastewater-treating anaerobic digesters from Japan - AD_JPNHG2_MetaG | ecosystem: Engineered > Bioreactor > Anaerobic > Digestate | place...
AATATCTCATCATATACGGTGTCAAAGGGTATACCTATGCGGTATTCGTCATGAGGAACCGGCGTGAAGTTGCACACAAATATGAGGGAATCGTGCCAGTCCTTGCCCTTTCTTATAAAGGATATTACACTGTGTTCCGTATCATTGCAGTCGATCCATTCAAAGCCTTCGTAGTTGAAATCCACTTCATACAAAGCTTTTTCCCTCTTATAAAGGGCGTTCAGGTCCCTTACGTAGTCCTGCATTTTCTTATGCATTTCGTAATCCAGCAAGAACCAGTCAAGGCTCTGCTTGTAGTTCCACTCAATAAACTGTCCAAACTCGCCGCCCATAAATAAAAGCTTCTTTCCCGGGTGTCCATACAGATAACCGTAGCTTGCCCTGAGTCCTGCAAACTTCTGCCAATAGTCCCCCGGCATTTTACTGATCATGGAGCATTTACCGTGAACAACCTCGTCATGGGACAGCACCAGAATAAAGTTTTCCGAAAAAGCATACATCATGGAAAAGGTTATAAGGTTTTGATGAAACTTTCTGTATACCGAATCCATGCTCATATAACGCAGGAAGTCGTTCATCCAGCCCATGTTCCATTTATGTGAAAATCCCAGGCCTCCGGCGTAGGGAGGTTTGGTTACAAGGGCCCAGGAAGTGGACTCCTCGGCTATCATCATTACTCCGGGATGATATTTGTAAACCGTCGAGTTGAGCTGCCGCATAAAATCTATTGCATCAACGTTTTCCTTCCCGCCCCACCGGTTGGGAATCCATTCCCCGTCCTTCTTTCCGTAGTCCAGATAAAGCATGGAGGCCACGGCATCAACCCGAAGACCGTCAATATGGTATTTATCCAGCCAGAACAGGGCATTGCCTATCAAGAAGTTTTTTACTTCGTTTCTTCCATAGTTGAATATGTGAGTGCCCCAATCGGGATGCTCTCCCTGCTTGGGATCATAATGCTCATACAGGGCTGTCCCGTCAAATCTGGCCAAACCGTGGCCGTCCTTCGGGAAATGTGCGGGAACCCAATCTATCAATACTCCTATGCCGTTCTGATGGCATTTGTCAACAAGGTACATAAAGTCCTTTGGTTCTCCGTATCTGCTGGTTGCGGCATAATAGCCGGTTATCTGATATCCCCACGAACCGTCAAAGGGATGCTCCGAAATCGGCAGCAGCTCAATATGTGTATATCCCATATCCTTAACATACTCCACCAGCATGTCCGCCAGCTCCCTGTATGTATGAAAACCGTTTTCATCCTCGTTTGAAACCCTCTTCCACGAACCGAGATGAACTTCATAAATGGATACGGGCTTCTCAAAGTTATTGCTGTTGTCTCTTTCATACATCCAGTCCCTGTCGCCCCACTCATACCCGTCAATATCGTACACAATAGAAGCGGTATTGGGCCGGAGCTCGGAATAGAAAGCGTAGGGGTCTGCTTTTACATATATTTCGTCATGGGGGGTTTTTATCTCATATTTATATATTTCACCCTGGTTTATACCCGGGATAAACAGCTCCCATACCCCGGAGGGGCCTCTGGTTCTCATGGGATGCCTGCGTCCGTCCCACTGGTTAAAATGGCCTACAACGCTTACGCGTTTTGCACAGGGTGCCCAAACAGCAAAGAATGTGCCTTCAATCCCGTCAATGGTCATTTTGTGAGCACCTAGTTTTTCATATATCTTGTGGTTATTGCCCTCGCCAAACAGATGAAGATCGAATTCCGACAGTACAGGCATAAAGCTGTAAGGATCGTGAATGCTGAAGCTGTTGCCCATATCATCGGTAATTTCCAGAACATACTTGAAAAAGTCGTTCCTGTCATCCATTACAACTTCAAAAAACCCGTTCTCATGAATCCTGTCCATTTTATACCTCTTGCCGCCGGATAACGGCACAACATCGATGGATTGAGCATTGGGTAAATATGCCCTTACAACCATTGCATCTTGAGACTCCAGGCGGTGCATGCCCAGTACACTGAACGGATCCGGATGTTCTGCATTGATAACCCTTAAAACCTCGTCAATTTTAGCTGTAGTGTTCATCATTCTCATACCTCTTCTTTTTATATTTATTTTAGTATAAGCATAAAACCGATTCTTAATTAAAAAAAGTACAAAACACAGCACAAAACCTTAATTTGAATTTTTTACCATATGCAATTGGAATATGAATCTTTAAAACAAGGCATTTGAAACAGATTAATTATGGTTTGGAAAAAATCACAAATTTCACAGTACTATAATACCATAAAAGGTGTAAATATTACAGCCTTTTTTTAAACAAATTTTTAGTTTTGTAAAAATAGCCGCATATTCCAAGTTGAGCATTATTGTACCGGGTTGTCTCACACAAGTGTATTATATGCAAAATGCCATTGAGATATACTTGCTAATAATGGTACACTTAATATTGTCGGAGGGTGCAATGTTTCTTCTGCACTTTCTTTACTTTAATAATTTAGCCATATTGAATGCATATTCATAGTGCAATATACTGTCTGCGGTGCCTGAGAAATTTATTAAAAAAAGGGGCGGGAAAAGTTGTTCTTGATTAAAAACGGCCTGGTTTTGGAAAGCGGGAAGGGCTTTAACAAAAAGGATGTACTGATTCAAAACGGGAAAATAGAGAGAATTGATGTAAATATAGCAAAGCCGGAGGAAGAAGCTTTTAAGGTTTTGGATGCACAGGGCTGTTGGGTCGTACCGGGGCTTGTGGATATTCACACCCACGGTGCAAAAGGCATTGATTTTATGGATGCAGGCCGAAGTGAGCTTGAGGAATTATCGTTATTTTATGCCTCAAAGGGGGTTACCTCATTTTTAGCAGCCACAATGACCGATTCCGCTGAAAGGATTAAAGATGCCTTAAAAAACATCAATCATGCCATTAATGAAGGACTGCCGGGGGCAAGAATAGCCGGTATCAATATGGAGGGACCGTTTATAAACCCCGGTTACAGAGGGGCTCATCCCCAGGAACATATTATTAAGCCGGATTTAAGGCTGATTGAGGAATTTATCGAAATCTCCGGAAATAACATCCGGCTTATGACCATTGCACCGGAACTGGAAGGTGTGAAGGAAATAACCCGGGAGCTTTTAAAAGAGGGCATTACCGTCGCTGCCGGCCATTCCGGTGCCGACTTCATTTGTGCACAGTCAGCCTTTAATAACGGCTTTGGGCATGTTACCCATCTTTTTAATGCCATGACCGGTATTCATCACAGAAACCCAGGCCTTGCCGGAGCTGCTCTGGATAATGAAAATGTGACTGTGGAAATCATCCCCGACGCCATTCATGTGCATCCATCGGTGGTCAGATCGGCAATAAAATGTAAAACTTGTGACAGGACTGTCCTGATAACGGATTCAATTGCTGCGGCAGGACTTGAACCTGATGATTTAAAGCTTGAGTTCGCAGGCAAACGCATAACAATAAAGGACGGAGCGGCGGCCTTTGACAACGGAGTGCTGGCAGGCAGTACCATCACGATGATTGACGGTGTGAAAAACATGGTTCAAAGGATGGGCATCGATCTTTTAGATGCAATAAAAATGGCCTCGGAGAATCCGGCGAAGGTAATAGGTATTTATGACAGGACGGGCAGCATTTCCGAGGGTAAAGACGCAGATGTGGCAATACTTGATAAAGACCTGAACGTTCGGACAACAATAACCGGGGGAATAATTACTTATGGGAGGCCGGAGGAAACAGGACGCCTATGACCCCCTATAGAATTGGAAAACGGCATGGACCTAAAGTCCCATGCCGTTGGAATACAGAATAACACGGTTTTTACCGGCGGCCTTGGCCTTGTACAGTGCGACATCCGCCGTTTTAATAAGTTTTTCTTTATCATCTGCAAAAACCGGGTATGTGGTTACACCAAGGCTGCAGGTGATATTGGGAAGCTGGATATCATTTATTTTCGGCATGGTTTCCATTGCGATGGTCTCCCGTATACGTTCGGCTATGGAAACTGCCTTATCCGTATTGGTTGCGGGAAGAACCGCTATAAATTCCTCTCCTCCGTAACGGGTAACCATATCGGTACGTCTCACACACCTTAAGATAACCTGTGAGAACACCACCAGCACGGCATCACCGGCAGGGTGACCATAGGTATCATTGACCTTCTTGAAATCATCGATATCAAGCATAATGAGGCTCAAGGGCTGCTTGGAAAGACTGGCTACCTCGATTTGGTTTTGAAGATAAGAATCCAAAAAGCTTCTGTTATAAAGCTTGGTGAGCTGGTCTGTAGAAGCTTCCTTGTTCAGTTGATGCATTGCCCTTCTGCTGCTTATAATCGGCCTTGCCACCTCTATGTAGGATTTGAGCTTTGATATAGTGGTTTCATCAAAAAAGTATTTTGACTTTGAATAAAGCTGTAAAATACCCAATGTGACAGGACCTTCGGTAATAGGCAGACAAATATAGCTGCCGTATTTATGCTCCGGTAGCTGAAATGCACAGGTTATGTCGGTAGCAATATTTTGTACCGAACATTCGCGGCCAAATCTAAACAAAGGACAATTTCTAGGTTCCATGGAACAAAGGGGCATCCTCTCGTTCGTCAACCTAAGCCATGTAATTTCCTTTGGAGATATGTCTTTGCGGTAGAACAGCGTCACGTGGCTCACCAAATGCATGTTATTAACAAAAGTGTAGAGACTTTCATAAACCTCGATTTCAGTTTCAGCACGATGTATAACATCTGTAAAGTTCTTGAAGTTCTTGAGCTCCCGTGCATTTAAATGCTGTTCCGATACAATTTTAATCAATTTAATCGAAACCATGAAAATAGCAATATATAAAATACCCGCAAACAGTGAAGCAAATAAAACTATCGGGACTTCACGAAGGGCATTTTTGCTATACCATGAAAAAAGTCTATAAGTTAAAAAGGTTAATCCTGCACAAAGAACCAGAGAAAGCAACAATAAGCTAAAAGAACCGAGTTTTTTATTGTTAAAAGATCTTCTAAGCACGTACATCACCCTTCCTAAAGGATGTATAACAACACAAATAAGTTCAACGTTTCGTAGTATGTCTTAGCGGCTATTGGCAATTGAGTGTTAAATATTGACGAAGTGTCGAATAAAACGGTTTATTAAGGTAAAAATTGTTGCAAATGTCTGTCCGGCATTAATTATATTAACTTTCTATTCCTTAAAAAGTCATTAATTTTTTACTTGCATATATTAATATAATACCATAAATGCGGCATTTTGTGAACAGTTTTTAGCATAATCAAAATATTTCTCACACGGCAGAGCAACGATTCTTTCCACCATAATACAAAAAACCTCATAAGGCTTGTATAATGCACTTTTGACTGTTATGCAATTATACATAATTAAGTAACAATCTTAAGAGATTGTTTCAATTATAATAAATCTTTCGATATAAGTAAATGAAATTTAAATAATTTAATAATAATTTAATAATTCGTGTATAGATTTATATTATTCTAAGACTCCAACTTCTATAAGGTGGATTTCCTCTTATAATCTTCAGGTGGAGTAGAGTCTCCACCTGAAGCCCCGATGTTTAGCTTTAGCTAAACGAGTTCACTTTTGTGACTTGACAGGAGATATGCAATAGGGTAATTTTTAGTAGTAAAGTAAAATGCAATGGTATAAACAGAGTCATTCAGATATATATTTAAATGATAGAAAATGACGGTCATAATTAATTGACAGGTTAGAGTTCGTAGAGTTATAATAATTTATGATTATTCATTGGATTTTGAAAAGATATAAATAATTAGCAATAAAAAAAACAGTGGGAAAATGGTAGTTTTTCGCAATTTTGCTGTTTGAGTTCAAAATAGATAGTTATCATGTTAAGGATATAATTTTGTGAGGAAGGAAGTCATGGAAAATGGGGGTTAAAATTTACCTTTCATCACCCCATATGAGCGATGAGGGATACGAAAGAAAGTATATAGATGAAGCTTTTGAAACCAATTGGATTGCACCTTTGGGACCAAACGTGGACGGATTTGAAAGAGAGCTTGCCGCAAAAGTCGGTTCAAAGCATGCTGCTGCTTTGGTTTCGGGCACTTCAGCCATTCATATGGCTTTAAAGGCTGTAGGGGTTGGAAAGGACGATATTGTATTTTGTCAAAGCCTTACCTTTTCTGCTACCGTTAACCCCGTTATTTATCAGAACGCAACTCCGGTTTTTATAGACAGTGATAACAAAACGTGGAATATGGATCCCGATCTTTTGGAAGAGGCCTTTAAGAAATACCCGAATGTAAAGGCTGTTCTGGTTGTTCATTTATATGGAATTTCTGCCGATTTGGATAGTATAGTTGAAATTTGCCAGAGGCATAATGTACCTTTGATTGAGGATGCTGCCGAAAGCTTGGGTACTACTTATAAAGGAAAGTACACCGGTACTTTTGGTGATTATGGCATCTTTTCCTTTAACGGAAACAAAATTATCACCACCTCCGGCGGGGGTATGCTGGTTTCCGACAATGAGGAGAGAATAGCAAAGGTAAGGTTCTGGGCCACCCAGGCAAGGGATAAGGCAAGACACTACCAGCACAGCGAATTGGGCTACAACTACAGAATGAGCAATATTGTAGCCGGTATCGGACGGGGACAGCTGAAGGTACTGGACAAGAGAATTGCGAAAAAGAAATACATCTTTGAGTTTTACAAGAGGGAGCTTGGGGAACTTGAGGATGTTAAGTTTATGCCCGAAAACGAGTGGGATAAACCGAATTATTGGCTAACTTGTATAACTTTAAGCGGAAAGGTTAAACCCATTGATATTATAGAAGCTCTTGAGAAAGATAACATAGAGTCTAGGCCTATATGGAAACCAATGCACATGCAGCCGTTTTATGAAGGATATGATTTCATTGGCGGCGATGTAGCAAGAAGCATATTTGAAAACGGTGTTTGTCTGCCGAGTGATACGAAGATGACCGATGATGATTTAAATAGAGTATGTGGAATTATTAAGGGGTTGTGGAAGTAGAATGCAAACTGAGGTTAAGCAAAATATAGAATCGGCCTTGCAGCCGCTGAAAAAAGGCGGCTTATATAGAAGGTATTTTAAAAGACCTATGGATTTTGTATTGTCTTTGACTGCAATTATTGTGCTTAGTCCTGTGTTTTTGGTTGTTGCGGTATTGGTGATGATTGAGCTTGGAAGTCCGGTAATTTTCAAGCAGGAAAGACCGGGGCTGAATGAAAAGATTTTTACCCTATATAAGTTTAGGTCTATGACGGATGAAAGAGACGAGAACGGTGAATTGCTGCCGGATAGTGTAAGACTTACAAAGTTTGGGAAGTTTTTGAGAAGCACAAGTTTGGACGAATTGCCGGAATTGGTTAATATTCTTAAAGGGGATATGAGCATTGTTGGGCCAAGACCATTACTTGTTGAATATCTGCCGCTATATGATGAGCATCAAAGAAGACGCCAAGAGGTAAGACCTGGCTTATCTGGATTGGCACAAGTAAGCGGCAGGAATACTATTAGCTGGGAAGAAAAGTTTAACCTTGATGTAGAATATGTCGATAATATTAGCTTTATTTTAGATTGGAAAATAATTTTTTTAACAATAAAGAAAGTAATTTTCAGGGAAGGAATTAGTTCTAATACCTCGGTAACAATGGAGCCTTTTAGAGGAAGTAATAAGGAAAGAGTTGAATTATGAAAGGTAAACTGCTTATAATTGGGGCCAGTGGTCATGGAAAAGTTATTGCAGACATTGCGATAAAAATGGGAAAGTGGCAGAGTATTGCATTTTTAGATGACGATGAAGGTATCAAGTTATCGTTGGGAATGAATGTGATTGGTAAGACAGATGATGCTTTTAAATATATAAATGAATTCGATATATTTGTTGCTATAGGTAACAATGAAACCAGAGAGAAAATTCAAGAGAGACTAGAATTGGAAGGTGCAAGTATACCGATTCTTATACATCCTAAAGCTGTTATTGGAGAGCAAGTGAAGTTAGGCTCAGGTACGGTAATAATGGCAGGAGTTGTGATTAATTGTTGTACAAGCATAGGCAAGGGATGTATTATAAATACTGGAGCTACAATAGATCACGATAACATTTTGGAGAATTTTGTCCATATTTCTCCGGGAGTTAATCTGGCGGGTACAGTTAGTATTGGTAAAGGTTCATGGATAGGTATAGGGAGTACAGTCATTAATAATATAAGTATTACTGGTGGTTGCAAAATAGGTGCAGGTGCCGTAGTAATCAGAGATATAACAGAAGCGGGAATCTATGTTGGAGTTCCAGCAAGGAGAGTACTGAAATGAAAAAGAATTTATGGATATGGAATCATTACGCAACGAATATGTATAAGGACCGTGCTGGTAGACATTACTGGTTTGCAGAAAATTTAGTGAGAAATGGTTATAATCCTACCATTTTTTGTGCATCAACAAATCATTTTTCGGACGAAAATATTGACACCAAAGGGAAAAAATATATTACTGATTTACAAGATGGAATTTCTTTTGTATTTGTTAATACGCCCAATTATAAGGGAAATGGTAAAAAGCGAATTTATAATATGATATCATTTTATAGAAAGCTATTTCCTGTGGCAAAGGAATATGCCAAACTAAATGGGAAACCAGATGTAATTCTTGCTTCAAGTGTTCATCCGCTTACTTTGGTAGCAGGTATTAAAAATGCTAAGAAATTTAAGATTCCATGTATATGTGAAGTTAGGGATCTGTGGCCTGAAAGTATAGTTGCTTATGGTGCTTTAAAACGTAATAGTTTAGTTGCTAAAATATTATATCAAGGTGAAAAATGGATATACAAAAAAGCGGATTCTATAATTATGACATGGGAAGGTGGCAGAGAATATATTGTTGACCAGGGATGGGAGAAAACGATTGATCTCAATAAAGTTAATCATATAAGTAATGGTGTAGTAATAGATTCTTTTGATAGAAATAGCGAAGAAAACCAGGTAATAGATTCAGACTTAGATAACGAAGATTATAAAAATATCGTTTACGCTGGTTCAATCAGAAAAGTTAATAATGTTGGATTGTTGCTTGATGCAGCAAAAATTATACAGAATCAGGGATCTAATCAGATTAGGTTTTTAATATATGGTTCTGGTGATGAGAGTGAAATGCTTAAACAACGATGTGAAAACGAAGGGATAAGAAATGTAATATTTAAAGGACGGGTAGAAAAGAAGTATATTCCATATATATTAAAAAAGGCTTATGTTAACATACTACATAATTCAAGTACATCACTTGATAAATATGGACAAAGTCAGAATAAGTTTTTTGAGTATTTAGCAGCAGGTAAATGTATTGTGCAGACATATTCAACAGGGTATAGTATTTGCAATAGGTATAACTGTGGAATATGTGCACCGGTACAAAATCCTGAAGAAATTGCTAAAGCAATTATAAAAGCTTGTGAAGATGAAGAAATGAATAAATTAATGGGAGAAAATGCGAGACAAGCTGCCTATGATTTTGATTTTAAGAAATTGACTGATAAATTAATTGATATAATTGAAAACGTATAATATAAGGAGAGAAATAAGAAAATGAATTTATATGAGAAAATTTTAAAAAAAGAAGAGAAAATTTCAATTGTTGGACTTGGATATGTGGGAATGCCTTTAGCTGTTGCTTTGGCTAAAAAGGTTAATGTTATTGGCTATGATTTAAATAAAAAGAAGATTGAATTGTATAAGAGTGGAATTGATCCAACAAATGAGGTTGGAAATGAGGCTATTAAACAAACTACAGTAGAGTTTACGTCTGATGAAGTGAGATTGAAGGAAGCTAAGTTTCATATTGTTGCTGTGCCCACTCCTATTAATTCCGATAAGACTCCGGATCTGACACCGGTGGAAGGAGCCAGTGCTATTGTTGGTAGGAATTTGACTAAAGGTTCAATTGTTGTTTATGAATCAACGGTTTACCCGGGTGTAACAGAAGATATATGTATTCCCATACTAGAAAGAGAATCTGGTTTGAAATGTGGAGTGGATTTTAAAGTAGGGTATTCACCGGAACGTATTAATCCTGGAGACAAAATTCATAGATTAGAGACAATTAAAAAAATAGTTTCTGGCATAGATGAAGAAAGTCTAGATGAAATTGCAAAAGTATATGAACTTGTGATTGAAGCAGGAGTACACAGAGCTAGTTCAATTAAAGTTGCCGAAGCGGCAA
>Ga0116146_1004849_pt1 | contig 10177 bp, 4 predicted proteins | sample AD_JPNHG2_MetaG_FD_89748 | JGI IMG/M metagenome (GOLD analysis project Ga0116146, IMG submission 89748) | Active sludge microbial communities of municipal wastewater-treating anaerobic digesters from Japan - AD_JPNHG2_MetaG | ecosystem: Engineered > Bioreactor > Anaerobic > Digestate | place...
CGGGGGCGCCGCTGCTGGCGCCGGCCATGAAAACCGCGTTGGAGCCGAAGAACGAGGTTTGGGTGGCCGGGGCGGTGGTGATCGTGGGGGGCGCGTTGGAGGCGAAGAGCTGCAGGCGGGTGAGAAACGCGTCCCGGTTGCCGAAACTGGCCAGCAAGTCACCCCCGAACGTGGCATCGGCGCCATAATATCCGGCCACAACGACGCCGCCTTTGCCGTCGGTGGCGATGGCTTGGGCCGCGTCACCGCCGACACCCCCACCGCGGCGGAGAGTGACCAACTGGCCGGCGGCGTCGTAGAGGGCGACGAAGAAGTCGGACCCCCCGAGGGAGGACAGGGTGAGGTTTCCGAAGCGGGCGGTCGCGGAAAACGCGCCGGCGAGGCAGGCGTTGCCGCAGCCGTCGGTGGCCAGGCTGGCGCCGTAGTCTCTGAGGATGCCGCCCGCCTGCTGGAGCCACAGAAGATTGCCGTCCACATCATACTTGGCGAGGAACAGATCAGGGGCGTTGCTGACCACGGTGGAGACGGTGTTGCTGCCGAAGAGGGCCTGGTTGTGGAAATAACCCGAAAGCAGGGCGCTGCCCTCGCGGTCGGCGCAGAGCGCCAGGGCCTCGTCATCACTCTGCCCGGGGGAGCCGGCCTGGCGCGCCCACAGCACACCGCCGTTGACGGCGTTGTACTGCGCCAGAAAAATGCCAAGGCCGCCGGGGCTGGTGAGCCCAAAGGTCCCGAAGGTGGCCGAGCCGCGGAAAGAGCCGGCGACATACACGCGGCCCTTGCGGTCGCAGGCGACCGCGCGGCCGGTGTCGGAATCGGCGCCGCCCGCGCTCCGGGCCCAAGTCACGCGGCCGGAGGAATTATAGCGGGCGACAAAGACTTCGTTGGTGGCGCCTCCGGAGAGCATCCAGCCGTCGAATCGGGCGGTGCCCTGACAGTAGCCGGTGATGTAGGCGTTGCCCGATTCATCCACGGCAATGCCGAGGGCGGCGTCGCGGGACGAGCCACCCGCCTGGCTGGCCCAAAGCCAATTGCCGAACCGGTCCAACTGGGCCAGGACGATGTCGGTGTGTCCCGCGCTGGTGAAGTTGGTGACAGTAAAGTCGGCGCCGCCACTGAAGAAGCCGGTGACGAGCACGCGAGTTCCCGTGCTGTCAAGGGCCAGGCCGGTGGCGCGGTCGTCGCCCGCGCCGCCCGCTTGCGCGACCCATTGCAGAGCGCCCGCCGGGTTGTATTTGGCGACGAAAATGTCCTCCCCGCCGCGGCTGACCAGCGGGGTGCCACTGAAGTCCGCGGCGCCTGAGAAGAAGCCGGCGGCATAGAGGTTGCCGGAGGCATCGGTCGCGACCGCGGCGGCCTCGTCATTCGAGGCGCCCCCGGCCCGCGCGCTCCAGAGAAAGCCCGGCTCGACAGCCACTGTCACCGCGGCCACCGCGCTGGTCACGGCGCCGAAGCTGTTGCTGATGACCAGCGCGTAGCTGCCGCCGTCGGCGGGCCGGACGGTGCCAAACGTGAGAGCGGCATTGGTTTGACCGGGGAGGTCCGCGCCGTTGAGCTGCCATTGGAAATTGAGGGGCGGCCCGCCCAGGAAACCCACCGTCAGGCGGGCGTAACTTCCGGCGGGCAGCGTCTGGTCCGCAGGCTGAAGGGTGATGACAGGGGGCAAATCCGGGTCCAGGGGAGCGAACCTGGCGAGCCAGGCGTCTTTGTTGCCCAAGCCGGACAGGGTCACATTCCCCAATGTGACCGGTCCGGTGGAAGTGCCGGCGAGGGACAAATTGCCCGCGGCATCGGCGCAGATGCCCGCGACCGAATCGGCGCCGCCGCCACCCGCATGGCGGACCCAGAGCAGGTTGCCGGCGGCGGTGTACATCGCCACAAAAGCGTCATCCGCGCCGTAGCTGGCGACTGGCGTACCGCTGAAGCCGGCCGTTCCGTAAATGCTGCCCGCCACGCAGACATTGCCGCCGGGGTCAACGGCGACGCCGTTGCCGTAATCAGAGTAACTCCCGCCGGCGCTTTTTGCCCAGAGCACTTTCCCATCCGGGGCGAACCTGGCGAGGAAAATCTCGGGCTGGCTGGCCGCGCTTAAAGTGACGTCACCGAACCGCGCCTGGCCCTTGAAGCTGCCAGTCACATAAATGTTGCCTGCGGCATCACAGGCCAGCCCGGCGCCGGAGTCGGCGTAAGGCCCTCCGGCGGTGGCAATCCAACGCACACTGCCATCCGGTTCATAAGCGGCCAGGAACACGTCGCCGGTTTCATTGGCGGCGGTTTCCAACACTTCGACACCGTCGAAACTGATGGTGCCTGCAAGGTCGCCGGTCACATAGACCGTTCCGTCAGGGGCGGCCGCGATGGCGCGGCCCTGGCACCTGCCGCTCCCGGCGCCTTTTTTCGCCCAGAGGGCGCGGCCGCTGTCGTCGAAGCATGCCACGAACAGCGCGTTCGAAGCGCCGGTGTGGGCGAGCGAGAGCGTGTTGGTCGAGAGAGTGTTGGTGCCGAGGAAGACCCCGGTGACGAACACCTCACCGTTCGGCCCGAGGCACAGGCCCTGGCCTTGCATGTTGCCGGAGCCGCCGCTCTGAATTGCCCAGAGCGCCTCGCCGGCGGGGCTGTATTTTGCGAGAAACAGAGCCGCGCCGGAGGCTTTTGAGAGCGAAAGGCCGCCGAAGCTGGCATTGCCGGTGAACGAGCCGGTGATATACGCGTTGCCGCCCGGGTCAGTCGCCAGCCCGAAGGCGGTGTCCGACGAGTAGCCGCCGCTTTGGTAAAACGACGCGCTTCCGGCCTGCCGAACCCAGAGCAGGCGGCCCAGCCGGTCATACTTGGCCAGAAAGATGTCCGGGCCTGCCGCGCTGACCAGGCGGGTTGAGCCAAAGTCGGCCGTTCCCCGGAAGTAGCCGGCCATGAAAGCATTCCCCTGCGCGTCCACTGCGACACACCGGGCTTCCTCGTGGTCGGCGCCACCGCCTTGGCGCGCCCAAAGGAAGCCCGGCGGCGGTGTCACGGACAAGGTTGCCGGAGCGGTCAAAGCCGACCCGAGCAGATTGGCAACGAGAGCCTGGTAAGTTCCGGCGTCGGCCGGCTGCACCGCCTCGAGGATGAGAGCCGGCTGGGTCTGGCCGGGCAGCTCGGCGCCGTCCTTGGTCCATTGATAACTCAGCGGCTCCGTGCCGCGGGCCGGAACGAACCATTCAACCGGCGCCCCGCGCGTCACGGTCAGGTTGGTGGGACTGGAGAGGATGGCGGGCGGAGTGCCGGTGATGGAAAGCGTGGCGGGGTCGCTGAGGGTGCTGCCGAAAAGGTTGGTGATGGCGAGGGTGTAATCTCCGCTGTCGCCCGCCTGGATGTTCGTGAGGATCAGGCTGGGGCCGGTGGCGCCGGGCAACGGGCTGCCGTTACGCCACCATTGGAAACTCAAGGGCGGGCTGCCGTCGGCCACGACGGAAAAGATGGCATCCTGACCGGCGCCGAGCACCAGCGACACCGGGGGGACATGAATGACCGGCGGCGCCTGGACCGTCAGCATCGCGTTGGAGCTGGAGATCACACCAAAGGAGTTGCTGGCCATTAAGGAGTAATTGCCCTGCTGGGAGAACTGCACGTTCGTGAGCGCGAGGCTCGAAGCGGTCGCGCCAGGGAGGTTTGTTCCTTCGAACAGCCATTGGTAATGGACCGTCGGTGTGCCGACGGCGCTGCCCGTCAGCACCACGTCATCTCCGGCGTGGTTCGTCTGGCTTTGCGGCTGTTGCACCATGGCCAGGGCGGGATCCAGGCCCAGAATCTGAAGTCCCGAGACCTTCCCGAGGCCGTCAGCCCTGAGCGTGACGGTCTCGCCGGCCGCCACCCAGACATTGGTAAAGCGGACGTATTGCCGGCCTTCCTCCCACGCGGGCGGATTAACCAGCGGCGAATCAGAACACGCGCGCGTTCCCAGATTGCTGGTTCCCACCGTGAGGGTGAAACTGGCCGCGGGACTGTAGGCATAAAACTCGTAAAGCCCCGGGATCAGGTTGACGGCGACCAGGGAGACGTCCGATGCATAGCCGTTGTTAAAGACGTAGCTGTCGTACATGGTGTCGGACGACCCGCAATAACTGCCAAAGACGCCATGGAGGATTGAAATCGTGGCCGAAGAGACCGCGCCGTTGGCGTATTTCAAGTTTGAGACGGGACTGTACCAGCCGATATTCCAGAAATCGTCCGCTCCCTGGCCAATGGCCGCCGGGCCGGTTTTCTCGGCGAGGGGGTAGCCCGGGTCCAGGTTGATCAAAGAGGTGAGCGGGTCGGCCAAGGCGCCGGCGTGGAAGAAAACGCCGGCAACAATGGCAATGCAATAATTGAGACGTTTGAGCATGGGAGCCTTTGGCTGAAAGAAGGTGCTTGGTTGGGCCCCCGGTTAGCGAGGGTTGGACGAGAAAGAAAACCAAAAGGATGTTGACAGGGATGCGCTTGCGGGCCCGGCCTGCGCACAATGGCGTGGGGGACAGCTTTGGTTTTCGGGCTTGCCGGGCACCTGAAAATGCTACCAGAAAGACAGCCGGCGAGTCAACCGCACCGATGGGCCGAAATGGCCCAAAACGCCGGCGCGGGCAGGGGGGGGTCAAAGATTGAACAGCCGGTCCATTTTCGCCTTGACGGCGGGGTCCATCCGGATCAGGGGGGGCCAGGGGCGTTTGAAACCCTCGCCGGGGAGCTTTCGGGTGGCGTCAAGGCCGAGTTTGCCGCCGATGGCGATTTCGCTGGTGGCATGGTCAAGCACGTCGGCGGGGCCTTTGGTGAAGAGGCTGTCGCGCTGGGGGTCGGTGTTGGCGCAAAGGCGAAAGAGCACTTCGCTGGTGTTGTGGACGTCCACATCGTCATCCACGACCACGAGGTACTTGGTGAACATCATTTGGCCCATGCCCCAAAGGCCGTGCATGATTTTGTAAGCCTGCATCGGGTAGGTTTTACGAATGCTGACGAAGACCAGATTGTGGAAAACGCCCTCGGCGGGAAGCGCGATGTCCACGATTTCCGGGAAGTTCATCTTGAAGACCGGCAGGAACAGCTTCACCGCGGCGCTGCCCAGGTAGAAGTCCTCCATGGGCGGATGGCCGACGATCGTGGCGGGATACACCGCCTCTTTGCGATGCGTGATGGCGGTGACGTGGAACACCGGGTAGGGTTCCGGCAGCGTGTAGAACCCGGTGTGGTCGCCAAAGGGTCCCTCCTCCCGCAGCGGCTCGCGCGGGTCCACGTAGCCTTCGATGACGAAATCGGCGTTGGCGGGGACTTCCAGATCGTTGGTCTCGCACTGGACCAGTTCGACCGATTTCCTGCGGAGGTAACCGGCCAGGAGGAATTCGTCCAACCCGTCCGGCAACGGGGCGGTGGCGGCAAACGGGTACACGGGATCGCCGCCCAGAAACACGGCCACCGGCATGCGGGTGCCGAGCTCGAGGTGGCGGCGCGCGTGGCGCGCGCCGACCTTCTGAAGCTGCCAATGCATGCCTGTCGTGCGGTCATCGTAAATCTGCATGCGATACATCCCCACGTTGCGTTCGCCCGTGTCCGGGTCCCGGGTCACCACGCAGGGCAGCGTGATAAACCGCCCCGCATCCAGCGGCCAGCAACGCAGCACCGGCAGCTCCAGCAACGTCGGGCTCGGGACGGGGGCGCCCGGCTCGCCCAGCGGCGGGGCCGGCGGCCAGGGCTCGGTTCGCGGGGGCGGCGCCTCGAACCGGTGAATCACCTCCTTGCAGGGACCGTCGGAGACCCGGCGCGGCCGGGCGTGACGCAGCTCCAGGGCGGTGCCCAGGAGCTTGAGGGCGTCGCGAACCGAGACCGGCGGTTTGGCTTTCATCAGGGAGCCCAGCTCCGCGGCCACCGCTTCGACGCTCTCCGCGCCCAGGCTCAGCGCCAGGCGCTTCCACGAGCCCAGCGTGTTGATGGCCACGGGAAACGGGCTGGGTTTCCGGTTCACCACCGGCTCTTCAAACAGGAGCGCTTTGCCCCCCCCCGGCTTTTTCATTTCGCGGTCCGCCAGCTCGGTCATCTCGAGCTCCGTGGCCACGGGCAGCGCGATTCGCTTCAGCTCGCCCGCCGCCTCGAGCTGATTCAAAAACTCGCGAAAGGAACCAAATGCCATACCACCTGACGGTACCAGAACGCCGCGCCGGCGCAACCACCACCGCCGCCGGCGCGCGGCCTGCGCGGCGGCTCTGGCGGGGTGGAATCCCTGCAAGACCGGGGGAGGCCGGGGACCGGCGGGCCTTCAAGGGCCGTCGCGCCCGCACACCGCGGCGGGGATGGGGCGGGAGACCGGGAAGTTAGCGGCTCGCATCCCGATGAGATGATGCCGGTCGAATGTTAGGGTATCTGATGACGCATATATGCTTATCTTACGTATGCGTTCTGCGGTCGTTTCTTATTCTGTTTGATTTGCGTCAAAGCGGGTCCGGCCGGGCTAGCGTAAAGGTGGAGGCGCGCAGATTGCCGCGGGCAATGGCGTCCGCGGCGCGCACAGACCGAGACTCAAGCAGAAGAAGAATTATGTTTTGTTTTCAGTGCGAACAGACCTCGAAGGGAACCGGCTGCACCGATTTTGCGGTATGCGGCAAGGATGAAGAGACGGCGGTGTTGCAGGACTTGCTGCTGCACGCAACCAAGGGCGTGGCGCAGTATGCGCAGCGGGCGCGGCGGCTCGGGGCGCGGGATGCGGCGGTGGACCGTTTTCTGCTGCGCGGGCTGTTTCTGACGGTGACGAATGTGAATTTCGACGCGGCGGCGATTGAGCGGGCGATTCGGGATGCGGCCGCGATGCGGGACCGGGCGAAGGCGCTGTATGAACAGGCGGCGGCGCGCAAGGGGGTCAAGGCCGAGGCGGTTCGGGGTCCGGCCACGTGGGCGCCGGCGCCCCATCGGGAGGGTTTGGTGAGCACGGGGAGCGTCGTATCGGTGCTGGGCCGGCGGGACGCGTTTGGGGCGGACATCAGCGGGCTGCAGGAATTGCTGACCTACGGTGTGAAAGGGATGGCGGCCTACGCGGACCACGCGCAACTGCTCGGCCACGAGGCGGATGGGGTTTACGATTTCCTGGCTGAGTCGCTGAGTTATCTCGCCGAGGCGCAGCCGACGGTCGAGGCGCTGCTGGGGCTGTGCCTGAAATGCGGGGAAATGAACCTGAAGGTGATGGAGCTGCTGGATGCGGCCCACACGCGGACCTACGGCCACCCGGTGCCCACGGCGGTGCGGGTGGAGCCGGTGAAGGGCAAGTGCATCCTGGTTTCCGGCCACGATTTGAAGGACCTGGAAACGCTGTTGCGTCAGACCGAGGGCAAAGGGATCAACATTTACACCCATGGAGAAATGCTGCCGGCGCACGGTTATCCCGGGCTGAAGAAGTATCCGCATCTGGTGGGGAACTATGGCGGGGCGTGGCAGGACCAGAAAATCGAGTTTGCCGCGTTCCCGGGCGCAATCCTGATGACCACCAACTGCATCCAGGAGCCGCAGCCCGGCTATCTGTCGCGCATTTTCACCACCGGCCATGTGGGCTGGCCCGGCGTGCGCCACGTTTCCAACGAGGATTTTACGCCGGTGATTGAAGCCGCGCTGGCGGCGCCCGGGTTTGCCGAAGACGGGCCTGACAAAACCATTCTGGTCGGGTTTGGTCACCAGGCGGTGTTGAGCGTGGCGGATAAAGTGATCGAGGCGGTGAAAGCCGGCGCGATCAAACACTTTTTCCTGGTGGGCGGGTGCGACGGCGCCCGGACGGGCCGGGACTATTACACGGAATTTGCGGAGCGGATTCCGAAGGATTGCGTGCTGCTGACGCTGGCCTGCGGGAAGTATCGTTTCAACAAGCTGGATTTCGGGACCATTGGCGGCATTCCGCGGCTGCTGGACATTGGCCAGTGCAATGACGCCTACTCGGCCATCAAGATTGCCGTGGCGCTCTCCCAGGCCTTTGGGTGCGGGGTGAACGATCTCCCGCTCTCGCTGGTGCTGTCCTGGTACGAGCAGAAGGCGGTGGCGGTGCTGCTGACTCTGCTGCATCTGGGGATTCGCAACATCCGGCTGGGTCCCACGCTGCCGGCGTTTGTCACGCCGGCGGTTCTCCAGGTGCTCGTGGAAAAGTTCAACCTCATGCCGATTAAAACGGCCGAGGCGGACCTGCAGAGCATCCTGGGCAAGGCCGCTTAAGGCTTCCTTTAAGCATCGCCCCGTCCGGCGCTTCGACCGCCGGGCGGGGCGCGCCCTTTGTCCGGCGCCGGGTGCGGTTCAGATTTCCGCCCCGGTTCAGTTGAAGTCCAGGCCCGAGCCGGGCGTCTGATCTTTCAATGTTTGCATGCGCAGGAAATGTTTTGTTCGGGGTTGCGATGGGCGTGGCCGCACTGACTTCGACGGCGGCAAGTCCGGTTCACGCTTCCCGGCGGGTTTTGGAGGTTGCGCCGGTCTGGACCGGGCACCCTGTGGGGTTCCAATCCGTGGTGGCTGGCAACCGCCAGGTGGTGGCGTTTTTCGACGCCGAGCGCCGCATGACCGTGGCGGCGCGGGAGCTGGAGGCAACGAACTGGACGTTCCAGGTGCTGCCCGAAAAACTCGGGTGGGACAGCCACAATTACGTGACTCTGGCCGTGGACCAGGCTGGCCATCTCCACCTGAGCGGCAACATGCACGGCAACCCCTTGGTGTATTTTCGCACGAGCCGGGCGCTGGACATTCGTTCGTTCGAGCGCGTTTCGGCGATGACCGGCCGGCAGGAACAGCGGGTCACCTATCCCCGCTTCTTGACGGGGCCGGGGGGTGATTTGATTTTCACCTACCGCGACGGCGGCAGCGGCAACGGCGACCAGATTTACAACATTTACGACGCGCGAAGCCGGTCCTGGCGGCGGCTGCTGGACGGGCCGCTGATTTCCGGCGAGGGTCGGAAAAGCGCCTACTTGAACGGCCCGCTGCGCGGACCGGATGACTTTTACCACCTGGTTTGGATTTGGCGGGAGACGCCCGACTGCGCCACCTCGCATCAAATCTGTTATGCGCGAAGCCGGGACCTGGTGACGTGGGAAACCAGCGGCGGGAGGCCGCTGCCGCTGCCGATCACGTTCGAGACCGGCGAGGTGGTGGACCCGGTGCCCATGCACGGCGGGGCGATCAACGGCAACGTGGCCCTGGGGTTTGACGCCCAAGGGCGGCCAATTGTTTCCTATCACAAGTTTGACACGAACGGTTTCACCCAGGTCTATAACACGCGGCTCGAAGACGGCCGCTGGGTCCAACACCAGGCAACCGATTGGAAGCACCGCTGGGAGTTTGGCGGCGGCGGTTCGATTCCCTTCGAGGTTCGCGTCGGGCCCGTCAAGCTGGACACGGGCAACCGCTTGACCCAGCACTTCTCCAGCCGCGAACAAGACTCGGGCGCCTGGGTGCTTGATGACCGGACCCTCAGGCCCCGGCGGCGCGCCTCGGCGGCGGATGCCGCAATCGCCGACCTGCGGAAGGTTCGGTCGGCCTTTCCCGGCATGCAGGTTCACCTCGTCCCCGTGCAGGGTTCCGAAGCCGCGCCCGCGGCCCTGTGGTTGCGGTGGGAAACCCTGGGCGCCAACCGGGACCGGCCGCGCCCCGGCCCGTTGCCGCCGCCCGGCATGCTCGAGGTTTACGAGATCCCCCGGACCAAGGGCTGAAGGGAAGCTCGCCCCATGTGGGCCAACCCCCTTTTGCCGTCCGGGTCATCCGCGCCGTCGGTGTCGTATTCAACTGCACGGATGCGGGATGGGGCTCGAAATGTTGCGTGCGGCCCTGAACCGACCGGGTTTACCAAGCGTTTACTGTTTAGTCATTTTGGTCCAAAGCTGAAATCTGTGTATCCTATTGCAGCGCAACAGGGTAAGCCTTTGTCGCCCCTCCCCGGGCCCTCACTGCTCTTCTCGGGACATCCGTTTTGCCGCCGCGAGGCGGGCGCACCGGATAATCTGGCCGAGCGGCACTTCGAGGACTTCGCCCATGCGGAGCGGGGTTTCGAGACTTGGATTCCGTTCCTCGCGCAATATCCGAGCCACTTCCGCGGAAATGGCCGCACGCATTTTGTCGGCTGCCAGCCGGTGGCTTTAATCGAAAAGAGGCTTGACAAGAGGTGACACAATAGTTACAAATCGAACAACACTAAGCCCTTGGACCAGCCAGACAGCGA